>Ga0307518_10001256_pt1 | contig 19070 bp, 12 predicted proteins | sample 25_EM_MG_FD_203889 | JGI IMG/M metagenome (GOLD analysis project Ga0307518, IMG submission 203889) | Populus trichocarpa ectomycorrhiza microbial communities from riparian zone in the Pacific Northwest, United States - 25_EM | ecosystem: Host-associated > Plants > Roots > Unclassified | place...
CTATATATATATATATATATATATATATATATATATATATTCTTCTTTTATTGTGTGGGGACCCAAAAATGGGTTATAACAAAGTTGAATATGAATTAAGCTTCGTGACTAGTTTTGATTTTTTTTTCTATAAATTTATCCCTGTCTCATGACTCAGGTAATAAGTTTGGCAAGTTAACTCTGATTGACTCGAGTTGTTTTTTGTGTTTTTTTTTAATTTAATTTTTTTTCAATCTCATCTTTCAACATTATATTGATTGAGAATTTAACTTCATAATTTATTTTAATTTATTGTTTATTGTGTTATCTCGATCTCATGACTCGAATTGTGAGTTTAGCGGGTTAACTTAGGTTGACTGGAGTTATTTTTTTGCCCTTTTTTCAATTCTATCTTTTAATATTGAGTTTATTAAAAATTAAACTTTATAATTTGTGTTGATTTGCTTTGTGGGATTATCATGGACTTCTCCAAGAAAAAAAAAAAAAAATCCTTGTATATTCATATGAGATGAGAGTACTTGTGTGGTCTCGCTAGTTTACAAGAATAAATGAAGAGAGCCACAAAAAGATAAAAGGAAAAAACGTTGCATTTGTAATTCCAGCTGAAGACCATGAGACCATCAGTTGAGAATGGTGGTTTGGTAGGTGAAAGTTGCGCACACGTTTGAATGGTCATGTAATCGACCAGTAAACTTCATAGAATTACATGATCTTCCTCGTAAGTTTATAAGCACCTAGCTGATGATGAAAAGTTAATCCAAGAAGATAAAAGAGTGCTAGCTAGGAAGAGATCGGAGAGGGAAAGAACAAGAGACCAAGTCATCATAAAGGAAATGCAAGAAGAAGGAACATGAGCTTAGGAGTTGAAATTGCAGTGGCAGTGGTGGGTCTATGGGCTGTGTTTTTGCGGCCATTGATAATAAGGTACGCAGGAGAGATGATGGAAGTGATGGGTAATGCGCTGCACCGGATACTGAGAGGAAGGCCTTCTTATAGTCTCTCTACTTATCTTCCTTATTCAGATTCTTTTCTTCACTGATGGTGGATCACCAAATCCAAAGAAGTCGAAGAAAGAAGCTGTCGAGCTGAAATTCAGAGCACAAATTAACAAGAGAAGCAGTTTTGCAAGATTTTCTTGTTAGGTAGCGTGGTTTTCAGGGCAGAGATATTCTATAGATTAGTCTCTGTTTGCTGTTTTATTCCTTGTTTTTGCAATTTGTAGCTGAATCTGACATTAATGAAGTGAAATAAATTTGGTAAGATTAAGCATTGATTTCTTGAAAGGACAAGAGGAAAAAAAGAATGAGCATTAATTATTAATATCGATGAATTTTACTTGTTCACGGAATGATGAACACTTCACGTGTTTTTCTTTGGTTCCAACAGGCGGCTATTGGCTTATTTCATGTCTGGTAGATAGAGAAACTTCGTTGATCTATCTAGGAAAGGTAGGTGTCTATTTCTTTCCTGAGTAATTTATATATAAAAAATATTTCTTCTATTTATTAGACGAATTAAATAATCTTTATAGCTTTAAAGATTAACTAATTAATTTTAAATTACACTGATTGAAACTTTTTCTTAATTAATTACTATGCTCTAATCTTTAAAAAAATAAAAAAATGTGTTCCCGTTTACCATGATCACGTCTGAATCTGTGACCTCCACTCATGATTACTCAATATCACAATAGAAAAGGCCATTAAAAACTTTAGGCTTTGATGCTGACTGACAAGGAATCAAAGGAAAATAAGAAGATGAAATTTACAAAAAGGGCTTAAAGAACCCTAAACTTACTATTTATTCTTAATAAAAATATTTTAGGCATCTCTATTCTAGAAAAAAAAAAGCTTAAAATAGTTTAAATAGGACCCTCATTCACCTAATCCAAAAAAGAAAAAGAAAACTCTATTTAGATAGAAAAAAATAAAGGCAAAAATCTAAAATTAATTAAAAAAATATTAAAATTCAGAAACATCTTTTCTAATTTGAGGTCTTTTCTAATTTTAGATGAATATATCAAGTTAACCCATTACAAAACAAGGCTTGCAAAACTTCCTAGAAAATTTTGAGAATTTTCTAATAATCAAATTAAAAATTATATATGTTTTTGTTAAAAAAATTGTTTGGCACATTTCAACCTTTTCTTAGACTTGAACTTGTCTATATAGTCCATAAACATATTTATTAAATATTCTACATGGTCCAATTATAATAAATTCTTATTTAATTATTCATATTCTTTAGAACTTCCTGCATCATTAGGATTGACTGGTAATGTAATATTTTGCCTTCAACGTTTAATTTAGTTCCAACAATTCAGTGATAGTGCTAATGGAGTGCTTGCAAAAGGAAGAGGAAGGGGCAGCAATCAGATTCCTCGTTGAGGAGTAAAACAGTATGATAGGGAATCCTATTCTTTCCTTGATTTAGAGATGATTTGTTATTAGATAAATATTTGTTATGTATATTTGTTTTCTATTATATAAGATCTTCCAACCATATATACATTATTATATATAATGACAATCAATAACCTCAATATTATTAAGGATTTCAGCCACACTTTACACAGGTTTTTAAACCTTGTTATGATATTAGAGCATATTTAGGTTTTTTCTCTTTTTACCTAATTTTCATGACTGTATCGTCCTCATCACCTTCACTTCTGGTGAACACGATAGTGTATATGCTCACCATCAAACTGACCTCCTCAAATTATTTGTTATGGAGAAATCAGTTTATCTTGTTATTAACAAGCCATGATCTTCTTGGATTTCTAGATGGTGGTGTCCCGGCCCCTTCTCCTCAGATTACTGGTTCTAACGGCACCACCCAGGTGAATCCAACCTACACTTCCTGGTTGAATACAGATCAGACTCTCTTAAGTCTTCTCTATTCTTCTCTTACGGAAGAGTCTATGAGTCAGGTATTTGGTCTGAAACATGCACACGAGGCCTGGACAACTCTTGAAGCCTTTTTCTCTCACAGATTTAAGACTCGAGAACTTCAACTTAAAGATGAGCTTCAACTGATGCAGCGAGGCTCCAAATCCGTGGCTGAATTTTCTCGACTCTTCAATGGCCTCTGTGATCAACTGGCAACAATTGGTTGACCCATTAACGACCTGGATAAAGTCCACTGGTTCTTAAGAGCCTTAGATCCCGATTATAAAATCTTCTCAACTACTATGCTTTCCCAGTTTCCATTACCTTCTTTTGTAGATATTATACCAAAAGCTTTGAGCCATGAGATTTTTGAAAAATCGATGCATCAACAATCTACCAACTCGGCGATCTATACTCAACGACATTCTTCCACCAGACCAAAAAGCATTAACAGAGGAAAGTGAAAACCTTCCTCTGCCTCAAAATTGTCCAATTTTTCTCTAGTTTATTATCAACTCTGCGACAAATAATAAATTTCGCTCTCACTTCACATCTTGTGGTATTGTGTTGCGTATTGTTTGCCCTTATACACCGAGTCAAAATAGGATTGTTGAACGTAAATGCCAACATGTAATTGAAACAGGACTCGCTATTATATTTCATGCATGTGTTTTGTTGCCTTTTTGGGTTGAGGCCTTCTTGACAGCTGTTTATCTTCAACCGGTTCGCCTCGCAAACTCTTAATGGAAAAACTCCTTACGAGCTCCTGTTTGGTAAATACCCTAACTACACTGTGCTTCGCACTTTTGGGTTTTTATGCTTTCCTTATTTACGAGATTATGCTCCTAACAAATTATCTCTCAAATCCTCTCATTGTGTCTTTTTAGGTTATACCCCATTCACAAGGGTTTTCATTGTTTTAATCGCAAGACACAACGTCTTTATATCTCTCGACATGTCTAATTTTATGAAACTATATTTCCTTATGCGAATGATGATATCCAACAACTTCATAGTTCAACACCTTATATTACTTTTTCGTATTTCTTGGAATATAATAATAATGTATCTTGCCTCTATGAATTCGTTGATATCTTATCCTATTTTGAATCCTATTTGTTTGCCATACAGTGATGATCTTAGTGAATCCTTTCCCCGGACATCTCCTGCTATGTCTACCGTCTCGTCTCTTAGTCCGCCCTTCCCATCTGTTCCTCTACTAACAACTTCTACCAACCTTCACCTAATGGTTACTAGAAGGAAAGCTTGTATATTTAAACCTAAGGCCTATTATGCATTAACAATTTCACCCGCTTCTTAGTTTTTTCAGGTCCATCTTGCTCTACAAGAGCCTTAGGGTTTCAAGCCTGTTGCCAAACACCCTAAATGGCTCTCAACTATGGATGATGAAATACAAGCTTTGAAGAAGAACGATAGTTGGGATATTGTACCGCGTCTTGTAAATCATAATACGATTGGTTGTCGTTAGATCTTTAAGACCAAGCTCTATGCCGATGGATCTATTAAGCATCATAAGGCTCGTCTAGTGGCCAAGGGCTTCTCTCAGATTCATGGCCTTGATTTTAAAGACACGTTCAATCCTGTAGTACGTCCAGCTACTGTTCAGATTATCCTATCTATTATAGTCATTTTTGGATGGCTCTTACATCAATTAAATGTTAACAATGCCTTTCTTCATGGTCATATTTCTGAAGAAGTATATATGGATCAACCACCTGGCTACACTGATCCGTAATTTTCTTACCATGTATGTCGATTGAAGCGTGCTTTTATGGACTCAAACAAGCCCCTCGTGCTTGGTTCCAATGTTTTAGTTCATTTTTAATGAACCTTTGTTTTCTTCTCAGTCAGACAGATTCCTTTCTATTTGTCCATTATATTATGGCAGGCACGGATTCTCTCTTATTGTATGTAGATGATATGGTGCTTACTAAAAACAATCCTAATTTGATCAAGACTCTTATCATATGGTTGTCCAAAGAAATTGTTATGAAAGATTTGGGTTCTCTACACTGTTTTCTTGGTGTTGAAGTCCAACATGACTCTCACGGCGTATTTCTTAGCCAAACCAAGTATGGTCTCAATCTCTTACAACGTGCTGACATGGTTGAGGCCAAACCCATTGCCACTCTTTTTGTAGTTGGTGAACATCTCTCCACTGAAAGAAAGCTATTTTTGGATCCCACCCTATTTCAGTCTCTTGTCGGAGCCCTACAATATTTAACCATTAGTTGCCCTAATCTCTCGTTCAGTGTCAATTCCATTTGCCAATATATGCATACTCTGATTGAAGATCATTTTCAAGCACTCAAACGTATATTGCGTTATGTTAAAGACACGGTCCATCATGGCCTTTAACTCTACCACACCTCTTCTTGTGAGTTGCTTGCTTATTCTGATGCTGATTGGGTTGGCTGTCCTGATACACTTCGGTTTACCACCGACTATCTTATATTCTTGGGCCCCAATCTTGTCTCTTGGTGCTTTAAGAAACAATCCACTATTTCTCGCTCCAGTGTCAAAGTTGAGTATCGATCCTTAGCCGTTGCTACTGTTGAACTTGCTTGGATTGTTCAGCTACTTCGTGATTTATTTCTACAATTGCCTTCCCCTCTGAAGATACTATGCAACAACAAAACTGATATATTTATGGCAGCCAATCCTGTCACTCGGCCTCGATCTAAGCATATTGCAATTGACTATCATTTTGTTCATGACCTCATTGCCAATAGTTCCTTAAAAGTCGCATTTGTTCCCTCACATCTCCAACTTGCTGATTCTTTTACAAAGAGAGTCACCAAGCCTTAGTTCATACTTTTTTATAACAAGCTTCACATGGTTCCTTCTGTCATGATCAGCTTGAAGGGGGTGATAAGGAATCCAATTCTTTCCTTGATCTTAGATGATTTGTTATTATTTTTCCTAATTTATAGGATAAATATTTGTTACGTCTGTTTGTTTCCTATTATATAGGATCTTTCAACTGTATATACATTATATATATTGAGAATCAATAACCTCAATATTATTAAGGATTTCAGCCACATTTTACACATGTTTTTAAACCTTGTTACAGTACCACCACTAATTTTATCGGATGCATGTTACCAATTTTCGCTTCATTTTATGGTTGCCCACAATGTAATTTATTTCTATAAAATGTAATTAGACGTTCTTGATAACAAGTCAAATTGTTTAATTTAGTTAATTTAGTAAGGAAAATCTAAGAAAGATAATTTAATTGAATGGGTTCCCTGGAAACATTATGTGCTCTTGGAATCGTTCTTCGCTATCTCAATCAGATAGGGTCAGTTTTGATGAACAAGGGATATAACAGTATTTTTTTGTTTTGAGGGATTCTGTCTGCTTGTGAACTTTTTTGCTTGGAAGAAATTATACTTACAGCATCTATAAGGCAATGAGTTTCTCTATCAGTGTTCATGTTTCTTGGAATGCTTGGCAAACCAATGTGGCCAATTTTTTAGGACATGAGTGTCTGGTTGGTGGTTTTTTATAGTCTTTAGGGAGTATTAACCTATTTGCTTCAGAACTCTAATTTCTACAGAATTTCTATTGAATTGATGGAATTAATTTTGAATTTAAAGTGTTTTTTAGTTTTTTAAGTGTATGTATAAATATTAGAGAATATTAATCATTTTAAATCTCTAGATTTATCCCCTACACTGGTATAAATTTAAATGTTCAAGTATTATATTCAAGTCTAAGTCCATAGAGACTTCTCATTTGTACCTTCTCTCCTACTTATTTAGGATCTAGTTGGGCTTTTGATAAATTAAAGCATGTGTGTATATGAAAGGGAGAAATCTCAATAGAGAGTGGATGGACAAGTGACATCCAAGAAAAAAAATAGAGGTGCAAGATGATAGAGCTCAACAAAAAAATTAAGGCTTAGCATCAAGAGAGAGGGAAAAATTCAATAAAAGCCTAGTGCAATCTAGCAACTCCTTGCACAAGAGAAGGTGTGGTAGAAAGGAGATCATATAAGAAAAGAGAAAAGAGAGATGAACCTAAAGAAAAGGTGGACAATACCCAAAGAACTATAATGAAGACGATAAGAAAAAAGACATCAATGAGCCATGTTTAAGTAAATAAAATTACTAAGGAAAGGAATATTGAAGAGATGGCAATGAGATGCCATTAACAAGTTGTTGTACCTTTCGCAAGAGCGCAACATCATGGTGATCCTTTTCAGGCGGGTTGAGAGGTATTTGGTTGGATAAGGAGTCACCACCTAGTATTATGATTACTAAGAATCCAAACTAGTCTTTAAAAATTCTAGGTAAGGGACTGGTTACGTAAAATAAATGTATTAGCACCCCTGATATGCCTTACCTGAGGTAAACTCATTTCTAAGTTCTATCAGTCTATTATGGCAGATTTATTACAATGAACAAATCCTAGTTTTTTAGATCAAGAATTTGGTCTAAAAGATCCCGACTTAAAAGACATCAGAAGAAAGCAAACTCATTCAGAACTTATATGTCATGAAAGAGCTAAAGTTAGAAATCCAAAGAGATTTTATAATTATTGAAATTTCATTTTTCCCTTTGATATTTCAAACATCCATAACTCTTGTACCATGGGACATAGATTGAAATATCCCTAATTATCATTGAAGCTTATTTCAAACAAATTTTAATTTTAGGTACTTTTATGTCATCTTTAATAACATTTCAGATAAAAAAAACCACTTGCAGGTGTTTTATCTTTATATCAAAAGTGAATGAGTCATATTACTCCTAATAATATGTTAGATATTAACCTCATACAGGTTTTAATCCTTATATTAAAAACGAGTGCTAGATTTTACCGAAAATTATGCATTTTAATCTCAAAAACTGACAAACTAAAATAGCAAACAAACTCGAGAATTTAGAATTCAAAACTGATATTTTAACATCCAATAGGCCTCAACCAAAACCAGAATGCAAGAACATGTATTAGCCAGCACATTAAAGCATTACAAATCTTACTTTCATATTTGACAAATTTCAAAACCATTTTATTTCATCAAAATCAATCTAACAAACATCATCTGAGTATTCAGAAACATTAACAACCAACTCAAAGCAAGATTTAAACAATAAAACAACATTTTTACATATTAATTGAAACCAAAACCAAAATCAATACAACATCAAAAATGCTTAGAAACATCATCAAACATGCATGAACAACATAGAAATGTGCCTCGTGGGCATCTATAAGACTAAATAAAGGTTTTATACCTTCCAAGCTCAAATGATGGTTGTTGCCTTTATGTTCTTTATTTTCCAAGCTTGCTACTTTCTCTTGAAGTTGAAGAAATTCTTGTGCTAGGCTTTTGAACCTTCACACTTAGGGTTTTTTTTTCAAGGTTTTTCTTCCCTGTTTTCCTTCTTTTTATTTTTTCTTTCTGGATTTTCAGTGGGTATTTATAATCTCTTGCTAGGATTCTTTGATTGATTTGCTCAACGATTGATCACGATTTATCAATACTTGACCCTCTAATTAAAATGGAAGAGTTTTGGGAAGGTTTTAATAGCTGAAAGCTTTGTACTTCATTGGTTTTACAATGGTGGTTTTGCAACAAACTTGATTTTGGAGTTTTTGGTAGTTTTGCTAAACTTGGAAGCCAATAAGTTGTTTTTGGCCCTTTGATCTTATGGAAAACATTTTTAGCCAGTGATAAGAACCCATTTAAGAGCTATCAAGTGTGAACATATAAGAAAAAATGTGATGTTTTGAAATAAATTAGTAGGAAAAGGCAATAAAGCCCTTGAAGGCTTAAAAGTTGGTATAAATGAATAAGGGGTATTGTGGTAATTGAATAAACATAATAAGTATAGATAGAAAAAAAAGAGATCTGAAAATTTTTGAGAGAGAACAGGCAGGAGTGAAGGGAGCAAGAAGAAGAAAAGGAAAAGAAAAGAGGGAAAGATAAGGGAAATAAAAGAGAGTTGGACTAAATAAGTTTAAAGGTAAGATTTAGGTTTTTAAATGTATAAATGTGTGTTCTTTGAGCTTTAAATTTTTGTTATGTTGAATGTTAGGGTTTTGAAGATTGTGTTTTGGGTTGATTGATGAATTGATTTGAATGTTATGGGTAATTAGTTATTTAGTTGATTATGAAAGATGGTAGGTAAAGATGATGACTTTGAGTTATGATTTTGATTGAATGGTGAATTTATGTTAGAAATCAGGAGACAACAGTAAGTAATCTGTGGAAATTCTGGGTTTGAGGTTGAAGATGATGAAAATTCAATTTGGTCTCTCAATTTGTAAAAATTACAGTTTAGTCCCCAAACTTTGAAAAAATTACAGATTGATCTCTGAAGCAATTTCGAGATTCTGGACAGGATAAAATATGATTTATGGGCAGAATTCCACTATAGTTATGAAATTTTAACACTTTCAATTTTGTCCTTTCATTTGACAAAAATTACAATTTGACCCTAAAAATTTGAAAAAATTCCAGAATGGTCCCTATAGCATAATTAGAGACTCTGGACAGAAATGAGGATGAATTATGGACAAAATTACAGTCATGAATTTATGATATTTTTAGTTTGGTCCTCCAATTTGACAAAGTTACAATTTGACCCTAAAAAATATGATAAATTCCAAATTGGTCTCTAGCTGTAATATTAGCTTTTACAGATTGGTTTGATGAATAAATAAGGTTTATTTAGTGAATTATTATCAATTTTATTATTTTTTTTATTATGGATTAAATTTTACGAAAACCATTTAATTTTGGGTTTTTGAAAAAAATAACCAGTTAGTTCAAAAACATATAGGGTTATGGAATAGATCCTTAGTTAAGTGTATTAAATAGGTTGTATATTCTTTTCGAGTCATTTTTTAATATATCTTCTTTGTATTCAAATAATCCTGATATTCTACTCGCGGTATATCAGTAGGATTTCCTTCGGTATCTGCTTTCGAGTTCTGTTTGCTTTCGAGTCATGTGAGTGGATAATTTTCCATATGAATAAAATATTATAAATATTTAGTTTGTTAATATGAATTGGATCATGCTTCTTGATAATATATATGTTGATTATTATCCTTATTACGATAAAGCATGATCAATTGTTGAATCTGAATTCTTGATATGAACCGGTATATATTTTGAGTTGACTTCTGAATTGATAGCTCCATATTTAATTGATGTCATGAGTTGAGCCTTGAGATATGAATATGTCAGTTTGATTATGATTATGAACCTATGGTATGGCAGTCAGAATACTCATGCTAACAGGGTAGTTGGTCGGGGGAGTCACCAACCTATATGGACTGATCATCCCACAGTACGGAGCCTCATGCTCATTGCATTATGATTTTTTGATGAGCTTTACCTTATGATATTCTTGTTATGGCCTATTTGAGAAACTTTCCTATAAGAACCTAGAGCCATAATTGTATATATATTCATCATTGTTATATTACCTCGTGTGTGTATATTGAACGTTATCTACTCACTGAGTTGTTGAATTCACCCTCTCATTATTTATCATTTTCAGGCTTATAGCTTGATAGAAGGTCACTTTTGTTGGACTTTCAGAAACTGCTCTTTTGGTTGTAATTTTTATCTTTTCCTTTATGTCTAGTTAATACTCCACAACTATGAATTTGTATTAACTCTTGTATTAAGACAATTAAATTATTATGAAGTTAGTTTTGTTGTTACTGTTGCGTTGAACTCTGATTGACTTATTTAAAGGATAAGTTTGCATGTAAGTTTGGGTTTGCATAGGTATGGAACCTTACCTATGTGCTGGTCATGGATCCGAAAATCGGGTCGTGATCAAAAAAGTGGATTTCGCACGATCAGTATCACAGTCAAGACTGACAGAGCAATTCCAATGCAAACATTATCAGAGACCACCTGAAATTAGTAGAGGAGGTGCACAAATTTTGTTTACCAAAGGGTGTGCTAACAAAAAATAATCAATGCCTATTTTAATCACCGACGACAATAATCCATCAACATATTTGTTAGTATAAAAATAACTAATGGAATAACCACCAGATATGACATCACAACGAGACACTTACCAACAATACTTTTTCATTGGTAAAGTTATCACATTTTTCCTTAGCCTGCAGTGAAAATTGTAGCTTATATTAAATTATCAATCATAAAATGTAAAATCACCTACATTGACAAATACTACAAATATACAATATGACTGATAATACAATATGGAATAACGGATTGCACTCCTTCAATTAGTGTTCACATGATATACATCATATTAGTTAAATTTTAACCCTTTAAATTAAATGAAAGACCAAGCTTTTATTAGATGATTTCTTTTACTTAAACAAATCTATTTTTGATCAAATTTAGAGAATATTGTGAATTAATTATATGTTGTTAATTTTGTCTCTATTAATCAAATATAAACACTAATTGCTTCACGCAAATTTAAACTAAGTTTTTTTTTCAAGTTTATGTTAATTATTTATTTAATGGATCCTGATTCGTATGAAAAACAAAAAAAGATTCTCTCATTCATAGAAAATAAGTTAAAAGAATATGTCTGGTTTTGTTTTATAAAATATGGTTTTTGTGAGAAATTAGATAGATTTGGGATTTTTTTTAACAACCATTAATTAATTTTTTATTTATAGGGAAATTTTTTATTTGCTCTAAATATTATGTGATCAAATTAGATAATTTATTTATTTTTATGATCCTCACTATCAATTAAAATCTAATGGCTATAATTTAACTATCATGATATATCATGTTAGCAATAAATTAATTGAGAGAAGTCCAATCCAGAATAGTGCTATATATATATATATATATATATATATGTCAGGAAGTAAATAAGTAATAAAATTTCGATGAACAAAGATAAGAGTTAAACCTTTTGTTATATATATCTCAATACATCATACAATATTATGTGATACAATTATTTTTTGAGCCTGCAACATTGAGCCATGCTCTTATTACAAAGAGATAATTAATCAACTGAGTAGAATTGACTAAAAAAATAAAGAAATTTGTTTAACATTTATTTTTTATAAATGAAAAAATTGATTTTACAATTTATTAACACAAATTGAATGATAAATAGGCAGGAAAATTTTGATGAAGGACGATCTCTCGGTGGCATTGAAACTTTATTCTTCAACGAATGAGACATGTGCTAGGCACGGAATATTGGAGTGCTTTTATGGCGCTGCATTTGCTTCTCACTCTCGAGCTCAACCAAGGTTTCAATGACAATATCCGACGCACTTGTTACAACCTCCGACCAGTTCCTGGAAAACACAGGGAAGAATGTGAGAAGAAAGACAAGATAATTTTAATTTCTGAAATCGAAATCCAACACACAGAAACTAAGAAAGTTATGGTGCTCCTTACCCTTTCAAGGAGTCGAACGTGAGCCCTACAGTATACTTAGCCTCTTCAAGTGCCCAGCGAAACCTCCGGATATCCTCCATGGGACATTTCCCATCGTTCACAACTCGAAGTTGCGAGGGCTTGATGTCACAAAAGATAGGAATAACCTTCTTCTTTGACTCCATAATAAGAGCTAGTTCATGAAGGCAAAAATATGACTCGCAATACCGAGGAGAAAACACAGTCACCCCAACCTTACATTTCCTTATTGCACTGTTGATATTATCGAACAACTTGTCTCCTGGCTTCATATTCTTGTTGTCCAGGAAGGGGTGTAGGTTTAACCGGAAAAGGTGATCATAAAGCAAAGTAACAACCGTGCGCTTTGTGTCGATCCCTCGATGGTTAATGAACACATCACAAGGTTTGGCAATACGACTGGTAACCGCCGGCTGTATTGAGGGGTATTGACGGAGAAATTGGCGTGGGAAGTTTACAATTGAAGAGCGATTCATGGTTACTGCAACGAAAAAAATAGTTGGAGATCTAGTATCCTTTCTGTGATGAGATAATGTTTCTTAATTTTGTTTTGTTTCTCGTCGTAGTTTGAATCGTGGTTGTAGGAGGGTGGGTATGATCTCCTTTATATAGAGAAGTATATAACAGTTTGTGGGACCTTATAATTCATAGGGTTTTTTTTTTAACTAATAAAAAAAAAACTCCCATGGTGGTTCAATAGGACCTTATAATTCTTGGTTGACTGTTTTACTTCTTCTGATGAATTTGAAAAGTTTGAACATCAACAAATAACCGTGTGTTCGATTTGACAGATTATGAAAGCAAATAAAAACCCTTGACCATCTATGAGCTTTCAATCGGGAATTCTGTTGAACCCTTCAAATAAGTTATGATCTTAATATTTAAAATCTTTTTAAGGCATATGGACGACAACTTATTCAATTATCAGCCCTATTGTCGGATTGACAAGTACAAGGGAATGTTTTGAGGAAGAAAGTACTGCAAGAAAGAAATAACATTGATTAAGACTCTCGACGGTGTTAATTTATTTCCTTTGATTTCAAAGTAAAGGCCACTATTTGTGTGCTATTTCCTTGTATACTGTTTTCTCTAATATTATAATTAAGGACACGTTGTTCTCTTTAGCCTGAATATCCATCTACATTTCATGCACGTTTTTACCTCTTTCAAGGGTTTCTTTGACAACCGGAAAATTCCTTAATTAATCTCGGCAAGTATTAAGTATTATTCTAAAATGTGTTATATTTTCATTGTACAAGGACTCACTATTTATCCCCTCATATATTATTATGGATAAGTTGTGTAAAATTTTATATTTTTTCAATTTGATCATCAAATTTATTTATTTATTTGGCTATTTAACCAATTGATTTTGATTTTTTTTTATGAAAAAGATGGCATTGAAAAAAGAGGGACCAAAATAAATAAATAAAAAACATCAAACATGAGTGGCAAGCCATAAATTTTATAAAAGATACACTTTGATCCTTAAACTTTAAAAATCATGTTAATTATACAATTCTAGTACCTCAAAATTTTTCCAATTCAATTATGGTACAAAAATTTATTTTGTTATTTTTAGTCCTTGATTGAGAGAAAAGAGAAAGGGGTCACTGGATTCCCGTAGTGGAGAGAGAAAAGTGTTGTTAATACTGATTTAGGCCACTAAAACTGATGATATTTGTGTCAAATGATTTCATCTTATGAGAAGAGTTCATATTAGGTGTTTTTTTACTGTTAAAGTTCATAAAAAAAACAGATTTGAGCTCGGGTTGATTTTGAATTCGGGTTGATTTCAGTTTTTGTGGTGGCCTTTTTTAGGCCATGGATAGGTTTATCATGGTTCCTACGGTGGTGTTTTTATAGGTGTTCTGGGTCAAAAATGGGTTGAAAGGGGGGTTTTTAGGTAAAAAAAAATAAAAATATAATCCCTGATTTTCCGATCACCACAATGGCCAAAATTTGAGCAAATTAGACAAGGCATCGTTTAATTTTTTTCCAAAAAACATAGCGGTGAATGACATGTTGTCTGCCCCACTTACAAACAAAAAAAATTAAGGGCTCAATCGTGCAAGCCTATGCGTGGACCCTGACAAAATAGATCAGACAAGCTGGTCTGGCTTGCTAGGCCCGACAGTGTCTGGCCTTTGTTTTAATTTTTTTCTAAATTTGTTTTTTTATTTTTTTCAATTAATGATTTTTTTTATGGTTTTTTCTCTAAATTTTTTTAATTTCTATTTGAATTAGTACCCCTCTCTCTTTCATTTTGTTTGGAGAATGATTATTTTTTTAGTTAAACATTTAAATTTGAAAAGTTTTTTATGATTCGTCTATAATTTTTTTTTATCTTTTGTATGTATGAACTTTATTTTTGAAAATAAAAAAAATTATTTTCAAATAATATTTCTAATATGTGCAATCTTGCATGATTTTTTTTCTTTTATTTTATTCAATCAATTTAATTTGTGTCTTTATTTCTATTATCATTTACTTAAATAAAAAAATTAATAAAGAAATTTATCAAATATAACCTGGTTTATTTTGTCTTTCGAGATTAAAAATCTTGATTTACACTTGTCTCTTGATTTTTTAAGTTTTATTTTGAGATATCGTTAATAATTTTTATTTATTTATTTGCGCATATAATTCTTGATTAATTCGATTACATGTATGCATAAAATCTTTGATTTAAACTTAGATTTTTTAAATTATAAAAATATATTAAAAAAAATTGTATAATTTTTTTATAAAAAATAAAAATATTAAACCTGCAAGGTCACATAACTAGTATAATATATATCACGATGCACTTGAAGAAACATGTTTTAAATCATTTTCGTATAGCATCTGAAATAAAAATAAATAAATAAGAAATGTTGAATAGTCAATCAAAGGAAGTTGCTATTTTTATTATTTATTTATTTATTTATTTGTAATGAGGAAGTTGCTATTTGTCTGTACGTACGTAGGCTCATTCCTTCTCTTGTTTTTGTTTTATTTTTATTTTATTATTATTATTATTATTATTATACAATAAACATAAATAAACCAAAACACACTTTCACTGTTTGTTATTATAAAAATGTCTTGATCATAGGGGACCACATTGTTCAATGAAAAGTGTCTTTTTATTTTTCAATTTAGTCACGGAATTTTATTTTTAAAAAATTAGTCCTTTCATTTGATGTTTGTGATTATCTTGGTGTCATTGAGTTTATTTATGAGGTATTTGAAAGTGTGGTATTGGTTATTCTTTAAAGTGTTTTTCACTCGAAAAAACATCAAAATAATATTTATTTTATTTTTTAAAAATTATTTTTAATATTAACACATCAAAATAATCTGAAAATACAAAAAAAAATTAAATTTTAATGTAAAGTGGGTTAAAACTCAATGTTAAACACCCCCGATGTGAGGAATGTTATTAATATATTTTTGAACTTTCATCTTACCGGAAAAAGTAAATCGGGACTGATAAATATTTTTTATTAAGTTTATTTTTTTTGTTTTTTAACGGATTAAATAATGCTTTGATATAGAATTGGATTTACTGATGCCAGAAAAAAATTATTTTTTTGTTTTTATAAAGTTTATTGATGCCAGAAAACAGTATACTTTGATCGTAGTCCATGTCTCAAGCATCACACCGACCATCAAAGAGTATTACGAAAATGCCGTCCGATTTCTCCGAATTTTGGTGTCACAACCCAAGTTTCTTGACACCAATCAAGTGATTGAAATGGTCTTCAAAATCAGTCTTCGGACGATTTTTCTCCCAGGAAGAAGGTGGACAATTGCAAGGCCTCGATCAAATGTTTTGCAGCTTGGGCCTCGACCATCTTGTAAATCACGGCCAACGAATATCACATGCGAATATCTGTGAAATGTTGTGCGGAGTACAGAAAAGGACCAATTTGGGTCCGACCAATGCCTTAAAAAAATTTCTTTTTATTTGACTATAAAAAAATATTCCCAAATTAACTTTTACAGCAGTAGTGATTGAGAATCACATTTGCGATTGATTTTTAAAGACATGCCTTTCACATCGAAATAATTTAAGAATTTTTTTTCTGTTAATTCTAAGATTTAAAAATGATAGTAATCTTCACATATCCTTAAAGTAAATAGATACACCTCCCCCTCAAAGCACTAGTAATGTTGTGTCCATTGAAGCATCAAAGAACGATTCAAAAGGGAACATCAGAGTAGTTAAACCCAAGCATAAGCCAGCTCCACATGTTGATAGGAAAAATTCACTACTCAAAGTTTGACCTGGTTTGAACTTGAATCGGAAAAATATTGACCCGATCGAACATGATTGATCCAACGAGTTAATCAATGATCGGACTGAATGGACTGAACGAACTTGGTGCAGTCACCACCAATGAAAAAGACGTGAGAATGCAAAAATGCATTGACGAGAGAAATGAGCATTTTGGCTGCTTCAACTTGTGGGATGTAAGTTTTGCTTGTTTGGTAATGGTGGTGGTTGCGATTTCTTGTCAAATGGATAAACTAGCTAGGTGGGATTGAAAGTGGGAATCTGGACCCAGAAATGTCACAGTTCATATGGGTGTCTGGTCGTCATCATCATTGACAATTTGTCATGAAACACATCCATCACTCATCCAGCTCTGGTAAGGTGGATTGTTTGCTTCATGTTTGGGAATGGCATCCACGTTACTAGAGATCTAACATTTGCTAACGTATTTTATGTTACTTTCCTGAAAAAATCAATAAGCTTTTCTTTGCTTGCTATGGGAGGGCTCATCAAACGCTGTCCTTTTTTACTGATGATCGCTAGTGCTCCTGCGTAGCAACTTTGCCTCCCGTAGCAAGCAAAGAGAAGCTTACTAATTTTTCCAGGGAAGTAACATAAAAAAACGTCAGCAAATGTTTGAAGAACTAATATATTTGAACCATCTAGGTGGTGACCCAGTGGTAAAAGCTTGGGACCAAGAGGTTTGCTCCCTCTGTGGTCTCAGGTTCGAGCTCTGTGGTTGCTCATATGATGGCCACTGGAGGCTTACATGGTCGTTAACTTCAGGGCCTGTGGGATTAGTCGAGGTACACGCAAGCTGGCCCGGACACCCACGTTAAACTAAAAAAAATATATATATATATATTTTTGAACATTTGTTGTTCCTGTTCTAATAGATTTTGAACTTGGGATTTGAAGAGTTGAATTTGTAATGTTCAAGCCACCAAAATGACTGTTCTGGAAAGAAGAAACAGGTATATATACCTATGACAGACCTGTAAAACAAAGTAATTTCTATAAAATTAATATTTTCTTTATAACTATAACAAATGAAATTTTAATTTCTGCTTCTTGGGTTAGCTGTGCTGCAGCCTTTTGAGCCCAAAACTTCCTAATATACCGAAGGGTAGTCAGCATGGGATCCACTGTTAAATTTGTTCCATAATAAATGAACGCCAATTATGGCCTCATCGAGATCTTGGGTGAGTGAATTTGCAGTTGAACGGCCACCGGAAAAGTACATTGTCTGTTTTACTGGGAAGTCTTCGAATCAAAGGAGAATCATTATTCATTAGGGCCCCCTAAAGGTGGCACGTCCATCCAATAATTACATGCATTAATATCAAATTAAATATTTTCTAACACTTGTGACAGCCATAGATCACCCAACAACATAGCTTAAGTTCATGGCCTATTAAGCACACATCATGATTGCAATCTCTTATCCAACTACAATTTGAAGGGTCATTCCTCTCCACTCAAATGCAACATCCTACATAATAAGCATTTGACCTTCAGTTTTGATATTTCATGTGTGTTTGAAATGGTAGTGGAGAGTGTTTTTTAAAATAGTGTTTTGTTTAAAAATATTTTTAATTTATTTTTAATATTAATACATTAAAACATTAAAAAAAACATCAATTTAATTCTTTTAAAAAACATCCAAAAATAAATATAAAAGTACTCTCAAACACACCTTTCACATGGTGTTGTGCTAATTGACTGCGAAGATAAAAACACTCTTTCTAGCTATAGCTAGGACTAATTATAAGTAATTGGTGATTAAGGATGTCACCCAAAGTTTGAGCATGAATATTTAATTAATTAGGGTAAATTTTGAAACCAAAATATAATTATGGGGGGTATTTTAAATAGAAAGAAAAAGGAAGCCAATGCCTAACAAACTACCAAGGATCTATTTGTAAGCTAATTTTCAAAATCAAGGATTTGCTTGCAAGTATTGTTATCATTATGGGGTTATAATCTTCAAACCTAAGGACCGATTCCGGGAAAGAAGTTTAGGGCCGCATTGCGAGGACCCAAATGAATATTGTAATAATTACAGGGATTGAAGCACGGAAAAATTTTAAAAATGAGGTCTGAGTATTCCAAGTAGGGTGGTTGTTCTCCTCGGCATTTGCTACAATACAAGGTGCAAGTCACCCTACCATGCTTTTGGAAACCATGTCTGGTGAAAAAGCTCAACACCTGTCTATCAAAGCATTGCGCCTTTTAGGAAGAAAAGAAGCAACCTGGAGCCTAAAGCCCAAGGGCCGCAAGAGCACTGGAGACAGCAAAAACCAAAAGAGAAACAGAGAAGCCGCAGGAGAGGGACCGCACCCATGGAAGCAGCGAGTAAAAATAAGGAAAAGCCAGCAGCAACCTGAGAGCTATCTTCGAGCAAAACAGGAACAGCAGCGCCTCTGGGGGGGGGGGGGGGCCGCGCGCCGCGGCCCCCCCCGCCCCCCCCCGCCCCCCCCCCCGCGCCCACACACCG
>Ga0307518_10001258_pt1 | contig 19057 bp, 12 predicted proteins | sample 25_EM_MG_FD_203889 | JGI IMG/M metagenome (GOLD analysis project Ga0307518, IMG submission 203889) | Populus trichocarpa ectomycorrhiza microbial communities from riparian zone in the Pacific Northwest, United States - 25_EM | ecosystem: Host-associated > Plants > Roots > Unclassified | place...
CCTTCCCCTCCCTCCCTCCCTCCCTCAGAAAATCCCTCTCGCTCGCTTCCCCTCCCCCCCACATCCCTTCCTTAATCTCCTCCCTCCTCTCCCTCACCGTCCAACTTTCGCTCAACATCCGTCTCGTCGGCCCCTCCTTCCCCTCCTCCTCCTCCTCCCTCCTCTATTCCTTCCTCTCGAACGCCAACATCGCCGACCGCTTCCACGTCATTACCACCGACCCCATCCCTTCCCAAAACTCCCACCATCTTTCCATCAAGCACTCCCCCCACCTTGACATTTCCCACGCGAGCTCCACCCTCTCATCTCGCCTTTCCGAGGCCCTTAAATCTGCAGTTTCCGAGACAACATCTTCCCTCCGAACCCCTCTCCTTTCCATCCCTTACGACACAGTTGACCGGATAATCAAGCAAGATTTTGATAGAGAAAAGCCTGTGCATGGGGTTTATGTTTATTTGATTAATTTGGGTTCGCAACCCAAGAACTATGCGTATAGTTATTCGGCTGGAGACTCCTCTCCTGGCCTCACTAAATGTTTAGGAACTATTTGGACTGGTAAAGAGAGGTATCTTTGGATTGATCTATCTGCTGGCCCTGTTGATTATGGCCCGGCTTTATCTGGAGATGGGGTTTTGCCTAGAGGTGAATTTCACCCTCTTGCGGCAATGCACGGGCGACCAAAGTCGCAAAAGGCGTTGTTAGCGGACTTGGCGTCGTTGATTTGGAGTGCTTATCAGGTATTACTTGTGCCCTCTTTGAGAATTCCTGTGCATTTTGAGAATTCTTTGATAGTTGAGTTTATACATATTTATGGGTCTGAAAGTGCTAAGGATTTGAGTGGGTTTGATTGGAAGGAGATTGAGAGGACGTTTATGGATGAGGCTAATGAAGGTGGGTTGTTGTTGAGGAATCAGAATTTGGCGTTTAGGAATTATGAAGTGAATTATGATCAGTGTCCCATTTGTTCGTTTGCGATTTCCAGGTCAATTAATTCCTATACTTCGAGGTTCTTGTTTGAAAATTATACTTTAATTGTCAGTGAGTATTTGGACTCGAAGAGATTGCATCAGATATTATCTGATTCCGCTGAGGAGTTTAGGAGGATTGCAGGCATCCCTGAGGAGGATTTCAGTAGAGTGCTGCCTGTTTATGTGTTTGATTTGGATTACAATATGATGTTGATGCTTGATCGGTATCATCAATCTGTTGCGTTTAGGGATATGATTATTGCAGTGAGGACAAAGACTACACAGACTGTGAGTGATTATAGCTGCAATGGTCGTCACATGTTTACGCATACTAGGATGCTTGAGAGACCGCTTGTTGGTTCTATTCTACAGAGTATGTGGGGAGTGTCACCAACCCATTTGTCATGGAGTCCAAGGCATAATAATACTTTGGTGGATTATACATGGAGTGTTGGACAAACTCCATTTGGGCCTTTCTCAGAGATTTCATCTTTGTCGTTTGTGCAGAAAGATTCAGCTCGTAGAAATGTGCTGTTGACGTTGTTAAATTACAGTATAACTAGTGTTATTGATGTTCTTGAATCGATTGCGGCACATGGTGGGGACAGGAATCTCCTTAAACAGAATCGGCATATTGAGTTTGTTCAGAGATGGAACCTGTTCAAGTACAAGCTGGACAAAGCAATTTCTGCAATATCACATTTGGACTTTGAAATGGCTTTATATTATCTGCGGTCCTCTGACCATGATATGTATGCCATTCACTCTCTGGTCTATCATGCATCCCAGGAATTGGAGGCGTCACTTGTTTGTTTTAAGGACCCACCATTTCCATGGGGTTCAGTGTCTATGTCCGCTGTAGGGGTCTTTGCTCTCTTTTATGTTTATTCTAAAAGAGAGAGACTTTTTAGAAATAAAAGAAAGCAGTTTTGAAGCTATTTAGAGGAATAGAATTCTGTATCATGTGAACACAATACAACAAACCTTCTTCTGTGAGGGGTACATCTGAAGGTTAGAAATTAATGTGCAGTTTTCTTGACATGCTTACTTCAGTTGAAGCTGATATGTTGCCATGTTGTCCAGCTTCCATTGTTTGCTGTAATTCTGTAATTTCGCTACTTTTCTAGCTAAATGCTTGTTTTTCACATTTTGCTGCTTCCTTGATCCCATCGTTTTTATTTTTTGGTACATTTGACTGTCAAGGAAAATGGAACCATCTATGCACTTGAAAGTTAGGGGAGCTGTAGCAGTTCTGAAAGCTATATGTATTTCAATTCATGCCCTGTGATTGAACTGGTTTCGGAATTAACATATAGCTTCTGAAGCTTATACAAGTTAGGGACAAATGTTCTGGGCTACTTATTTTTTTAATTATTGAAAAATCAAAGCCATGCTTTCAAAAAGGTCCTATTAATTTCAATATTTTCTAAGAAAAGTTCAAATAGTAATTGCCATGTTAAAGGTTAATGAGTTCTTAGAAGCTTAATTGACTTTATGGTTCGCCGGGGCCATTTCATGGAGATTTTGAGTTTGTTGTAATGGATTATTTAGTATTTGTCACTGCATCTGCTTTACTTTTTGAGGTCCTTCTAACCAGGTGTCAGCTACTGAGTTTCTCATTATCATCGGCCTCAAATTTATGCCTTACTTGGATTGTGCTACTTTTCCTGTTAAATTTCTTGGTTACTCTATTTATGTGCTTCTTAGTCCGGTAAATGCAGTATGGACAGAAAGGGAGTTAAAGAGTAGGCATCAATAGTATACATCTTAGTGAAATGCAGTTGCATTTGAGAAAATCAAGTTTTGTGGTTTATACCCAACTTTCGTGAAATGCAATTAGGAAATAATTCAATGTTGAATAGAGAACATGATGCACATTCATTTGCAATGATTTGATGCAAGAATCTTGTGTTCAGGCTATTTGGAGAAGGCAATTGAGTTATTTCAAAGTTGAAATTGGTGTTTGCAGAATGATGGGTGTTATTAATGCCAGTTATATGGAGTGGAGCGTAAGTTTAGGAGCTTGTATCTTGTCTCGTTTGTTTTTGTGTTTTGAAAGCGTTTTTGAAAAAAATTAAATTTTGTTTATTTTTTTCTTTGCTTCAAATTAATATATTTTTAGTGTTTTTAGATTTTTTTTGATGTGCCGATATTAAAAATAAATTTTAAAAACTAAAATAATTTTATTTTAATGTATTTTCAAGTAAAAAATATTTTAAAAAATAACCATTACCATATTCTCTATCATCAGTTACATGTTATTTATGTTGTTCAACAGGGGTCTACAGAATTCATTAAAGTTTCAGGAAGTTGGAAGTGCGGTTTGGGTGCTAGGTTTCCAAATTTATTCTCTCCCCTAGTATTTGTTGTCTTAGGAGGCAATTGTGTTCCAAGTTTAATTAGTCTTTATTTATGAGTTGATCATTAGAATTCTATCTGACCTTTAAAAGTGAATAATGAGAAATTTTGGGTGGCCTGCTACGTGATGCAATACCCTTTCAGGGGTTTTATTCGAATCCTGCGAAGGAGAGGAGGATACGGCTTTGTTGAAGTAAATCCTGGCTAATCATCAGACCTTGTCTTACTTTCACGTTGGAGGACAACCTTTCAGAGCTAGTGTTGTAGCATAAAATCTAGTAGTAAAAATAATATTATAATATAAATAATAATATTTTTGATATGAATATGTTAAATTATTAGAATAATAATATTTTGATATAAATAATTTGAACTAAGAAAAATAATATTATTTTTTATATGAATACTTTGTATTATAAGAAAAATAATAATATTTACAACGTAAATTATAATATTTTTTATATTAATACTTAGAATTGTTGAATATTTTTAATAATACTGCGCCGCGGGTTCACTTTTTATTTTTATAAAACATATCATAAAAATTTATAATATAAATAATAATATGTTTTCAATACTAATAATAATATTTTTTTCAAATTTATTAATTATTTTATTAATAATATTAATTATATAAAAAACATATTTTTAAAACAAATAATAATATTTAGAATTCTAGAACTCAGGAACCTTGGGCCTTGATGAACGATCCAATAGAATTGGATTTTTACGCAAGACTCATTGATCGTGGGTCCTGACGCTGGACCCATTCTCCTTGGGTCCAGCACCATAACCCAAGCGTCAGGTGTCCCCAAGTGGGGTGCAGGCATGGCTCCCTCCCAGCGCCGCCCAAGCGCCACGTGTGCGCAGGGGTGTGCCCAGCACTGAGGCAGGAGCTTAAGCGCCACGTGTGCGCTTCGTCTACCAGCACACAGTCAGGCAGCCCAAGCGCCACGTGTGCGCTGGGGTATGCCTAACACACAGGCAGCAACCCAAGCGCCATGTATGCGCTGGGGTCTGTCAAGCAGACAACAGCAGCCCAAGTGCCAACAACTTCTCCTAGCTTAGGTGCACTCTTAAATAAAATCCAACAAACTATGAAAACAAAATTTAGAAACCTCTTTACAAGGTTTAGCTTATGCTCTAGATTAAGAGGTAAACAAAGAAGAAAATCAGAGCTTAGAGATAGAAAGAAGTATGCTGGCAAGTTGGGTAGAAGAAGAGTAAAAAATTCTATGAATGTTTTTCCAAAACAATATAGAAAAACCCTAAAAAAAACCTTTCTTTAGCCTTTTTTTATAGAAGATTTTAGGAATCAAAATTGATATAATTCCTTTTATAGTTAACTTTGACTACCTATCATAAAAAAAATAAACTTGATAGTTTTGGTTTGGTTGGACAAGACAATGTTTTACAATATTGGAAAACAATTTTATAAAATAATTCTTCATGAACCAGATCCAAGCGCAAAATTAAGTTGGCAAAAACTAATCTTTTACAACCCAAAAAGTTATTTTATAGTAAACCTAAACCTAGGCCCGGGCCTAGCCTTTGCCACGAGAACGTGTTTGTGAGGGTTTAAGCCTAAATCTCACTTTGCTTAGGTTTTTTCCCTGTTAAAAGCTTGGGTGCCTTTTCAATCCAATTTTAACTTTTTCCATTCTCATTAAATAAACCAATAAGAAAAAATCTTGTTTATTTTCATATGGAATAAAGCTTTAGGAGGGTTATGGGTTTCTCCCAAACATGCAAATCAAAGGCTCTTTGAAATATATTTCTCATTCACCCATAATTTGTTTAAATCAAGTTAATGTTTCATGTTAAAGAGCTTATGTTGGAGATCAAATTCCAACAAAGTGTAACTCTAAAAGTAAATAGACTTCATTTCTAATTTGACCTCAAATATGCTCATTAACCATGTTTTAAATAAAAATTTTAACATCCTATAATTCAATGCATGTATCCTCAACTTATTTAAATTAATATTCACCAAGCTGACCAAAAAATTGCTAATTTAATTAAATATATACTAAAAAACTAGAAAATCATTATGGAGCTTTATTTTTTTATATGAACAGTGAAGATATTCTTTTTTTCAATTCAACCCTTATTTCCCTTATTTTTTTATTTCAATTTGATCCTTTTTTTTTTCAATTTCATCCTCAAACTTTTCTTAACAGTCATTTGGGTTGCCTTAAAACTAGTTAAGTCGATTGGATCACATCGAGGTAACTTCCATATGGTCTAGTTTTAAACACGGACTAAGTAAAGAGGTGAGTCGAGAAGTTTTTTTTCCTTTTCAATTTCATCCATTTTTTCTCAATTTGTTCTTTTTTTTTTTACTGGTCATCCAAATTACCTTCGGACCAGCTAAGTCAACGGGGTCATATTAGAGCAACTCTCATGCTATTTAATTTGAAACCTAGGCTATATAAGAAGTTTGTTCAAAAGATTTTTTTATATTGGTTTCATCTTTTTTTTTTATCAATCTCATCCTCACACTTTCTTTTATTGGTGGTCAGGATATCTTTGGATTGTCAAGTCAACTAGGTCATGTTAGGGCAACTTTCACACAATTTAATTTTAAATTTGGGTTAGGCAAGGAGTTGAATAAAGAGGTTTCAAAGTTAAATTGTTAGGCCGAGTTTAATAAAAATGCCAAATAGTTTTCTATAAGCCCAAATATTTTTGTTAATTTCAAGAAAGATTTGACTCAACCAATAGCATAACACAAGCCTATAAACTAGTTCTTCACTACATCATTAAATATTAAACATATGTCCATTTTAAACCATATACAATAAAAATAAAAATGAATTATATGAGGGAGGTTGATACTATACATGCAAGAGTTCAACAATAAAATTCATATTTTAGCATAATGTTACTTATTGTTTATTTTTACATTATCAAGCATGATTCTCAATCTGACTGTTGGACCTGGCTGAAATTTTACTAGGTGTTTCTAGATGTATTGTTCTACATGAGAGTAACATTTCAGGTCAATTAGAGTTCAAGAAAGTCTTGAAATACAAGTTAGCAGATACATTACAGATTTTAGTATTTGTTTCCTTTTGACTTATAAACTTCTTATTTCAAGAGGATTCTTTTCCTCATAATGCAAGGATATTCAATAACTTATTTTTTAGAGTTTTGTAGTTTTACAAGAATCTTTAATGGGTAGCAACATAATTTTCAAATGTGGCGAGGATTCCTTAATGTTCCAGAATCCTTTTCTTATAAGGATTTCTTATTTATCTTAGTTATACAAGGACAAGAGAGCATGAATATTTAATGACATATTATTTTTAGGCTGAATAATTTCTTTTTGTATTAATTTGTATTATTTTAAGGTTTTATTTGTTGTTTTATTTCAATATTTGATATTTACAATCAAATTTGGGCTTGTGTTTTAATTTGGGTTTGTTTTGGTCCAAAATAAATATTTTAGGATTGTTTTAGGCATTAAGCTTGTGTTAACCGATTATTAGTTTGGACCCATTGGTTTGTAACCCAATAAAGGTCCATTAGGGTTATTTAAGAGAACTATATATTATTTTTTTGTTGTAAAATTTAGTAGCAATGGATTATAAAATAAAATTAGTGTTTTGCTTAGAGTAACATATTTTTCTCCTTGTTTAAATAAAGAACAATCGAACTTGTTAAAGTATAACTGACTTTGTGGTTTTTTGTCCCTGTACTTTTTTTTTCGTGATTTGCTAATCATTGGTGAGGGTTCATTCCAATAGTGTTGGTGCTTTGATTCAGGTAATCTATGTATCACACTCTTATCAAACCAAATTCATTGGCTTTCTAGGATTTGTCTTCCTTTCGTGGGGGTTACGTGATAATGACGAGTTGGTATCAAAGTTTGGCTATATTTATCAAATTATATCCTTATGTAATTCTCATTCCGCGTGTTAAAACTCATTATTTCGTTTGAATTATGGCATAAACTACTCTTACCAAAAAGATGCTATTTTGTTTCATTATTGTCACTACATATATCACTAATACAAAGGTCAAAAAAGAAAAAGAAAGTCGTCATTCAAACAAATATGTCATAGATTATATGATAAAAACTAAAATAAGGGGAAATTGGATCAAACCACATCATAATTACTTGAAAATGTATATTCTGATTCGTTGGAGTCTAATCACACTATATATTAAATTTTAGGTCATTTGGACATCAATTGGTTTAGGTTGCAGATTCAGTTTAATTTGTAAAAAAACGAGTTTGATTTGTGTCTACTATTGAAACTTGCTTTGCTACTATTGATTTAGGTAGCATACTAAAGTGTTGTTCAGGGTATTTGGATGTTAATCAAGTCGTTTTTATAATATTTACTTCTGATTTTTTTTATGTATTAAAAAAACATCCATATCTTGTATGAATTTTCTTGCTACTTGTGAAATTGTAATTATAGTTTTTTCTTTGCTTGTTTTCATATATTTCTTACTTCTTAATTCATTACATATATCTGGATTGCGTTACTAAGCTGTTCTATTAGCTGTGTTGAATTTCTAGGTGAAAAGCCTAATTGAGTGAAACACGAGAAAAGAGTAAACATGTGAGGGAGTGAATGAGGAAATATTTTTTTTCTTTATCACTAAAATATTTGTAGATTTAAAGATTTCATAGAACACCATTACAACACCACCAATTGGGAATCAGACTTTTCAAATTCAAATGTTAGCACAACAGATGGAAAGGTTGAATAGAGTAATAGACAATTTGGAGGATAGGAAAGAGATAAGGGAAAGTTTTGATGCTGAAATTGATGGTTTGAGAAATAGGGTTGATCAGTGTGGAAACAATGTTAGGAAGTGTGAAAGGTGTGTTAGTCCCCATGTTGACGATGATTTTGATGAGATGGGTGATGGGAATTATGATAGTGTAACTTTAGGCCATAAAGATCAGTTTGGGCATCTTAGAAACGATAGGTATGGGGGAGTTATGAAAGATTGATAGTTTAGCCAAGGAGATGATAGGAGTTATGGGTAATTTTAGGTACTGTGTGATGTGGTAGATAAGAGTTTGGATAGCATTACGATGAAAATTACTTTGTTTCAATGGAAAAATGATCTTGAGGCATATTTAGAGTGAGAGAAGAAGATGGAGCTTATATTTGATTGTCATAACTATTTAGAGGATAAAAAGATTAAGCTTATCATAATTGGGTTCATAGACTATGCCATTGTATGGTGGGATCAGTTTGTGTTAAGTCACAAAAGGAATCGTAGGAGGCTTATTGAGACTTGGAAGGAAATGAAGACTATTATGAGGAGATGTTTTATCCATAGTCATTATTATAGAGAATTGTATCAAAAATTGCAGTGTTTAAGCCAAGGAACAAAGAGTGGTGATGAGTACCACAAAGAGATGGAGATCACGATAATTCAGGCTAATGTAGTAAAGGATAGGGAGGCCACTTTAACTAAGTTCTTGAATGGGCTGAATTGCGAGATCTCGAATATTGTGGAGTTGTAACACTATGTGAATATGTGGAGTTAGAGGATACGATGCTTATTATCGCGGGTCGTGCCGCGACGTCGTCGTCGACGACAAAGACTTTTATCGTGCCTCTTGATGAGGTGTGGTGTGTCGGGAAGGGTTTTTGGATTTAATCATAAAATTATGATTAATGTTTAGGAGTCGCCACCTAATATTATGGTCACTAAAAACCTATGGTCTGCGAGAGTCTGGGTAAGGGACTGGTTGTGCAAGGGGAAGATACGTCACATCTAGTGCACCCTACTTGAGGTAAGTTGTATTGTTGTTTGATTATTTTTTCTAAGTCGGGTTTCTAATCGTTGGTTTTTTCTAAGGTTCAAGATAGATCTCTCTTTATGAGAAAGTCTCTACCTTACTGGGTTAAATCCTAACCGTTCTAAAGTCTAAATTTTAGCATTACATTTTTTAATTAGGGTTATTTAGGAGGACTATATATTGTTTTCTTTGCTGCAAAATTTAGCAGCCATAGATTATTGAATAAAATTGGTGTTTTGCTTAGAACAACATATTTTTCTCTTTGTTTAAACAAAGAACAATCGAACTTACCAGAGTATAACTAACTTTGTAGCATTCTTCATTATACTTCTCGTTCATGATTCATTAATCATTGATTGGGGGTTCATACCAATAATGTTGGTACTTTGATTCAAGTAATCTTTATTACACACTCCTATCATACCTGATTTTTTAGCTTTCTAGGATTTGTCTTTTCTACTCGTGAGTTATGTGACTACATGATCACGAGATTCGTATAAAAGGTAGACGAATGACCACCCATTTTTTTCATTGCATGTATTAGATATATCTAACAAGAATATCTATACACATCTTGGTAAGAAAAATAAAAAAATCATAAAATATAAGAATTTCATAATATCATTATCTCTAAAAAAAAAAAAAATATATTAAAATAATATAATTACCATGTCAATATTGGGGCAATAAAACTTATATAATCTAAGAAATTTTGCAAGTACAATTAATCAAATTAAAATCTTCAAATAAAAAAAATACATGTAATTTGCCACCATATGCTTTTGTTTCCATCTTCCTTCCCACGCGGCACACAAAGAAAGAAAACAGCGATCACCAATTTGGCGCTCAAATCCAAGGGTACGGGAGTCGCTCCGTTCATGCCTTCCCGATTTAAAAGACAAGAAAATCCCTCCCAAAAGGCAGAAACTCGTGCGCGCGCACACACACACTTTCTCTCTCTGTTCTCTGAATAAAAGTTTTGCAGGAGCAATGACGGACGGTCATCTCTTCAATAATATCTTTCTCGGAGGCCGTGGAGGCACTGTAATTACCTTCTTTCTCTCTTAAATTTATTACTTTTACTCTTCGATTTTGAAACCATACCTTGTTTGAACCCTAATTCCTTTTCTTTTCTTTTTTTGTATTTCAATTCTGCTTTTTGAGACCCTAATTTTATTCTAATTCCTACTTTGTCTGTGTTTTGGGTTGGAAAATCATGTTCTTAGATTGTTGTTCATGAAACCCTAATCAGTTGGCTAATTCGTTTTTGGAGTATTGAACAAATTATGAATAATTGGCAAACAATCTCAAAAGATTATTAAAAAAAAAGCGATTTAAGGTTTAGGTTTGACGGGTTGCTGAGAAAAGTTAGTATGGATACATGAAATAGTGGTTTTATAATAACCGTTTCTTAAGTTTAAACTCTACTATAGTCAATATGATACCTTTGGTATCGATACACTAATTTTTTAGATTTGAGGCTTTAGTTATATGTGATTTCTTAGTGAGTTCATGGTATTGTTACCCTAATTTGTTGAAATGCCTTGTAAAATTTGGAGTCTATTTTTCGAATGGAGAGCAAGAAAGAGAATTGAAAATTGGAATCTCATATATGTTCATATTGTCACATTTCAGAACCCTGGACACCTTAAGATATCTCCAGGGGGGATTCTATGGAAGAAACAAGGGGGTGGTAAGGCAGTTGAAGTTGATAGAGCTGACATTCTTGGAGTGACATGGATGAAGGTCCCAAGGACAAATCAACTCAGTGTTCTAATTAAAGGTGGACCTTGGTACAAGTTTACTGGATTTCGTGATCAGGTTTTTCTCCAATGTCCTTGATATCTTATTTTTATAGTCAGAAGTTATTTGTGCATTTGTCTTGATGTTCAGAGAGTGTGTATTCAATTTGAGTGGAAATCAAGGTAATTTATGGCCTTTCCTCTCAAATTTTGAACATATTGATCCGCCTTGTAACCTAGCTTATCCCTACCTGCATGGCTTCAGGAACTTCTCATCACATTTAAGTTTCTGTGTCTGTAGTTTGTGGGTCTGTTAAATGATCACAATAGCCCTGGTGCATGTCAGTGACCGTTCATTAGTTACAACTTCTACTGAAGTTTTCAATTTCCTTTTTCCTTGTAAGTTTGATGTTTATAGTTTGTGATTTCTTACCTTGCTCATCTTTTGTTGGCCATGTAGGACTTATCTACCTTGACCAATTTTTTCCAAAGCCATGGAATAACACCAGAAGAGAAGCAGCTATCTGTCAGTGGTCGTAACTGGGGAGAAGTTGACTTAAATGGTGGGTAACTTTTTTGGACTTGCCTAGTTGCTGGATTGTCTTGCACCCTTTGGTTTTCTTTATAGCCTTTGTTGTTTATGACAGTAGTTAGCTTCTTTAGTGGTATGGCATTCTTTTATTCTGTCTTTATTGTGCTGTTGGCTTACATCTTCCAATCATTTGTAGGAAATATGCTTACATTTTTGGTTGGTTCGAAGCAAGCGTTTGAGGTATCTTTAGCAGATGTTTCACAAACACAGATGCAAGGGAAAAATGATGTCATCTTGGAGTTCCATGTGGATGATACTACTGGAGCAAATGAGGTCTGTTTATAGTGCTATTTGTCCTTTCTGAACAGTGCAAGCCATATGGCTACATTTCATGCATATGGGTCCACAATCCAGAATTATATGCAGGGGTCACCTCTATCACATTCTTGTTTTCTTCATTGCAGAATTGCATTAAGTACCTAGTAGAAAATAATGGTTCTGCATTTATATTTTCTTGTTTAGGATTGATGCTATCATTAGTAATTATATTTTGTTATGTTTACAGAAAGATTCGTTGATGGAGCTAAGTTTTCACATACCTAATAACAATACCCAATATATTGGTGATGAAAATCATCCTCCTGCTCAGGTGAGTTTCTTCCTTGTTATGACAATCATCTTTTTTACATCCTATGTATCTACTGATTTCTTGTCAATTGATTTTTTTTTAGGTTTTCCGTGACCTAATTGTGCAAAAGGCAGATGTTGGTGCTGGAGGTGAAGAAGCTGTTGTTACATTTGAGGGCATTGCAATCCTCACACCAAGGTAGAAATCGCAGACCCTGATCCCCCACCCACCCTCCCATGCATACTTGCATGCTCACCCATGTACTTCCATGCAAAAGCATAACTCAATCCATGTCATCTGCTGGTTCTTTAATGCTACTCTTTTAGATACATATGTGACTTGTAAAACTATTTTTCAATTTAGGGGTCGGTACAGTGTTGAACTTCATTTGTCTTTCCTGCGGCTTCAAGGACAGGCTAATGATTTCAAAATCCAGTATAGCAGTGTTGTCCGCCTCTTTTTGCTTCCAAAGGTTTGCTTTAATTACCTGTCCACTTATATAAGCATATGTATGTTTCAAATGATGATTTCCTTAGAGCCTTGGTATGATTTCAATCACTCATGTTCATGAAAGGCAGCGTTTAGTTACTGTTTCGGGATAAGAGAGACGGAGATAGTGGGACAAAGGGTACAAGAGGACATATCTCTTTGTACTTTTTGTATAGAAATCCACTCTCCAAAACTGTCCAAAAGATGGACTTATTTTATGTTTTTGTCCCTATCTTTCCAACCAAACACATTTTTGTCCCTCTTGTCTGTCTCTTTTATCTTGAGACAATAACCAAACGCTATCAAATGATTGCTAATGGAATCTAATGTGAGCTTGATTGATTTTTTACAGTTTAACCAGCCACACACCTTTGTTGTCGTGACTCTTGATCCACCTATCCGTAAAGGGCAAACTCTATACCCGCATATCGTGTTGCAGGTATTATTGATTGTATTACATTTGAACATCAGTTTGTGTTTTTGGATGTGTTTGGCATTCATTATTCTATTTTGTACAGTTCGACACTGACTTTGTAGTTCAAAGCAACTTGTCAATGAGTGAAGATCTTTTGTACACAAAGTACAAGGACAAGTTGGAGCCATCTTACAAGGTAATAACCTAGTTACATTCTGATTCGATCATGCTTCATGTGTTCTTCTTCTTCTTCTTCTTCTTGCAAGAAGGTAATCATCTCTTGTGATGTGGATATTTTAATCTAGGAGAGATTGGCTTGCAAGTTTGCATATAAAATTTATTTGTGTTGTGGATAAATAGGGACTTATTCATGAAGTGTTCACCACTATATTGCGTGGATTGTCTAGTGCCAAAGTTACTAGACCAGGAAAATTCCGTAGCTGTCAAGATGGCTATGCTGTGAAGTCATCGCTGAAAGCTGAAGATGGTGTCCTGTACCCACTTGAGAAGAGCTTCTTCTTCTTACCCAAACCTCCAACCCTCATTCTTCATGAGGAGGTATAGCTCTGCAAATTTTGTTCTTGATTAGTTCTTTGATATGCATATGATATATTTCAATTGGTTTTGTACATGCTTGTTTTAATTTTTTTTGTCTTTCGTCATACAAGATTGACTATGTTGAATTTGAGAGGCATGCAGCTGGTGGCTCAAATATGCATTACTTTGATCTTCTTATAAGACTTAAAACGGAACAAGAACATCTTTTCCGTAACATCCAGAGGAATGAATATCATAATCTTTTTGACTTCATAAGGTTTGGTTTATTTCTCACCTGACAGTTTGATTTTACACTGTTTTCAATGGCTTTACCTTTCATTTAATCATACAGTGGGAAGGGCATGAAAATTATGAACCTGGGAGATATGCAGACCGCAAAAGGAGTGGCTGCTGTTCTTCAGAATGATGATGATGATGCTGTTGATCCACATCTTGCACGCATTAGAAATGAAGCTGGTGATGACGAGAGCGATGAAGAGGCAAGTTCTTTTATCTATTTTTGAATTTTGTGCTGCATCTCCTGCAAGCTTGTAGGTACAGTATCTTTTAATTGTAGGGTTCACTTCATGTAAATACATAGCGTTATGCGCACCACTCTTGTTTGCACTCCATTTTCTACAGTTTTCCTATGCCTCTATTGAGATCTAACAGTTTTGCATTTATGCAATTGAATCTAAGCATGGTGATGTTGCAGGATGAAGATTTTGTCCTCGGGAAGGATGATGGAGGTTCTCCTACTGATGATTCTGGAGAGGAAGAATCTGATGCCAGTGAAAGTGGAGATGAGAAAGAGGCAATGCATTTATTTTCCTTTACCTTCATGCCCTATTGAAGAGGATTTGCTATATGGTAATTCGATTGATAATATTTCCAAATAATGGCCAATTGCAGAACCCTGGAAAAAAGGATTTTAAAAGGGAGGTTTCATCTTCCAAGGCTGTTACAAAGAGGAAAAGCAGAGATGGAGAGGAAAGCCAAAAGAAGAGAAAACCAAAAAAGAAGAAGGATCCCAATGCACCGAAGAGATCAAAATCTGCCTACGTGTTCTTCTCGCAAATGGAAAGGGAGGTGGGTTCATTGCTGTTCCATTGAAATCTCTGGTCATGATTTGCTCTTTGCTTGTTTTGGGTATGCTAATTATATTATTGTGTTTGGCAAAAGAATGTGAAGAAAAGTAACCCAGGAATTGTGTTTGGGGAGATTACAAAAGCACTTGCGGACAAGTGGAATGCTATGTCAGGTTTGCTTTTGTTTTTGTAGGTTATTCCCCAGATATCTCGCCAATATTAAAAATATTTCACCGTTTGTTCTTACCTGTTCAAATGCAGCGGAGGAGAAAGAACCGTACGAAGAAATGGCTCGAGATGATAAACAACGGTATAAATCGCAAGTCAATGATTACAAGAACAAGAACCCACAGCCAATGATGGTAGACTCTGGATACGAGTCTGACAGTTGAATAGATTGAAGCCCTATGTTCTAAGACTTTTCTTATGTTTGATTTTCCTGTCTTCATGCCATTGGTTTGAGAATTCTATGTTTCCATGGTGCCTTTTTTCTTGAATCATCCAAGACATTGTTGGTACTTTTGTGGCTGCTCTCAGTCAGGAATTGGGTGCCTTTTCCTCGGGTTAAAGACAATGAAATGGTTTTATACTAACCATCTTACCAAAGGAATCTTCATGGCTTAGCATCATAACTAGATATGTTCTGCCGTGAAAATTTCAACATAAAAAAATTGTTAAGAAAAAAAATTAACAATAAAGCACTGTAGCTTTTTTCATGTTTTTTTTTCTGTATTTTTTTTTCATTCCTTGTTTTTTTTTTTTTTTTTTTTTAATTTTTATTTTTTTTTTTCCATTCCCCACATGCTTTTTCTTTTTCTTTTTTTCTTTTTTTCCCCAAAATTATCAACTTTTTTTTTCATTTTTTTGTTTTTATGTTTTTTCTAAAAAAAATTATCTTTATCAATTTTATTTTTTTATAATTAAACTGGTTGAAAATTTAGTTTTATAGTTTTTTTTTATGTTTTTTTAAAATTATTTTTGTTGAATTTATTTTTTTAATATTGAGAAGGTTAAAAATTTAGCTTTATAGTTTTTTTTTTCTTTAAAACATTTCGGATTGCTATAGTGTTTTTTCATATGTTTTTTATGTTTTTTTTTTATGATTTTCTCTAAAATTATTTATCGATTTTACTTTTTTAATATTGAGTTGGTTAAGAATTACAACTGTAGTTTTCTGTACAATACATTGTGGATTGCTATAGTGTTTCTCTACATGAATCTTTTTTTTTTATGATTTTTCTTTTTTTATATGATTTTTTTCAAAATTGTCTTTGCTGCTTTTATTTTTTTAATATTAAGCTCATGAGAATTTAATTTTGTATTTTTTCTTTAAAACATTGTTGATTGCTACAGTCATTCTCCATATATTTTTTTTATGAATTTTTTTAAAATTATCTTTGTCAATTTTATTTTTTAATATTGAGTTGGTTGAGAATTATAACTGTATATTTCCTCATAAAATATTATAGATTGCTACAATATTTCCCGACTTTGAGTCATAGGTCCAATTGATTATTTAAATAATATTAACAAAAAAATATCTAACAATGATAGATAAATTAACAAAAAAAAAACATAAAAAAAGATAAAAAGAATCTGATCTATACTTATACTGAATGAAAAAATTGAAAAAAGAAGAAGTAACAAAACAAAATTTTAATTGAATTGGATTGTAAACTTTGTTGGTATAGGTATAAAATTGAAATAATTTCATATAAAAAAATTTTGAATATCAAATTTTAATAAATAACTTTATATAAAGCAAAAGCAAAAGAAAAAATTTTAAGTTAAAACTTAATCTCTAACAAATAAAATGTTGCAAAATGAAAATAAAAAAAATATATAATTAAAAAATATTGAAAAAACTTGATCAGAGGGGTCAAGATTCAAAACCTTTGACTCAGTCGTGATACTTGGATAATTGCATTTGAAAGCAAATTAAAAAAAATAATGAAGTTTAATGATTAAACAATTAAATGTTGAAGGAAAAAAATGAAAACAAAAAAACTGGAAAAGCAATGAAAAAAAAATATTTGTTAACCCCACGACCATGTGTACATGATCAGAATAACTTAATAAAAAAAACAAGAAAAAACAAGACAGTACAAAGACCAATTTCTAATAAATAAAATGTTGAAAGATAAAACTAAAATAAATTATTTTAAGATTTAACACCAATAACTCTAGTTATTAACAAAAGACTAACCCCAAATGAGGCAAATTATAAAAAATAAAAAAAAATCATAAATTTTAAAAAAATAAAAACATTTTTATACTAGATTCAGTCTAATCTCTAAACTCATAACCTATAAAATTCACATACAAGAACGAAAGTAGGGGAATTGTTTTTTTATATATACGAACCCCCATTTCATTTTAAATGTGAATTGGGTTGAATTGGCCGTGAACTGTGTTAAAATATAATATATTAAGTTTGTTGTGTTTTTTTTTTCTCTTAAGGTGTTTCAGCGTATGCCATCATTGTTTTTCTTGAATTTTAATATAATTGAGAAATGGATGCTTCATTGAGATTTTTCTCTTAAACTTAGAGGGTCAATGAAGACATAAAATATGGGACACCTCATAAATCTCAATGGAGGTAATTCAGATATACACAATAAATAAAACATTAATTATAACTATATAATTAAAGAGATCAGTTTTTTACTATGTAATCCAAGTGAAAAGACTGATGTTTTTAGTTATAAGTTTTTTTTTTTGCTTTTTTGTTTTTAATTAATTTTTTTATTTGATTTAGTTCGTTGATATTAATATTTTTTCTATTTAGTTATCACACTCTCATGACACGGATCTCAGGTTTGATGGGTTAACTCAGTTGATTCAATTTTTTTTAATTAGTTTTTTTCTTCTAATTTTTTCTTTTAATATCGATTTGATTGAGAATTACACTTCATGATTTATTTTGTTTACTTTTCATTAGATTATTGTGATCTCATGAGGAGATTTTACAGTACCCCTCATTGCAAAGTACTATTCATTGGAATAGTGCTTTGCTTTTTTTTTTTCCTTTTCAATTAATCTTTTTTTTTTAAATTTCATTCTTTAATATTAATTTTTTTTTTCTAATTAGTTATCACACTTTCATGACACGGCCTTGTAGCCAGACCTACAAAGGCTCTCAGGTCTGGTATTGCAACCAACCCAAGGTTCTTGGGCCTGATATTGCAGCCAGACTCAATTAAACTTGAGTCATGCAAGTTTAATAATATTATTAATATTAAAAATATTATTATTTTTACTATAATGAATATTGCTAATATAATAATTAACAATTTTTTAAAAAAATATTATTAATATTGAAAAATAACCATAGATTTGATTTAAAGGGTAAAATTTAAAACTATAAGAACTTGAGTTAGACATATTTAATATTATAAATATTATTATTGTCATTATTATTAATATAATTATTAATAAATTTGAAAAAAATATTATTACTATTGAAAAAAAACCCATAGATTTGATTTTAAAGGTAAAATTAAAAATTATTATTATTGTTATTGTTGTTGTTGTCGTCGTCGTTGTTATTCTTATTATTATTATTATGATTATTAATGTTATTCTTAATACTGTTAGTATTTTTATTTTTATTATGATTATTAGTGTTATTCTTAATATTGTTATTATTATTAAATTTGAAAAAAAATATTATTACCATTGAAGAAAAACCATAAATTTGATTTGAAAGTATTAAAAACTATAAAAACTTAGATCAGATAAGATTAATATTATTATTTTTATTCTTATTAGGGAAACCAAACCCCAGAAACTTAGGTCTGGTTGGGGCGCCAGATCCAAGTTTATAATCATTAGTCTTCTTATTCTTATTATTATTGTTATCATTATCATTATCATTAATATTTTTTTAAAAAAATATTATTATTATCAAAGAAAAATTATAAATTTGATTTCAATAGATAAAAAACTATAAGGAACTTAGGTCAGAAAAGTTTAATACTATTATTAATATTAAAAATATTATTATTTGTATTAAAAATATTACTATTAATATTATAATTAATATTATAAATATTATTTTTGAGTCGGTTCGTTCCAATCAAACTTAAAGCTTTTGGATCTAGTTTTGTAAATAATCTTAATGTTATTGACCATTAACGTCTTTTAATATTTTTTTATATAAAAAAAAATTTACAGTGAAAAGCTAAAGTGAAACAATAGAAAAAACTGACGAATTCTTTGTCCCATCTTTAAATGGTCCAAAAAAAAAAAACAACATCAACAACACTTAAAACCAGTGTTTTGAAACCCGGACCGGCCCGGCGGGTCGACCCGGGACCCGGCCGACCCGGGCCTGAGACCGGTCCGGGTCTAAGCAAAAACCCGTTTGAGAGTTGGCCCGGTGAAACCCGGTCGACCCGGGCAAACCCGATTGAGACCCGACCTCCTTTTTTTATATATACAAAGACGTCAAACGACGTCGTTTTGGCCTGTTAAAAGGCCAAAACGACGAAGATGAACGATGCATAATTGTTGCAATTGCAAACA
>Ga0307518_10001259_pt1 | contig 19052 bp, 7 predicted proteins | sample 25_EM_MG_FD_203889 | JGI IMG/M metagenome (GOLD analysis project Ga0307518, IMG submission 203889) | Populus trichocarpa ectomycorrhiza microbial communities from riparian zone in the Pacific Northwest, United States - 25_EM | ecosystem: Host-associated > Plants > Roots > Unclassified | place...
GAATAGTACTTTCAGTTTGACCTATATATACTTTATTTGTATTTAGGTTAACACTATGCATTCATAATAAACAGATTATTCAGAATTGTAGCCTCCTTTTTGTAGTTGATCTCAATTACTTTAACAGCATGAAGGAGATAAATCAATGGTGGGATGAAAGTATGCCGGATAATGATGAAGTGCGGGCAAAGCCATGTAATTTTGAAGAAGAAGCTGAGAAATTAAGCACTGAAGATAACACCGCTGATGTAAATGAAAAGGTATAATTGTTGCCCTTAATTTCTTATTTTGTCCTGCCAAGATTAGGAGCTTTTGATTCTTTCTTGATCATTCAGCCAATCTAATATTTTGTAATAAGTTGTTGATTCTTTTTTATTATTCGATAGTTTGTGTTAAATTGGAGAGTGTTTTAATGTAATTTAGCATCTTGGACCTATGGTTAATAATCAAAAAACTGTGAATCACAGCACTTATGAAGCATATTGTATTTTGATTTACATGTCATGACAAGAAAATTATAGCATTTCATAACTTCATGTCTGTGTTTCAATTTATATATACACCTGTGACAAAAAAATCTTTCCAAAGTAGCTTATAGCTTGTATGAACTATAAATTAAAAATGGATATCCCAAACTAGTTATCGAAAGAAGATGCATTGATACACAAAAACTGTAAATCACAACAGCTAGTGAGGTATACCAAAATCTATGATTATACAAATATGCTAGAAGAGGTCTGCAGTTTCTTTTACCTAGCATCTAGCACTGTAACTGTAACATGGTTTACAGAGAATGATTCATCTTGTTTGCTTGAAGATGAATCGGTTTCGAAAGGACTCCTTCCAAGGCAATATCCAGGGGTTCTCGGCTGGGGCATTGTTGCGGTTTCACTGCTCAACATTAACACTGCAGAAGACATTGTTGGTCTATCTTCTGCTTTCTCTTGGACACATAAGAGGCCTACTTGTATGCATCTCAAAACTTCACAAGGGCTATATGAATTGCCAACTGATTTATCTAACACTTCCAATCCCTTCCCATCTTTCCACTGCCTCCACACCTGCAATGTTGCCAGTTCAATTTTTCGTTGATAAATAATTTCTCATTTTCAAAGAAAACTGAATACCATATAAATTGCAGCCTTATGATACTTACATGTCCAAGAAGGTTAAGTTCACTGAATGAATGATAAAACCCCCTGTTCTTTTCCCCACATACTATCTCCAAAACCAAAACACCGAAACTGAAAACGTCAGATTTTGCTGAGAATAGTCCATCCATTGCATATTCAGGAGACATATAACCACTACATTAACCAATACAGCAGTCAGCTAAAAAGAGGTAAGCGAGGTTTGCTGCCTTGAAATGAGTTAAAGAAATGTATTTGGGGACTTACTATGTTCCCACTACTCTCACGGTGTTTGCTTGTATTTGATCTCCACCAAACATTCTAGCCATGCCAAAGTCTGATATTTTTGGAGTCCATTCATGATCAAGTAGAATGTTGCTTGCTTTGAGATCCCTGTGGATAATTCTAAATCTGGAATCTTGATGCAGGTACAAAAGTCCTCTAGCAATCCCACAAATTATGTTGAAGCGCCTTTGCCAATTGAGTAAAGAGCTCTTTGCCTTGTCTGTAACAATATGGTTACCAAATTAAGTTGCTTGAATTCAAATCCTATCTATGAGATGCACAGAAACACCAAAGGCTAGAAGGGACTAACTGAAAAGAACAAAATCGAGGCTTCTGTTTTCCATGAACTCATAAATAAGTATCTTCTCATCCTTCTCAACGCAGCAACCAAGCAGTCGAACAAGATTTCTGTGTTGAACCCTTGCAATTAACCTTACCTCATTCTTGAATTCTTCTGTTCCCTGAACAGAATTCTTCGATAGCCTCTTCACCGCTACTTCTTGGCCTTCTACTAGCCTACCCTGGCATTGTCACACATACTTTCTGTCAGGATCACATGATTGGTCTGCATTAAAGCTAATGAAATTTGTTTCTTTCTTTTTTATCCTGCGTTATGGTATCATTACGAAGAATTTACCTTGTGAACACGACCAAAACCACCTTCTCCTAGTTTATTTTCGTCAGCGAAATTGTTGGTAGCAGTTGCTATTGTGCTAAAATCTAACAGTGGCAGTTCTAATTCATCTGGGCTTCTTTCACCTGTGTAGTCTTTCTTACTTATAACCACCCCATTTAGCAAGAAATCTTGGCTTCTATCTTGAGGACCTGGGTTTGGACATAGAAAGACAAATGCAAGAGGGATAAATTTATTACAGCTATGTAGATATGCAAAACTTTTCCTTACTGATTCTTGAAATTAATTTCATGTCACCTTTCTGTGGTGTATTTCCATTACATACACTCAGCAATCTCTTCCTCTTCCATATGGAAAAGCCACTCAGTGCTAATATCAAAATGCCAATGCCAACAGCAATGCCAATAATGATAGTGCCAGCACTGCTTCCATCACCTGAAAACAACAAATTAGTAAGTTCAAGTTTATGTTTTAACCTAGACAAGTTCCACAATTTAATGTCAAGGGTGTTCGTGGCCTTGACTTGAAGATCCTCTAAGGCGTATGATACTCACTTTAACATTCTCTAAATCCATCACACCCTCAAATTCTCGCCAACGTAGTTAAGACCATGTTAGAAATGTGTACACTTGACCTAACACTGACTAACAAGTAGTAATTTTTTACAATTCTGGGGCATGAGAGAGTGGAAACAAGACTCCTTCGTGGGTCACCTACTTGCTTTTCTGCTGTTGCTTTCTTCCACAGTGGGAAAAAGCTTCATTGTAGCCGTGATTTCTGCTAGCCATATACAGTTCACTTTAAGGTCATTTAAGGCCATATATCAAAGAAGTTCCTCACAACACAGCAATGCAAGGGCCAAATTTACATGGGGTTACTCTGAGATCCTAAACAATTCACTGTTTTGACTATGAGCATGCAATTTCCTAGCAAATGAGCAAGATGGGATCACAATTGAACAGAATATACGTTTGGACAACAACATTTTCCAAATTATACTAGCCAGGTAAGCCTGAAATGTGGCTGGACATCAACCTAACTCAACTAAATCCAGGAACACAAATTGCCTAAACAACTGAGATATTATATTCTTCCCTACAATTCATATGTAGCTGTCAGCTCTAAGCATCTACAAAGGTTACAAGGCTGACGTTATGGAAAGGAAAAACAGCTTGTGGGGTCGAAATCAATAATTATCCCCACCTAAAGTATTTAACATCAATCTCAAGTTTGAAAAGCAAGGGAATGCAAAGGACTATCAATCCTGGCTCAGTATCAACCTACCAAGAGCCTGTTTGACATTGTAGTAATAGTTGCTTTTTAAATAGCTTTTTATGCTGAAATACATGCCAATAATATTTTTTTATTTTTTAAAAATTATTTTTGACATCAGCACATCAAAACAATCCAAAAAATACAAACCGCACTCAATTTTAGCCAAAAAAAAATTAAAATTTAGTCAAATGCAGGTTCAATCACAGAGCCAAACAGGCTCCAAGTCAATAATGCCAGGCCTTGAGCGTTGGGATTTATTAAGCCGATCAAATGGGGCCCCCTTGACCATAATATGTCCTCAGAATAGCTCAGCTTGTCACATCAACTCGATAATACCAAACTCCAAACTCAAGGTTTGAATGAGCAAGAGATATCTTGTTCTGGCTAAGTGATTGAAACGTGTTTTTTAATGTGTATAAATTATTTTAGTACGATGTAAAAATAATTTTTAAAAAATAAAAAAATATTATTTTAATATATTTTCAAGTAAAAAACATTTTAAAAACAATAGTTATTAAACTCTTAGTAGAAAACATTATTTTTTTACTAAAATAACATCATTTAAAATATTATTGTTTTTTTTTTTAATCAAAACTTAACATATCAATTCACGAGTAGGTTGCATCTTATAAATATGCTTTAAAAAATTATTTCGTTTTCATATCACAGACTTGCCTTTTTTAGGTGGGGATAACACACTTATTTAAGCAACTATTATTACATAAGCTTTCATAAAAGGGACAGCTATGTATTCTCACCATTACAATTATACAAAAACTTAACCCTCACAGCCAACTCCATCGTCGTCCAATTTAAGCTACACCCATATCCTAACCATGGTCTAATAACAGATGGTGGCTAGCCACTATTGACACCTTGTTAGCAAACTTTCTGGTTTCGGTTTCAACATTGTCAAGCCAGCTTCCATAGACTAATAAGTATGTTTCGCAGTGTAGTAGTGGTTGCTTTTTAAATAACTTTTCGTGCCGAAATATATGCAAATGATATTTTTTTATTTTTTAAAAATCATTTTTGATATCAACACATCAAAACAATCCAAAACATACAAATTATATTAAATTTTAACAAAAAAAACAAAAAAAAAATTGAATTTTTTGGGAACACGGTTTACACCGCATTCCCAGACGGTTTCTAAAACTTAAGTATTTTTTATATTTTTTATAATTTAAATGTATTAATATAAAAAAATAAACATACTTAATTCTTTTTCGAGGAATCTAAAGTTTTTTTTTTCCTTTTGCCAGGGTCCATCAAAACTGGCAAGTAATGATATCGACCTATTCAAACAAGTGGATCCCACTTAACGGTAGTATCCAAAATACCAAATAATGGACGGCTAGTAAAAAAAACGACTCGTTCATACCCATGTCAATGTGATTATTAACTGCAATTAAAACAAAAAAAATGTGTTCCATGCAAATCTTGGCACAATACAATTTGGTTTTTTCTTGTCAATGTTCACTTGGGAGTTGAACAAGATGTCTTTGGCCTTTTTGGTCTTCAAAAACAGGCAACAATACCAGTCTTGGATTACAAGGTAAGTGCAAACTCATAGACCCACTAATGCAATGGTAGTTTCCTTGCATCCCCACCATTTATTACCTAACATGAGAGATTTAATGTTGCTGACCTAACACCATTTCTTTCGTACACCAGCTTTGATAATCTAAATTCATATATTTTCTCTAGTTTATTAAACTAGTGGAAATTTAAAAAAAAATCCCATGAATCTAATTCATGTTAATGTCACATATGTGGTTTAACTTGATTATGTGAAACAATTCCTTGTCAAATAATATACATTTGACATCCTAGCTCAACAATTTATGAGAAATTAGAGGATTTTAAGAAGAATAATAATAGTAAAACAAAAGGAAGTAGTAGAAACTAAAGAGAGAGTTATGAACATACCTATGTCGGAAGCTGCCAATCTTACATAGAGATCTTGTCCACCTTTTGGATATTGTCTCATGTCAAAGAGTTCACCAGTCCAAAACACACAGCCAGAGCCTCCATTGCTGATATTTGAGTTAGCATAAGCAGTACAAGAACAATTTCTTGAGCACATCAATTCACAATCCTTGAGACTCATATTCCTGTCTACATATGTGGTTTCGCTCTCTGGCAATTTCATGTTCCTCATGTGCAAAAATTTATCTTTCAAGCAATTCAAATCTGTCCTCCTGACACACCCACTTGACCCATCTCTCAAATTCCACGCTTGAATATTCTTGGGCTGAAAACCCTTCATACACTTGCAAACTGGTGAAGCATTTGAGTCACATATACCATATGGACCACACTCTCTGTAATCGTCACATTGATCTTTTGGTGCGTACCAAAACTGACTCCATTGTTGTGTCTCTGGAACCCAGGCAAATCTTTGAAGAAGCCCAGATGAAGTGACACTCAATCTTGAATATAAACTCTTGTTCGATATGTGGAAGGAATAGTATACCTCATCTTGATTGGTAATAAAATTGAAGCTCATGTAATCAACAGGCTCCATTTCTGGCACACCACTAAATCTTTGTCCATTCCATGGTCCACTTCTATACTTTATTTCTTGATCTTTCAATAAAAAAGCTTCAGGGAATCCATGATACTCTAGCTTGAAAGAAAAATCACCTGTACCAGGATCATCACTGCTTTTCCAGGAACGCAAGAACCTGTTTACACCTGTGTTTAGATCCCAACCGAACTTCATATCAGGTAATAAAGTATCAGTTGGATGGTCAAAGCTTTGCCATAAAAACAGACCACTGTCACGTTCTTGATCTCTTAGTACTAGATTTCCTGAATCTAACAACTGCATAACTGGGTTTCTTGCATTGGTTTGATTGGATGACCATATGAGATTCTCTGCCCGATCAAAAAGAACAATGCTTTGATTTAAGATTTTGAAGGTCCCAGAGGAGTTTGTGAGGGGGTTATCTCTGTTAGCTACCCAGACATAAGTTCTTGGTATGTTCTTGTACCATATCCCCACATACCAGTTTCTTGAATTGCCTAGAGTGAAGAATCCAAGCTCAAAATCCTGGCTTGTGGAGATGAGGGTTTGGCCATTAACAAGAGATTCTGTTGCTGTTAAGGTGTCTAAAGATGAGGCAAATTTTGAGGTGAAGAAAGAAAGGATTGTGAAGAACAACAAAGTGGTGATGGAACAATGGTGTCTTGTTGTTATAGATTTCATGCTTCACTTTGGTGTTGTTTGCTCTCTCTTGTGTGTTCTTAACAGACATTTGGATTTGGGCTGTTCTGGTTTCTTTATCTTGAAGACATTTGGTAATGGTTGATAGGAAGAGAAAAAAGCAGACTGTTTTGGACTTGGATGCATGTGTACTTGATTGTTTACACTTTTGCTTTTTTTAATTTCTTGGTCTTTTTTATCTCTTCTTTGAAAATGTCATATCAAGAGTTGAATGCATTTTTTTATTTTTATTTATTTTACAGTAAGATAGAGAAAAGAGTTGCCTTGAAATTATGTTACAGATATGTTTTATAAAAACTTGATTTTTTATATTTTTTTAAGTTGTTTTAATATGTTAATTTTAAAAATAAAAAAATATTATTTTAATATATTTCTGAGTAAAAAATGTTTTAAAAAGTAATCATTATCACACTTTCAAACTCCTCAAAGTATAATCTGAGTAATAATATTTATAAAAAATATATAAGGCATGGATATTTCATTGTAACACTAGATATATAATTTATTATGAATTACTATAGTGAAATTATTTTTTATCCTTTTATCTTTGGATGAAAAAAAAGAAAGTCATAAAGGTGGGGTGCTTTAGTCTTTTCCATTGGCTCATTGGTCAATAAAATATTATTGGGTTGTATGTTAGTCTTTTTCAATTTTTTATACTAAAAATACGTTTTTACTCTCAAGATTAACAAAATTTAGAGTTGTTGACCGGGAGTTTTTTTACTTTTCATAGGCTTTTAAACAGTAAGCATATTTTTTTACTCCTAAGATCAAAAAAATATTAAGTTGTTCGTCAAGAGTGTTTTTGGTTTTTCCCGTAGTCTTATACAATTAAAATACATTATTGACAATAGAAAAGACAAAAAAAAAAAAAAAAGGTTTGTATTATATGGTACTCGTGTACTTTCACACGAGTTTTTTTTTTTTTGTAATTAATAGGGTCATGGAGGTATTTTGGTATTTTTCATGTTTACTTTTAATTTTTATTCAATAAAGCTATTGGCACGTGCTTATTATCTGCTGGCAAGTGGGTAGGGTCCACGTCATTTGAGCGGCGCGTGCGACACTATCCGGTGCTCAAACATGACCTTTCGTCATATCTTTGAAAGCGCCACCATGTTTTTTTCCTTATTGTGTTGCGTGTGACGGCATACAATAATCGAATTGTCGTCAGTGGTATTTTTCTCTCTCTCTCTCCTGCCAAAAAAGAGCACGATTGTCCTCTCTTTTTTTTCAATTTTTGTTCTCATTCTTTTTATTTCTATTTTATTTTATTACTTTTATAAAAATTTTGTTTGTTTTCAATTTAATCATTCAATTACAATTTCTCATATGTTTTTTTTTTCATTTCAGTCCTTATTCTTTTGATTTTTAATTTATTTCCCTAGTTCTTTTGTTAAAATTTTATTGGTTTTCAATTTCATCTTCCAATCAAAGTTCTTTGTTTTTTCCTTTTCAATTTCAATCCTCATTTTTTTATTTATTATTTTTTATTATTCTTTTTATAAAAGTTTTGTTTGTTTTCAATTAAGTCCTTCAATTAAAATTTCCCATATGTTTTTTTTTATTTTGGTCCTTATTCTTTTTATTTTTAATTTATTTCCTTGGCCCTTTTATTAATGTTTTATTTGCTTTCAATTTCATTCTTTAATTAAAGTTTATATTGTTTTATTTTTTCTAATTCGACCGCCATTCTTTTTATTTGTTTTTCCTTTTGTTAAAGCTATTTTTCAATTCAATTTAACCCTCAAATTAAAATTTTTTGTTTGCCCTCTAATTAATTTTTTTATTTTATTTTCACCTCCATTCTTTTAATTAAAGTTTTTTTTAGATCTTTTTGAGTGATTGATTTTTTTCCTGATTTTATCTTTCGACATTTGATTTGTTATGGATATGGCTTCGTATTTTTTTCATTTGTAGTGCCTCTAATCTAATGACCTGAGTCACGAGTTTGAAAAGTTAATGTTGTTCGACATGTTTTTGTTTCTCATTTTCTTTTATGATCTTATTATTCTGCATTATTTTCTTTTTTAAATATTGATTTTGTGATTATTTTTTTTTCTATGAGTTTATATCAATCTCATGATCTATGTCATGAGTTTTACATACCTTTTTTGGATAGATTTTTCTTATGTTTTATTTTTGAAGATATTATTCTAATTCATCTATATTTCTTTATATACAAATAATCTTTATTTTTTAAAATAAAAATATTATTTTTTATATTTTTGGTCTTGCATAATATTTTTTTAGGGTGTGGGTTTAGACGCCAATCAATTTCATTTGTGTTTCTATTTCTATTTTTATTATCTTTTATTGATTTAAATAAACAAGTATAATAAACACAATCGGGTAAGTTTTTCATTCTGTGTCATTTAATATTTTAATCTAAATCCATCTCTCAATCTTTTCAATTTCTCTTCTGGTTATTATTAACAATTTTTTTCCATGTTTATTTACATATATGAATATTGATTTATTTAATTAGATATTTTATAGACTTTTCAATTTACACTTTGAATTTTTTTATATAAAAAAACACATTAAGATAGCCTGCATACCTGGTGTTTGTTTTGGAAAACAAAAAAGTTCACAACCTAGGACGGAGTTTCATGCAATTAGATATTAAGATTAAATCCATCTCTTTGATTTTTTTTAAAATCAAAATTATACATATTGAAATCAAATTTTTTTATGAGTTTATCTCTGTCTCATGGTCTAGGTCATGAGTTTTATATGCCTTTATTGGATAGGTTTTTTATTTTATTTTTGAAAATATTATTCTAATTCTGCTATAATTTTTTTTATATACAAATAAACTTTATTTTTTAAAATAAAAATATTTATTTTAAAATAATATTTTTTATATGTTTGGTCTTGCATAATATTTTTTTAGGGTGTGGATTTAGTCAATCAATTTCATTTGTGTTTCTATTTCTATTATCTTTTATTAATTTAAATAAATAAGTTCAATAAAGACAATTGGGTAAATTTTTAATTCTATGTAATTTAATATCTTAATCTAAATTCATCTCTCAATCTTTTTAATTTCTCTTCTGGTTATTGTTAACAAAATTTTTTCCTGTTTATTTACATATATGGTTATCAATTTATTTATTTAGATGCTTCATAGACTTTTTAATTTATATTTTAAATTTTTTTTATATAAAAAATACATTGAAATAGCTTGCATACCTGGTTTTTGTTTTGAAAAACAAAAAAGTTTACAACCTGCGCTATGGAGCGCAAGTTAAATAGGTAGTTAATATTAAATCCAAGTTCGATTCACGAGTTTCATGCAATCAGATATTAAGATTAAATTCATCTCTTTGATTTTTTTTTAAAATCAAAATTATATATCTTGAAATCAAACAATTTATTAAAAAATTATTTTCTTATAGTCTATTTTATGGTTTGAAGAATTAATTTGTATTCTTAATTATTGAGCTAATACTCACAATGATATCATTATACGAAATAAAATAAAAAGGAAAACAAAGCATAAAACAGTTGGATTGAGTTTATTTGTGCCTACTCGGGTTTCTTCAAGGATTTAATAAGTGAAATTATTCATTTTCCTAATCATCGAGCTAATTCTTGCAATAATATCATTATTTGAATATATATATAAAAATGGAAATCCTATGTTTGGGCAAATTGGGATTCTTGAGGGGTTTGGTGAGGGAGATAATCGGGAGAAGGTGACCTAACTTTCAACTTTTGCTTTTTGTAGAATATTGTTGGTGGAAAGAGTAAGATAATTAATATTCATGAATGGCTTTGGATTTGTGACTGTGAAAGGGTCACGGTTATATTTACAAACTTGTTTCCCCACCAGCTAGGAGTGTTTAAAAAAATTGATTAATCTATAATATTTATATTATCTAACTAAATTTTAAAATCAGTAAATAGATAACATGTGTTAGATAACGGGTCAAAATTTTTAAAACCTAATCAAAATAACCCAAATATTTTGTAATTCTTTTATTTTTATATTTGATAGTTTGTGAATTAAATATTTAATTTAATTTAAAAATATTTCAACTCTAAAATTTTTATTAGTGAGCTTCCTATTATATTTTTTTAATGTAACAAAATATCAATTTGTCCATTAAATAATATCCATATATTAATTTATGATAATTTTAAAAATTAACTCAATCAACTTTTTACTTGATTTTTCTAGGTCTAGAAATATAATACATGTATTAATTATATTATAACCCTTAATTTCTAAAATATATTTTAATCAATTTATACTTAATTAAATAATCTCAGTTTAATTTCTGACTAATTATTTTTAATGTGTGTGATCCATTAGGTTCTTAATATGTTGGTCCAAATAAAAAATATAATTATAATTAAATAAAATTAAACAATTTAATTTATTATTAATTAAACAATTAATTAATTTATATTTAAAAATTAAGTGATTCATCTAGAACATGGAAAATTTAAAACTATAAAATAAATTTAAAGCTATACGTAATACATTAAGGGTTTATGCGAGGTTTCGCTGAAACTTTCCTAAAAGAAAGTGGAAAATATTCGTTAAATATGTATGAACACATGAGTTCATTATTAAGTTGAGCAAGAAATGATTGAAGCCAAAAATTAATTAAAAGTGATAAAGCATCCCCTCAAGTCCTGAGAAGCTGCATGTGCTGCCCTCTCAAAATGGCTGGAAGAAAGGTATCACCCCATGGCTAAAAAGTGTTCTTCTTCATGAATGACAAGTTAAATATGAATTCTTTTTTATACAAATAGACTTTTCAATTCGTTTGTTATACAAAAGCTTTAGAGATTTTTTTTCTCTGATGCTTACCAACAACATGAATTATTTTATATTTTAATTATAGCATTGAATTTGATTATTTTTGCTCATCATTTGTCAACAAAACTGAGTTGATCTCACCTTCCTATCCATTTATGAAGAACATTAGACCATATGATGGAAGTTGACAATGTCTTCTCATTGAATTAACCTAAAATATAAGCATTTTCATGCTATTTTTTGTTAGTAAATCTTTTGGCTGTTTTAGTACAATTAATAATTGATTTTGATATTTGAAATAATATAATAATACATAATTACAAACTAATAGTCAAAATGTTTTTTTTTTCTTATTTTTGACATGCTTGCCATCAAAATTCAACAAATACCAACCATATAGAATTTTCTGCCTTAAATTCTTGTTCATTTCATTTGGACTATTCATTTGTCAATGTACAGATCCTAAGATTCCATGTTTGAAATCGGAAAGACGAGCTCTCCCCTAAGTATTTTATATTTATATCTAATAATTTGTTAAATAATTAGTATATTATAAATACACGAAGGGATATATTCGTACATAGTCCAATGTCTAGAAAAATATTATAGCAACTTTATACATTCACATTTGGAAAGTCTTTGTTTATGATGACAAAAAAGTCTTTGGAAATTGTTAAGGTTTTTGGTCAATTTGGATCTGTGTAGCCTTTACGACCATATGATGGAAGTTTCAAGACATAGCTTTCTTGCAATAACGAAAGAAAATTTTTAGTATTCCTCTCATACAACATGCATACACATCCAAGGCAAAATGAAGAGTTGAACCTCTGAATAGGTTTTTGAACTTGGTATAAATTTGAAGAACAAAAAAAAATAGATTTTTAAGGGGTGTTTGAGAGTGTGATAACGGTTGTTTTTAAATGTATTTTTTGTTCGAAAATGCATCAAAATAATATATATTTTTTTTATTTTTTAAAAATTATTTTTCACATCAACATATCAAAACAATTCAAAACATAAAAAATATTAATTTTAAACAAAAGTTTTTCTTCATGAAACAACATTTGAAACACAATTCCAAACGACGCCTTTTAGTTCTCTGAATGAAAACTATTGTATTTGAACAGGAAATCAAGTTGTCCTTTTTAGTTGAGTAGGACATGAATATGACTCGGACTCATAACAATATCTGAGCAACATAGGTTGTAATGATATTCCTTGTCATTTCAAATTGGATGAACTATAAAACTCATGTTCTTTATCTATCATACTTAAGCTCAAAGTTAAGTCCAAACCCAACCCGAAATAACATAGGTATTTAAAGAGAAGGTTACCAAAGAAATTGCTTATTCTCTTCTCCTGTTTTTTTTTCACCCTAGCATAACTTTCTCCCAAAATACTGAGGATTTTGGTTTTAAGCTTTAGTTTTGTTATTACCCATTTTTGCCCCACAAAAAATCAAGAAAAGAAAAAAAAAATAAGAAATAGAAAAATAAAATCAAAATACAAGAGGATATACATAAATAAAGCCTATAAGACTGTCTAAGTTGGTGGTAAAGGATTAAAATGTTAAGTAGAAAAGTTGGAGGACTAAAATGTATAAGATTAACAACCAAATTCTGATTGACAAAGGCCTTATTGGTGAAAATATTTTTATTTGGGGTGAAGAAATACAAATTTGGATAGGTAAGGACTCAATGAGAATCTTGGAAGGCTTAATTAATCTTATTGAGGACTTGATTGCAGGGAAAATCAAATTTTTGAGTCAATTTGGGTGTTAATTGAAATATATTAAATTATGGGGACTTAATTGGTTTTTTAGGAGGTTTCATTGGACGAATCAAAGGCTTAATTGTAAGAATATTGAAGTTCGATGGGCGATTAAAGATTTGATTGAAGAAATCCAAAACCAATGACAAAACTAAAAAAGACGCATGATTGTAGGGCTAAAATTGACCAAATCAGGGGCCAAATTGAAGAAAATTAAAAATTTAATGGTCAATTAAAGGTTCAAGTGCACATATCAGAAACCAAGGACCAAGATAAAAATGGAGCTGAACTTTAAAGCTGATGATTGAGTTTGGCAGGGAAGAAATTGAATGAAATTAAGAGTTTGAGAGTTAATTAAGGATGCAATTAAAAGCAATTGGAAGAACATCGACTAAAATGAAAATTTTCAAATCCCAAATTAAAACCCTAATTTCTAGGGTTTAACCTACACAATGCGTCGTTCAGCCACTGTTTAGCTTTTTCTTTGGCAGTTTTGGCTGATCAAGTAGGCATTTTCAGACAAATGAATGTTGCATCCTGTGACTATAACCACTACCATTCAACTAAGAAATACCTCATTTACAAAGATCAGCTACTCCTATCAAATATTTACATCCCATTTTCTTTAACGAACTCAACAATATCGTGTCCTTGATAAGCCATTATTGCATTTTTAGTTTCTAAGCTGATCAAAGTGGCATCTCCAAACGGATGAATGTGAAGCTACATCACTTTTAATTGAGAAATAATGGATCCAATCAAAATGTATGCTTCTCCTTTACCAAGCTCAGGTGGTCTCTTATGACGTTTACATCGGAGGTGCTCTAGAGAAACTTCAAATTTGGCCAACTAAGTCAGCCTTCACAAAGATACCTACTTGTGTAAAACCACTCAACTTTTTGGTGTGTTCACACTTAAAAATTCCCAGAGGGTTCTTATCAAATGTCATAAATCTTTCATCCAAAATTAGAAGATGAGGGATGCATGCCATTGTCTTCAAGCAAAAAAAAAAAAAAAAACAACCTAGGAAAATTTGTTACAAAACCAACATCCCAAAACCATTGAAGGACAAAGGTGTCAGATGTTAACATTTGTCCAGAACTCTCTTATTTTGATCAAAGGGCTAAGTTTTGATCAATTTATGTTTGAATTCATCAAGAACCCTATAAATACCCCCTAAAAATGAAGAAATGAGAGAGAGAGGAAAATATGGAGAAACACACTATAAAAAGATCATAGTGTAAAGGTTCAAGAGCTTAACATAGAAGGTCTAACAATCTTTAGAAGTAAAAGATAATGAAAGGAAAATAAGAAAAGAAAACAGAAGGAAAACAACAGTACATAGCTATCAAGCTTGAAGAAGATATAACCACGTACAAGTTCAAGGGTGGAGTCCATATGACCTGCCTATTCATGCGTTTTTAATGTTTAAACCTTTTTTGATGTTGTTTGAGTTTATCTTATATTTTTCGATTTGATTTTGATGTTGGAATAATTTGATGTTTTTCGACAAAGTTTGTTTCATTTTTGTTCTTTTTTAAGCATGTTTTAAATTGTTCAAGCTTTCTTTGTGATAGTTTGTTTTAGTTTTAGTCAGTAATATGTTAGAGAAGCTTGCATTAAAGTCATGATTCTTGGTTTTGATGCTAGCCCAATAGCATGATGATGGTGTATTTGAGGTATTTTGATTGGTCTTTGAATTTATTTTTTAATAAAATAGTAAGTTACTTTTGTTTGTGGGTTAAAGATTTTGAAAGCATGTTGATCAATTTGATGTCTTTTAGTGCAAGTTCATGGTTCATTATAATATGTTTTGACATATAGATGTTAAAAATATCAAGTTTTGAATCCAAACTGTATGAATATGTTTTCTATTTAGCTTTGGTAGTTTTGAACTTTGAAACTCCATGCATGTTATTGATGATTTGATGTTATTTGTTTGTTATTTGGATTCAACTATACTTAGTATTGGTAATGTGGTTTGTAAGGACCAAAAGCAACATGTTTCAAAAGACTAAGAAGCTAGTTCTAGGTTTAACAATAGGCTAAGAATTTCTGGGTTGTTGGGTTCGGTTTCTTCATGTTCTTGGAAACAAATATTACCCTAATTTATTCGCACTAAACCATTCAGGTAACTTGACTAGTAGGTAATTTGGGGTTTATTTGCATCAATAACATGTTTTTGGAGGTTTTAATCCTAGATTTTTGATTTTGAAGTGAAACTCATTTTGAAAAAATCATGTTAATTCTTTGATAATCGAAGTGAATAGATGCTAGATTATGAATCCTTGCATGAATTCGAATAAAACCCTGCCCTTGATTGCATGAAAACTTGTCTAAATAGAGATTTGTGTTTGTTGGGTTCTTGATGAATGTTCATTGTGTTCTTCACAATTTGAGTACTTGATCTATTTTTCTATGAAAATTTTTATGTTTTGTGATAATTTTCAACTTTGATTTTTTTTTTTCAGTTTAAACCTTTGTTATGGTTTAGTTTTTAGGTCAAACCTTGGTTTTTGGTTCGATTCATAGTTGAATCAGCTTCTTTGGGTCGACCTGTTTGGTTTTGTTTTGAGTTAAGTGCTTAAGGTTTTGTTTGTTTGGACCACTTTTTATTAAGGATTTTTTTTTCCTAAAAGGGTGTTTGGAAAGCACACCCTTAAGTTTATTTTGGTAATTTTATAGGGAAAGAAAAGATGGTTTTGCCAAACATGGTCTTACATAAATAAATAATAACAATAAAATCAAAAATAAAAAATGTTTTTTTGCTTGTTGCATAGAACCAACTCCTTACAAAAAGAAAAATACATTTTATTCCTTGCTAGTGTTTTTTTTTTTGGCATTTTTTTTAAATTTATAGTAAGTTTATAAAAATTTTTAAGGAGTTGGCCAATATTTCAATAACCCTAAACATTTTAATTCCTGAAAATTAATGGTCAATATTCTTGTATAAATATTGGACCTACTAGTAGGTTGATATTTAAGTACCAGGAGTTGACTAGAAAATTCTCAAAATTATTTTAGATATTTACCAAGTTCAATTGGGAGTATTTTTCATCACAATATTCGAGTTGTGGAAAATACTTTCGTCTTCCAGGATATGTGAACTTTGTCAAGGCACCTACATGGATTCTTCTTAAAAGAATTTACCTGTACATATGAGTCCATAATAAATTCAAAATGTCAGATTTATTCACGAGCGTAAATCTTTGTTCTAAGCTATAAACAGACTACCGATTAGGAACCTATCAACACTTTTAAACCACATTTATACCACACAATGCAGTTTACCTCAGGTAAGGTATGCTAGGAGTGCTAATACATTTCCTAGCCACAATCAGCCTATTACCTTGGAATTTCATATAAGACCAGTCCACTCGGGTCTCTTAGTGACTCTAAACCAAACAACTAGATGATGACTCCTTAATCCTGACACCGCAACACCGCACGCTCACGTGCGCCAAGTTTGGTTCAAGAAAGTTTTAAGAAACAAATAAGTATCTCCCTCTTTTGTTATTTTTTTATTAGGAAATTATTTGTGGAAGGATTAAAGAAGAGTCAAGATTTTATTAAGACTTGATGATTGAATGATTTAAAGGATTTAAATTGATGTTTAGGGTGTTAGCCCTACTTAAAATCGGTTTGATATGTTGTCTAGCTTATGGGTTTTTGAAGAACAAAATGTGTTTTTTTTTTTTTGGATCTGCAGATTTGAAGACTAGCAAATTGGGATTCTGGAAATCTCAGTCAACTAGTTGGTTAAACCGCCCGACTAGTTGGTTGGTTATTGCTAGTCCACCGGTTGGTCTAAACCAACTGACTTGTTGTCCCGTGTTAGTGGTCGACTAGTTGGTCATTTCGGTCAATAGGTTGACCCAACAATAGAGTTTTATCGGGTCTGTTAGGTTTGATCAATTTGAGTTATGTTCAGAATCGATCAGGTTAAGCATTTCAACTTTATATTTATGTTTTGATCTCTAAGCTTAATGTTTTAATCTTTTATGTTATTTGCTTTGAGTTATTCTTTAAGTGTTTTCCATATCCGTTATAGGTTGTGCTGACATTTCTCATAACGATCTTCAGTAGTCTCTAATTCTGCATCTATTTGTCTTTTGCTTTTGTTTTTGAGTGAGTGAGATAATCTTTAATACACATGTAATATAAACAAATATGTATGTTGATTATATGACAAGTACAACAAATTAATTTCTTGAATATTTATGTTTGTTGCTTTATTTTCTAAGTACTCATCCATTATAGAATTTCCACTGGCATTATATTGAACTAAATTCTATTCGATACTATATACATTGCTTTGATAATTATGTTAGTATCTATTATATCTTGATATTGGTATACTTGTTAGTAACTTCATGCTAATGAAGAGTAGTTATTCTATGAGTACATAATATTTTGTATACCTAGTTGGTGAGAGAGACATCAGTCTGTGGCGACTGATCCTCCCACAGTGGTCACCTTCATGTGTCATATGATATGTGACATGTATTCCACAAATTTATATTAATATGCTTAGCATGAATATTTATATCAAGATATATCAACTTACAAACTATTAATATATACGAAGTGTGTTAAATGTTATTCTCTCACTGAGTTGGTTGAATTCACCTCTCTATTTGTTTAAAATATTTTTCAGGTTTGTAGTATGTTACTTTGTTGAGTGTTTATGCTTTTTCAGTTTTGGACTATATATGCTTTGCTTATTCCGCGAGGCTTTCCTATTAGTTTTTTATTCGATATCTTAGATGTTTCATTATTACATTGTTTTAATTAAGTTTGGATTTTGACAATGTAATAAGTATTATGAACTATTTGTTTTGCTTTATTTAATGATGATAATTTTTGAAGTGTTATTTGAATTTATTGGTTTTGAGGAATATAATATTTTGAAGGATATTGAAACGCTATGAAATCTTTATATAATTTGTTTTATGATATGTACGTTTTGAGGTTTAATATTAGTGAGTTGTTCTTATAACATCACTCCTAGGTTACCGGTTATAGATCCGAAATTCAGATCATGGCATGGAATGTCCATACCATAAAGCAATCTTTGTCTATGCATAACAAAAATTAATCCCAAGAAGAAGCAGAAGCGTACAATGTTATGTATTCACAGAAATTTTGTCAAGTCGGAATGTAGGATTCATCACCATCAGAACACAAGGCTAATAAACCTCTTAACGTAAGAAGCATAGACAAGTCGAAAATCTGGCTCTCCGATGCAGGCTAATATCCTTCCTCGAATTTTGACATTGTTATCGCATCTGTGGAAAATGTATAGACTTCTTTAGGCTGAACAGTTGTTTTCAGTCAGATTTGTTAGGTAGATGTGGGGTTCTTCTAGAAGTGGAAGCTCTACTTCACTGCCTATTCCTCCATGGAACCTATAGCTTCCATCATCGGCCCATATGCAACCTGTCCTTGTACACATTGAAGCCCGATTTGAAGAGGATCTCAATAGGTAAACAATCTTAAACTATAGAAAATTCTGATTAAAAAAATCCAAAAATAACTAGAAATTGTTTTTTTTATATAAAAAAAGGTCTTGTATGCTTGATTTAAGCAAGATAATGCTTATTTCTATAATTATTTCTAACATTTCAAATCTCACTTGCTATATATATATATATATCCATCCTTGAAAGGAGGAGGAAGCCAGTTTGCGAAATTAAATAATAATTGATAGTAGATTTTAGAGAAGGGACTAAAATATAATTTGAAAAAAAAGGGACTAAAATATAATTTGAAAACAAAGGGACTAACTTACAACATCATCAAAACGACAGGGACTTGGTTATAAGTTACTTAAAAAGGAAAGTCCCATAGGCCTGCGGAATTAACGTATTCCTTCACCAATGCAAAGTAAAACTCCTGAAGTTGTCCTGGTTATTTCCTGATTACTCTTTTTAATTAGATTTTAAAATTTTA
>Ga0307518_10001260_pt1 | contig 19022 bp, 15 predicted proteins | sample 25_EM_MG_FD_203889 | JGI IMG/M metagenome (GOLD analysis project Ga0307518, IMG submission 203889) | Populus trichocarpa ectomycorrhiza microbial communities from riparian zone in the Pacific Northwest, United States - 25_EM | ecosystem: Host-associated > Plants > Roots > Unclassified | place...
GGTTCCCCAGGTTCTGCGTGTACTTCAGCGCCCACGCGTCCTTGTCCGAAATGGACGGGACCTCGCGGTACATGTTGAACAGCTCGCCCTCGACCAGGCCGAGGCTTTCGCAGATGTACTGGAAGGTGTGCGTGTGCACGGCCTCCTCGAACGCCTGGCGCAGCAGGTACTGGCGGCATTCGGGGTTGGTGATCTGCCGGTACACCGCGAGCACGATGTTGTTGGCCACCAGCGATTCCGCGGTGGCGAAGAAGCCGAGGTTGCGCTTGAGCATGGTGCGCTCGTCCTCGGTGAGGCCGTCGGGCGACTTCCACAGCGCGATGTCGGCCTGCATGGCGACCTCGGTCGGCATCCAGTGGTTGTTGCAGCCGGCGAGGTACTTCTCCCACGCCCAGGTGTACTTCATCGGCAGCAGCTGGTTGACGTCGGCGCGGGCGTTGATCATCCGCTTGTCGTCGACGTTGATGCGGGCGGCGCCGACTTCGATCTCACCGAGGCCCGTGGCGTCGGCGGAGGCGTCAAAGGTGGTCATGAAAGCTCACTTCACGAGTCGGGGTCGTGAGTGGTAAGGACGGTTCTAACCGTCCTTACCACTCACGAGGACGTCTTACTGGCAGGCGTCTTACTGGCAGGCTTCGCAGTCGGGGTCGTCGATGCGGCAGGCGGCACCGTCGGTGGCGACGAAGTCGACGTCCGAGACCTTCGGCATCTCCTTCGGCTCCGGGGCGGTCACCGGGACGGCCGGGACCGCGGCGGCAGGCGAAGGCGACACCGCGGCGGAAGCCGAAGGGGCGGGCGAAGCGGCGGGAGCCGGAGCGGCGGCGGGCTTCGGCGAAGCGGGTGCGGCGGGGGCCGGGGTGGCCGAGACCGCGTTCAGCTTGCCGTCGGTGCCGCGCAGGGTGCTCTTCTCCACGTGCGTCGCGGACCGCGCTCGCAGGTAGTACGTGGTCTTGAGGCCCTTGTGCCAGGCGTAGCGGTACAGCTCGTCGAGCTTGCGGCCGCTGGGCGCCGCGATGTACAGGTTCAGCGACTGAGCCTGGTCGATCCACTTCTGCCGACGAGAACCGGCGTCCACCAGCCACTTGGACTCGATCTCGAACGCGGTCGCGTACAGCGCCTTCAGGTCGTCCGGCACACGGTCGATCTGGCCGAGGCTGCCGTCGAAGTACTTCAGGTCCGACACCATGACCTCGTCCCACAGCCCGCGCTCCTTGAGCGAGCGGACCAGGTGCGGGTTCACCACGGTGAAGTCGCCGGACATGTTCGACTTGACGAACAGGTTCTGGAACAGCGGCTCGATCGACTGCCCGACCCCGCAGATGTTGGAGATCGTCGCGGTCGGCGCGATCGCCATCACGTTGGAGTTGCGCATGCCGACGGTCTTGACCCGTTCGCGCAGCGGCGCCCAGTCCAAAGTGGACGAAGTGTCGACGTCGAGCGCGTCGCCCTGGCGGGCGTCGATCAGGAGCTGCATCGAGTCGATCGGCAGGATTCCCTTGCTCCACAAGGAACCTTCGAACGTCTGGTACTGGCCGCGCTCCTCCGCGAGGTCGGTCGACGCCGAGATCGCGTAGTAGCTGATGTGCTCCATGCTCGTGTCCGCGAACTGGACGGCCTCGTCCGAGGACAGCGGGACACCGATCTCGAACAGTGCGTCCTGGAAGCCCATCAGGCCCAGCCCGATCGGGCGGTGGCGCAGGTTGGAGCGGCGCGCCTCCGGGATCGTGTAGAAGTTGATGTCGATCACGTTGTCGAGCATGCGGACCGCGGTGCGCACGGTCTTCTCGAGGCGCTTGGTGTCCAGGCCCTCGGGGGTGACGTGCTTGAGCAGGTTCACCGAGCCGAGGTTGCAGACCGCGACCTCGTCGGTGGTGGTGTTCAGGGTGATCTCGGTGCACAGGTTGGACGAGTGCACGACACCCACGTGCTGCTGCGGCGAACGCAGGTTGCACGGGTCCTTGAAGGTGATCCACGGGTGGCCGGTCTCGAACAGCATGGTCAGCATGCGGCGCCACAGGTCGACCGCGCGGATCTTGCGGAACACCTTCAGCTCACCGCGTTCGGCGGCGGCCTCGTACTCGCGGTAGCGCTCGGCGAACGCGTTGCCGTAGAGGTCGTGCAGGTCCGGGGTCTCGTTCGGCGAGAACAGCGTCCACTGCGCGTCGGCCTCGACGCGGCGCAGGAACTCGTCCGGCACCCAGTTCGCGGTGTTCATGTCGTGCGTACGACGACGGTCGTCACCGGTGTTCTTGCGCAGGTCGAGGAATTCCTCGATGTCCACGTGCCAGGTCTCGAGGTACGCGCAGGCCGCGCCCTTGCGCTTGCCGCCCTGGTTCACCGCGACCGCGGTGTCGTTGGCGATCTTGAGGAACGGCACGACACCCTGCGACTGGCCGTTGGTGCCCTTGATGTGCGCGCCGAGGCCGCGGACCGGGGTCCAGTCGTTGCCGAGACCGCCCGAGTACTTCGCCAGCAGCGCGTTGTTCTTGTACGCCTGGAAGATCGAGTCCAGGTCGTCGTCGACCGTGGTCAGGAAGCAGGACGACAGCTGCGGGCGCGTGGTGCCCGAGTTGAACAGCGTCGGGGTGGACGCCATGAAGTGGAACGTCGAGAGCAACTCGTAGAACTCGATGGCACGGGCCTCGCGGTCGTCCTCGCGGATCGCCAGGCCCATCGCGACGCGCATGAAGAACGCCTGCGGCAGCTCGAAACGGACCCCGTCGTGGTGCTGGAAGTACCGGTCGTACAGGGTCTGCAGGCCGAGGAAGCCGAAGTCGAGGTCGCGCTCGGCGCGGATGGCCGCGGTGATCTTGTCCAGGTCGAAGGCCTGCAGCTCGGGGTTGACCAGCTCCAGTTCGATGGCGCGCTTCAGGTAATCCCGGAAGTATTGCGGGTACCGGGTGGTCATCTCGTCCTGGCTGGCCTGCTGCGGCACGCCAGCGAGGTAGCTGAGCGCCTCGCCGCGGAGCTTGTCCGCGAGCAGCCGGGCGCTGACGTAGGAGTAGTTCGGCTCCTGCTCGACGAGCACGCGCGCGGCCATGATCTGGGCGAGGGCGAGTTCGTCGGCGCTGATGCCGTCGTAGAGGTTGCGCTTGGCCTCGGCCAGCACCGGCTCCGCCGAAACGTCCTCGAGACCGGCGACGGCTTCGCCGACGACGTGCGAGACGCGGGCCCAGTCGAGCGGGCGAAGCGAGCCGTCGGCCGCCTTGACGCTGATGGCGACATCGGACGACGCGGGCTTCTCGGCCTCACGGGCCTTCGCGCGCTCCTCGCGGTACAGGACGTACGCGCGGGCGACCTTGTGGTGCTCGCCGCGCATGAGCGCGAGCTCGACGATGTCCTGGATCTGCTCGATGTGCAGCGCGGTCTCGGGACCGGCGTGGCGGAGCAGGGTGGTCTCGATCTGTTCGGTCAGTTCCTTGACCAGGTGGTGGATCCGCGACGAGGCGGCCGCGTCACCGCCCTCGACGGCGAGGAAGGCCTTGGTCACGGCGACCGAGATCTTGTTCGCGTCGAAGGGGGACACGCTGCCGTCCCGCCGGATGACTCGCACGGTCGCGGGCGTGGTGTCCGAGGACGAGGGTGGCCGCTGACCGGTATCGACTGACATGCGTGTCTCCAAGAGGGCGCGTTGAAGCACCGCAAGGCCGCACAAGGCCGTGCGCTGCACGTTCACAAAGCTGTCCGACCACCGCTCCCGAGCGGTCTCCCCGTCGCTGGGCGGTGCCGGTTCCCAGAGACTACATGTAGGGGTCGGAGGCTGCACGTGCCCCAATGGGTGGCGTGTCGTCGGCTCACCCTGGCGGGTTAGACGATCACGCTGAGCGGCTGGTCAACCGCCGAAGACGATCTTGAAATCGCGCAGGCAGGCGCTCAGGGCGGGCCGCTGACCGGCCAGGAAGCCGAACGGCCCGGACTCGTTGATCCGCCAGTCCGCGGCCGCCGGGCAAGGCCTCGCCTTCGCTCGGACGGGGCTCCTTTTGAGACGGCCGTCCAGCATTTGGACGACGTCGAAGGCCGCGGGCATCCGCACTGGGAGGCTCGGGCGAGGCGTGAAGGCCGCCGTCGCGATCCAGTCCTCCTGGGTGGCCGCCGAGGCGGTGAAGGTCCGCCCGTGGGCGAAGTCGAGCGCGGCGAGATCCTTGGGGATGCCCCACAGCGCCCGCCCGCCGGCGAGCGAGACCTCGCTGTCGACCCAGATGTCGGTGATGGAGCTGGCGAGGCGTTCGCCGCGGACCGCGACCGTCGCCAGCAGCTCGTGATACTGGAGCTGTCCGGGTTCCTGGTAGTCGATCCAGGCGGTGAACACCTGGGCGCGGCCGCCCAGGGTGATCGGCTCGACGCCGCCGGGCAGCGCGGGCAGTTCGCTCACCGGGACACGCCAGATCGACAGGTACGCCTGACCCGCCAGGTTCCAGGGTTCCGGGGGATAGGCGGTCACTTGGTCAGCCACGGCAGGTAGTCGGGCTGGTCGGTGTCGACGCGCATGGAGAACTCCGGTGGTCGTTTCTGCAGGAAGGACACGACCCCTTCGACCGCGTCCGGGCTGGAGCCCAGGCCGCCGATCAGCCGGGAGTCCAGCTCGTGCACGGGGAACGGCGATTCCGCGCTCGCCATCCGGTACAGCAGCTGGCGGGTCACGGCGACCGAGACCGGCGACGTGGTCGCGGCGATCTCGCGAGCCAGTTCGCGGGCCTTGCCGAGCACTTCCCCGGGCTCGTGGACACTGTGGACCAGTCCGGCGGTTTTCGCTTCCTCGGCGCCGAAGACGCGGCCGCTGATCATCCAGTCGAGTGCCGTGCCCATCCCGACGAGCCGGGGGAGGAACCACGCGGACGCGCCTTCGGGGTAGATCCCGCGGCGGACGAACACGAAGCCGAACCGGGAGTCCGTGGACGCGAGGCGGTAGTCGCACGACAGCGTGATCGTGACGCCGCCGCCGACGGCCGCGCCCCGCAGCGCCGCGATCACCGGCTTGTTCATCGTGAAGATCCGTTTCGAGCAGCGTCCCGCCGGCTCCTGCCACGCCGCGCCCGGCCCGGTCTCCGGATCGAAGTCGAAACCGCCCTGCGTGAGGTCGGCGCCCACCGAGAAATCCTTGCCGTTGCCGGTCAGGATCACCACCCGGACGTCCTCGTCGCGGTCGGCGCGGTCCATCGCGTCGCCGAGTTCGTCGGCCATGCGGACGGTGTAGCCGTTGCGGGCCTCGGGCCGGTTGAGCGTGACCGTCGCGATGCGGTCTTCGACCTCGTAGGTGATTTCGGCGTACGCGCTCATGACGTGAAAGTAAGCCAGTGTTGACAAGGTGTCAACAAGGCTCAGGCGAAGAGTTCGTAGGTCTTCTTGCCGGTCCGCTCGGCCGCGTCGATGTACCCGGCGAGCGCGGTGCGGGACCGCGTGATCTTGGCCAGCTGCTCGTCCAGGCGTCCGAGCCGCTCGCGCATCGCGGCCAGTAGTTCGGGGCAACCGATCAGCTCGGGTTCCTCGCCGATCGCACAGGGGAGCAGATACGCGATGTCCTCGGACGACAGGCCGGCGGCGAGCAGATGGCGGATCTGCTTCACTCGCAGCAAAGCCGTCTCGTCGTACTCGCGATAGCCGTTCGTGCCGCGGCTCGCCTCCAAGAGACCTTGCGCCTCGTAGTAGCGCAGCTGGTGGGCGTTGACGCCCGTCCGGTGACTCAGTTCACCGATCTTCATCGCTTCCCCCACTTGACCTTCATACCGGTATCAACGTTGACGATCGTGCCATGACAGACAAAACGAACACCCCGATTTCGGTCGTCGGCCTCGGTCTCATGGGCACCGCCCTCGCCCGCGCGTTCCTGAAGGCCGGGCATCCCACCACCGTCTGGAACCGGACCGCCGCCAAGGCGGACTCCCTGGTCACCGAAGGCGCGCGGCTCGCGCCCACGATCGGCGACGCGCTCGGCGCGGGCGGCGTGACGATCGTGTGCCTCACCGACTATTCCGCCGTGCGCGAACTGCTCGGCGACACCGCGCTGGAGGGTGCGACGTTGGTCAACCTCACCTCGGGCGACTCGGCCCAGGCGCGGGAAACCGCCGCCTGGGCCGGAAAACAGGGCGCCCGCTACCTGGACGGCGCGATCATGGCCATCCCCTCGTCGATCGGGACCGACGAGGCGGTGATCCTGCTGAGCGGACCGCGGCCGGACTTCGACCTCGGCGCGCTCGGCACGGTCAGCCACCTCGGCGAGGACCCCGGGCTCGCGTCCCTGTACGACGTCGCCGGTCTGACGATGATGTGGAGCGTCCTGAACGCCTGGCTCCAGGGCACCGCGATGCTCAAGACGGCCGGTGTCGACGCCGCGACGTACGCGCCCTTCGCGCGGCAGATCGCCGCCGGGGTGGCGGACTGGCTGCCCGGCTACGCGGAACAGATCGACAAGGGTTCCTTCCCCGCCGAGGTATCGGCGCTGGAGACCGACGCGCGGGCGATGGCGCACATGGTCGAGGAGAGCGAGGCGCTGGGCGTGAACGCCGAACTGCCGAAGCTGATCAAGGCGATGGCCGACCGCGCGATCGCCGCCGGGCACGGGGGTGAGCAGTATCCGGTGCTGATCCGGGAATTCGAACGGCCGGGGGAGTAGGGCGGCCGCGGTGGGATTCCCTGGGGCGAACCGGGAACTTCACGTGACTGGATGGACGGCAGGCGTGATCAGGCGGACGACACGCGTGACTGGATGGACGACACGAGTTCGGCGAGTGCTGTGACCCGGGCAACATACTGACCAACTGAACATTTTGGTCAGTATGTTCGGAAGTATGACCGAGAGTGAAGCGGGACGGGTGCTCGTCGTCGGAATGGGTGTCAGCGGGATCGCCACGGCGGCGCGGTTGCGCAAGGCCGGATGGCGGCCGGTGCTGATCGAGAAGGCGCCGGAGAGGCGGTCCGGCGGGTACTTCGTCGCCCTGTTCGGGGCCGGCCAGGCCGCCGCGACCAGGCTGGGCATGGCCGGCGCCATTCACGACCGCGCCTCGACGGCGCAGGGCCTCGACCTCGCTCGTGACGGCTCGAGCCGTCCGGGGATGTCGTACGCCGACCTGCCCGGCAAACCCTGGATGATGCTGCGGAGCGACGTCGAGAAGGCCGCCTTCGCGGTTCTCCCCGACGATGTGGAGATCCGCTACTCGACCGTCCCCGCCGCCATCGAGCAGGACGCCGACGGTGTCGACGTCACCCTGCTCGACACCGCTTCGAACACCGCGACGACCGAGCGTTTCGACCTCGTCGTCGGCGCGGACGGACTGCGGTCCACGGTGCGGTCACTGGTGTTCGGCCCGCACGAGAAGTACTTGCGGCGGATGGGCTACATGGTCGCGGCCTTCCAGTACACCGGTACGCCCGCCGGGCTCGCCCCCGGTCAGGGTGCCACGCTTCTCGAACCGGACCGCTCGATGTGGGTTTTCGCGTTCTCCGACCACGATCCGACGGTCATGCTGACCTACCGCACCGACGACGTCGACGCCGAGTTCACCCGGCCACCCGCGGAACGCGTGCGGGCGGCGTTCGGCCCGCGGCCGCTGGGCAAGGTCCTCGGTGACGTCGTCGGCGCGCTGGAGTCCGCCGACGACGTCCTGTTCGACTCCGTCGAGCAGGTACGGCTGGATCGGTGGCACAAGGGACGCGTCGTCCTGATGGGTGACGCCGCCTGGTGCGTCACGCTCTACGCCGGAATGGGTGTCTCGGCCGGGCTCACCGGCGCCGAACTGCTCGGCGGCATGCTGGAGCGGCACCCCAGTGACCTCGATGCCGCCCTCTCCGCCTGGGAACGAGCCTTGCGGCCCTACGTCGATCACTACCAGGACGGCGCGTTCGCCGACCGCAAGATCTTCGTCGTGGACAATCGGGCGCAGCTTCTGCTCCGGCGGACGGTGCCGCTGCTGAGCCGCTTCAAGCTCGGCAAGCGGCTGACCGACCGGATCATGCGGCTCGACGAGATCGCGCTGTACAAGAATGCGGATATCGTCGGCGCCCTACCGGAAAGGACCACTGTTGGCGGAACTGCCTGAACACGGCTCGCCCAAGGCGGCACGCATCCTGGCGGCGGCGGGCGAACTGCTCCTGAGCCGGGGCAGCAAGGGCGTCACCATCGCGGAGGTCGCCGCCAAGGCCCACGTCGGCAAGGGCACCGTCTACCTGTACTGGAAGACCAAGGAAGACCTGCTGCTCGGCCTGATCAGCCGCGATTTCATCGCGCTCGCCGACGAGGTGGTCGCGGCGGTCACCGCGGACCCCGAGCTGGCCCGGCCGTCGCGGCTAGGCCCGAACATGCTGGAGGTCGCGGCCCGGCATCCGTACGTCAACGCGTTGCAGACCGGCGACGACGTCCTGCTCGGTGTCCTCGCCGACGACCCCCGGTCGGCGACCCTGCTCGAAACGCTGGGGGCGGGCGCGTTCCTGCATCACATCCTGCCCATCTGGCGGCGGCACGACCTCGCCAGGGACGACTGGGAGGTGGCCGATCAGGCGTTCGCGTTGCAGGCCCTCCTCGCGGGTTTCCTGACGACGGCCCCTTCGCTCAAGAGCAGGCTGCCGGTCGAGGATCCCGCCAGGGTGTTCGCCGCCGCCATCACCGCCCTTCTCGGCCCCGAGCGGGCCACGCCGGAGCAGGTGAAACTGGCGGCGGAAGAAGGGATCCGCTCGCTGAACGGCGGCAGGTCCGTCGCGCTGGCCATCATCTCCGGCTGATCTCGTATCCGCAAAACAATCAGGCGCGCTTGATTTTTCCGTCGCCGGGTGTCAGCCTGAGGGAGACGCGAGGAGGCGGGCATGGCTGACCTGGGCGTGATCGTTGGGGATCTCGCGGCGGAATCGCAGGCCATCGACGACGTGGTGGCGGATCTGCCCGCGTCGGACTGGGCGCGGCAGACCCCGGCCGAAGGCTGGACGATCGCCCATCAGATCGCCCATCTGGCCTGGACGGACAAGAAGGCGCTGATCGCGGCGCGCGGATCCGAGGCCGAGTGGCAGGCCGAGATCGAAGGGCTGCTCGCGACGGGGGAGTCCTACGTCGACGACGGCGCCGCCGAGGGCGCGAAGACGCCGCCCCGTGAGCTGCTGGAGGAGTGGCGCGCCGGTCGCGCGAAGCTCGCCGAAGCGCTCGCCGCGGTGCCCGACGGGCAGAAGATCCCTTGGTACGGCCCGCCGATGAGCGCCGCGTCCATGGTGACGGCTCGCCTGATGGAGACCTGGGCCCACGGCCAGGACATCTTCGACGCGCTCGGCGTCGCGCGGGAGAACACGGCCCGGCTCTGGCATATCGCCCGGTTCGGCACCCGCACGCGCGACTTCGCCTACAAGCTCAACTCGCTTTCCCCGCCCGCCGGGGAATTCCGTGTCGAGCTGACCGCGCCCGACGGCACCACCTGGGCTTTCGGACCCGAGGACGCCGCACAGCGGCTCACCGGGAGCGCGGTCGACTTCTGTCTCGTGATCACCCAGCGCCGTCACCCCGCCGACACCGACCTGGTCGCCACGGGCAAGGACGTCGAGGAATGGCTCGGGATCGCCCAGGCGTTCGCCGGGCCTCCCGGGGCCGGGCGGCGGCCGGGGCAGTTCGCATGACCGCCGCCCCGATCCGCATCGGCAACGCGTCCGGGTTCTACGGCGACCGGTTCTCCGCGGTCCACGAGATGCTCACCGGCGGCCCGCTCGACGTGCTGACCGGCGACTACCTGGCCGAGCTGACCATGCTCATCCTCGGCCGCGACCGGATGAAGGATCCGAACCGCGGATACGCCAAGACCTTCCTGCGCCAGATGGAGCAGAATCTCGCGCTGGCCAAGGAAAAAGGCGTCAAGATCGTCGCGAACGCCGGCGGGCTCAACCCCGCCGGGCTCGCGGACGCGCTCCGTGAGCTGGCCGCGAAACTCGGCGTCGACGTCGCGATCGCGCACGTCGAGGGTGACGACCTCGTCCAGCGCGCGGAGGAGCTCGGCTTCGGAAAGACCTTGACCGCCAACGCCTATCTCGGCGCGTGGGGCATCGCGGAATGCCTGAACGCGGGCGCCGACATCGTGGTGACCGGTCGCGTCACCGACGCGTCGGTGATCGTCGGCCCGGCCGCCGCGCATTTCGGCTGGGCACGCGACGACTACGACGCGCTGGCGGGCGCGGTCGCCGCCGGGCACGTGATCGAATGCGGGACGCAGGCCACCGGCGGCAACTACGCCTTCTTCACCGAGCACGAGATCGGCGTCCCCGGGTTCCCGATCGCCGAGATCTCCGCCGACGGCTCCAGCGTGATCACCAAACACCCCGGCACCGGCGGCGTCGTGAACACCGGAACCGTTACGGCGCAACTGCTCTACGAGATCACCGGCGCCCGCTACGCCGGGCCGGACGTCACGACGCGGTTCGACACGCTGACGCTGACCGAGGACGGCCCGGACCGCGTCCGGATCAGCGGCGTCACGGGCGAGCCGCCGCCACCGACGCTCAAGGTCTGTCTGAACGGGCTCGGCGGTTTCCGGAACGAGACGACGTTCGTCCTCACCGGACTCGACATCGACGCGAAAGCCGCGCTGGTCAAGGAACAACTCGAAGGCGCGCTCAAGGCCCGGCCGCCCGCCGACGTCCAATGGACCCTGGCCCGCACCGACCGGCCCGACGCCGAAACCGAGCAGCAGGCGAGCGCGCTGCTGCACGTCGCGGTGAAGGACGCCGATCCCGACGTCGCCGGGCGCGCGTTCAGCGGGGCGGCGATCGAACTCGCGCTGGCGAGCTACCCCGGGTTCCACGTCACCGCGCCGCCCGCGGCCGCCTCGCCCTACGGCGTGTACCGGCCGGCGTTCGTCGACGCGCACGAGGTCCCGCACGTCGCCGTCCTGCCGGACGGAACGCGCCGCGACATCGCGCCCGCCGGCGAAACCCTGCCTCTGTCCGAAGTGGACAACGAGCAGCTGCCCGCCCCCTTCACCCAAGCCGAGGTTCGCCGCGCGCCGCTGGGCAAGGTGGTCGGCGCCCGCAGCGGCGACAAGGGCGGCAACGCCAACGTCGGCGTCTGGGCGCGCACCGACGAGGCGTGGCGCTGGCTCGCGCACCGGCTCACCGTCACCGAGTTCAAACTGCTGCTCCCGGAGACCGCGGATCTCGAGGTCCGGCGGCATCTGCTGCCGAATCTGCGCGCGGTCAACTTCGTCGTCGAGGGCATCCTCGGCGAGGGCGTCGCGTCGCAGGCGCGGTTCGACCCGCAGGCGAAGGCGCTCGGGGAATGGCTGCGCTCCCGCGAGATCGACATCCCGGAGGCCCTCCTGTGACCGACCCCTTCGCCACGCCGGAACGCGCCGAACTGCGCAAGACCGTCCGGCGGTTCGCCGAAACCGAGATCCTGCCGCACCTCGACGACTGGGAGCGCGAGGGCGAGCTGCCCCGCGATCTGCACCGCAAGGCCGGGGAACTCGGGCTGCTCGGCGTCGGCTTCCCCGAGGAGGTCGGCGGTGGGGGCGGCGACTATCTCGACGCCGTCGTCATCGCCGAGGAACTGCACTACGCGGGCGGTTCCGGTGGCCTGTTCGCCTCGCTGTTCACCTGCGGTATCGCCGTCCCGCATATCGCGGCGGCCGGGGATCCGGTGCAGATCGAACGCTGGGTCCGGCCGACGCTGGAAGGCGCCAAGATCGGGTCGCTCGCGGTCACCGAACCCGACGGCGGCTCCGACGTCGCCGGGATCCGCACGACGGCGGTGCGCGAGGGCGACGAGTACGTCATCAACGGTGCCAAGACCTTCATCACCTCGGGCTGCCGCGCGGATTTCGTGACGACCGTGGTCCGCACCGGGGAAGCAGGCGCCCACGGGATCTCGCTCATCGTGGTCGAACGCGGCACGCCGGGCTTCACTGTCTCCCGCAAGCTGGAGAAGATGGGCTGGCTCTGCTCGGACACCGCCGAGCTGTCCTATGTGGACGTCCGGGTGCCCGCGGAGAACCTGATCGGCGCCGAGAACAGCGGCTTCGCGCAGGTCGCCACGCAGTTCGTCACCGAGCGGGTCTCGCTGGCCGTGCAGGGTTACGCGCACGCGCAGCGGGCACTCGACCTGACCTTGGACTGGTGCCGCCTGCGCGAGACCTTCGGCCGCCCGTTGATCTCCCGTCAGCTGGTGCAGCACAAGCTCACCGAGATGGCCCGCAAGATCGACGTCGCCCGCACGTACACCCGGCAGGTCGCCCAGCGGCACGTCGCGGGCGAAGAGGTCATCGCCGAAGCCTGTTTCGCGAAGAACACCGCCGTCGAGACCGCCGAATGGGTGGTCAACGAGGCCGTGCAGCTGCACGGCGGACTCGGCTACATGCGGGAGTCCGAAGTGGAGCGTCACTACCGTGACGTGCGCATCCTCGGTATCGGTGGCGGGACCAACGAGATCCTCACCGGCTTGGCCGCGAAGCGATTGGGATACACCGCATGAGCACGATCAGGTCCACTGTGGACTCACGAAGCGAGGAGTTCGCGACGAATCGCGAGTCCATGCTCGGCAAACTCGCCGAGATCGACGGCGAGCACGCCAAGGCGATCGCGGGCGGCGGCGAGAAGTACGTCGCCCGCCACCGCAAACGAGGCAAGCTGCTGGCCCGCGAGCGGATCGAGCTCCTCCTCGACGAGGACTCGCCGTTCCTGGAACTGTCGCCGCTGGCGGCCTGGGGTTCGGACTACCAGGTCGGCGCCAGCGTGATCACCGGCATCGGCGTCGTCGAAGGCGTCGAGTGCTTGATCTCCGCCAGCGACCCGACGGTCAAAGGCGGGGCGAGCAACCCGTGGACGGCCAAGAAGAGCTACCGCGCCGCGGACATCGCCGCGCAGAACCGGCTGCCGGTGATCAACCTCGTCGAGTCCGGCGGGGCGGATCTGCCGACGCAGAAGGAGATCTTCATCCCCGGCGGCCGGATCTTCCGCGACATCACGCGGTCTTCGGCTGCGAAGGTCCCCACGATCGCGCTGGTGTTCGGCAACTCGACCGCGGGCGGCGCGTACCTGCCCGGCATGTCGGACTACGTCGTTATGGTCAAGGAACGCGCGAAGGTGTTCCTCGGCGGGCCGCCGCTGGTCAAGATGGCGACCGGCGAGGAATCCGACGACGAATCGCTCGGCGGCGCGGAAATGCACGCCCGCACGTCGGGCCTCGCCGACTACCTCGCGGCGGACGAAGAGGACGCGATCCGGCTCGGCCGCAGTATCGTCAAACGGCTCAACTGGACCAAACAGGGCCCGACGCCGAAGCCGGACTACGCCGAGCCGCTGTACTCCGCCGAAGAACTGCTCGGCATCGTGCCCACCGATCTCAAGGTGCCGTTCGACCCGCGCGAGGTGATCGCCAGGGTCGCCGACGGTTCGGACTTCGACGAGTTCAAACCGTTGTACGGCAGCAGTCTCGCCACCGGCTGGGCGAGTATCCACGGCTACCCGGTCGGCATCCTCGCCAACGCCCAAGGTGTGCTGTTCGGCGAGGAGTCGCAGAAGGCCGCGCAGTTCATCCAGCTGGCGAATCAGATCGACACGCCGCTGGTGTTCCTGCACAACACCACCGGCTACATGGTCGGCAAGGAGTACGAGCAGAGCGGCATCATCAAACACGGCGCGATGATGATCAACGCCGTGTCGAACTCGAAGGTGCCCCATCTGTCGGTGCTCATGGGCGCCTCCTACGGTGCCGGGCACTACGGGATGTGCGGCCGGGCCTACGATCCCCGGTTCCTGTTCGCCTGGCCGAGCGCGAAATCCGCGGTCATGGGGCCGCAGCAGCTGGCGGGTGTGCTGTCCATCGTGGCCCGTGCCGCCGCCGCGTCGCGCGGGCAGGAGTACAACGAGGAGCACGACGCCGCCATGCGCGCCATGGTGGAGGGCCAGATCGAGGCCGAGTCGATGCCGATGTTCCTCTCCGGGATGCTTTACGACGACGGGATCATCGATCCCCGCGACACCCGCACGGTGCTCGGGCTCAGCCTGTCCGTGATCCACAATGGACCAGTGAAGGGCGCCGAAGGCTTCGGCGTCTTCCGGATGTGACGGGAGGCGGAGCAGACTGATGTCGCGGCAACCAAATTTACGTATAGGCGCGCGCTCGGCCGAAGGCCCCGCTATCGGGGTGGCAGGGCGCTTGTCGACCAACCGCGCGGATGTTACGCGAAGTCGCGCCCTGGCGACCCGATCGCGGACGCGCGCAATCTCGCGTAAAGGACAGTGAGCGGCATGATCGAGAAACTTCTGGTCGCCAACCGCGGGGAGATCGCCCGCCGCGTGTTCCGCACCTGCCGCGACGCCGGGATCGGCACGGTCGCGGTGTTCTCCGACGCGGACGCCGACGCGCCGCACACCGCCGAGGCGGACGTCGCCGTCCGCCTGCCGGGCAACGCTCCCGCCGACACGTACCTGCGTGCCGAGCTGCTGATCAAGGCGGCCGTGGAGACCGGCGCCGACGCGATCCACCCCGGTTACGGGTTCCTTTCCGAGAACGCCGCGTTCGCCCGCGCCGTGATCGACGCGGGACTCACCTGGGTCGGCCCGCCGCCGGAAGCCATCGAGAGCATGGGCTCCAAGGTCGAGTCCAAGCGGATGATGGCCGAGGCCGGTGTCCCGATCCTGTCCGAATTGGACCCGGCCGAGGTCACCGAAGCCGACCTTCCGTTGCTGGTCAAGGCTTCCGCCGGCGGTGGCGGACGCGGGATGCGGGTAGTGCGCACGCTCGGCGAGCTCGCCGAGGCCGTCGAAGGCGCGAGCGCGGAGGCCGCGTCGGCGTTCGGCGATCCGACCGTGTTCTGCGAGCGATACCTGGAGACCGGCCGTCACATCGAGGTCCAGGTGCTCGCCGACACCCACGGCACGGTGTGGGCGGTGGGGGAGCGCGAGTGCTCGATCCAGCGCCGTCACCAGAAAGTCGTGGAAGAGGCGCCGTCGCCGTTCGTCGACGAGGCCATGCGGGAGGCGCTGTTCGACGCCGCGCGCAAGGCCGCGCAGGCGATCGACTACGTCGGCGCCGGGACGGTCGAGTTCCTCGCCGGGCCGGACGGGCGGTTCTACTTCCTGGAGATGAACACCCGGCTCCAGGTCGAACATCCGGTCACCGAAGCCACGACCGGGCTCGACCTCGTCTCGCTGCAGCTGCGGATCGCGGAGGGCGAGCACCTCCCGATCGACGAGCCGGAAACGACCGGTCACGCCATCGAGGTCCGGCTCTACGCCGAAGACCCCGCCGCGGGCTGGCAGCCGCAGAGCGGCACCTTGCACCGTTTCGAGCTTCCTGCCGCGCGACGGGAATTCGAGGTCGGCCCGGGTGTCCGGCTCGACTCGGGTTTCGTCAGCGGGCAGACCGTCGGCGTGCACTACGACCCGATGCTCGCCAAGGTCATCGCCTACGCCCCGGATCGCCGGAGCGCGGCACGGGCACTGGCCGGAGCCTTGGCCGGCGCGGAGATCCACGGTGTGGTGACCAACCGCGACCTGCTGGTGAACGTGTTGCGCCACGAGGCTTTCCTCGCCGGAGAGACCGACACCGCGTTCTTCGACCGGCACGGTCTCGAAACCCTGGCCCGTCCACTGGCCACTGTGGACAGTGTACGGATTTCCGCGCTGGCCGCGGCCTTGGCCGGTGCGGCCACGAATCGCGCGGAGGCCCGGGTGCAGAGCCGGCTGCCGAGCGGCTGGCGCAACGTCCGTTCCCAAGGGCAGCGCAAACGTTTTCGTCACGGCGACGAAGAGATCGAGGTCGGCTACAGCCTCGGCCGGGACGGGCTGCGCGCCGACGGATTCGAAGGCGTCGAACTGGTTTCCGCCGAGAACGGTGACGTGGTCCTGGAGGTTTCCGGGGTGCGGCGGAAGTTCGCCGTCGCCCGGTACGGCGACACGGTGTACGTCGATTCGCCGGAGGGCTCGGTCGAGCTGGGCGTGGTGCCGCGGTACACCGATCCCGACGCGGCGCTCGCCGCCGGTTCGCTCGTGGCGCCGATGCCGGGCACGGTCGTCCGGCTCGCGGTCGAGGCGGGCGACACCGTCAAGACCGGCGATCCGTTGCTGTGGCTCGAAGCGATGAAGATGGAACACCGGATCGCGGCGCCCGCCGACGGCGTCGTGACCGAACTCCCGGTGGTGGTCGGACAGCAGGTCGAAGTGGGCACGATCCTCGCGGTGGTAGGAGACGACGAATGAACGCGATGAACTTCACCGAGCCCGAGGAGCGCGTCGCGCTGCGGGCCGCGGTCGCCGAACTCGGCAAGAAGTACGGGTACGAGTACTACGCCAAGCAGGCGCGTGCCGGGCTCAAGACCGAGGAACTGTGGGCCGAAGCCGGACGGCTGGGCTACCTCGGCGTGAACCTTCCCGAGGAGTACGGCGGTGGGGGAGCGGGGATCGCGGATCTCGCCGCGGTACTCGAAGAACTCGCCGCGGCGGGCTCCCCGCTGCTGCTCATGGTCGTCTCGCCGGCGATCTGCGGCACGGTCATCTCGCGTTTCGGCACCGACGAGCAGAAGAAGCGCTGGCTGCCCGGCATCGCCGACGGCAGCAGGCGGATGGTCTTCGCGATCACCGAACCCGACGCCGGGTCGAATTCGCACAAGATCACCACCACCGCGAAGCGGGACGCCGACGGCTGGGTCCTCAGTGGACGGAAGGTCTTCATCTCCGGCGTCGACGAGGCGGACGCCGTCCTGGTCGTCGGCCGCACCGAGGACGCGAAGACCGGCAAGCTCAAACCCGCGCTGTTCACCGTCCCGACCGACACGCCCGGCTTCGAGTACCAGCAGATCGACATGGACATCGTCTCGCCGGAGAAGCAGTTCGGCCTGTTCCTCGACGACGTCCACCTGCCCGCCGACGCGCTGGTCGGCGAGGAGGACGCGGCGATCGCGCAGCTTTTCGCCGGGCTCAACCCGGAACGCATCATGGGCGCGTCGTTCTCGCTCGGCATCGCGCGCTACGCGCTGGGCAAGGCCGTCGGCTACGCCAACGAGCGCAAGGTGTGGGGCGCGCCGATCGGCACCCACCAGGGGCTCGCGCATCCGCTGGCCGAGATCAAGATCGAGCTGGAACTCGCCAAGCTCATGACGCAGAAGGCGGCGTCGCTCTACGACTCCGGCGACGACTTCGGCGCGGGCGAGTCGGCGAACATGGCGAAGTACGCCGCCGCCGAGGTCGCCATCCGCGCGGTCGACCAGGCCGTGCAGACCCACGGCGGCAACGGTCTCGCCAGCGAATACGGGCTGGGCACGCTGGTCACGGCCGTCCGGCTCGGCCGGATCGCGCCGGTGAGCCGCGAGATGGTGCTCAACTTCGTCGGCCAGCACAGCCTCGGCCTGCCCCGCTCCTACTGACTCGTGAGTGGCAAGGACGGTTAGAACCGTCCTTGCCACTCACGAGCGTCCTACGGAAGGCGACCCTCCATGCCCACTCTCCACGGCCGCACCATCATCATCTCCGGCGGCAGCCGCGGGATCGGCGAGGCCATCGCGGTCCGCGCCGCCCGCGACGGGGCGAACATCGCCCTGCTGGCCAAGACCGCCGAACCGCATCCGAAGCTGCCGGGCACGCTCTACACCGCGGCCAAGGCGATCGAGGACGCCGGCGGGCAGGCGCTGCCGATCGTCGGCGACGTCCGGGACGACACGTCGGTCGAGGCCGCGATCGCGCGGACCGCGGAGCAGTTCGGCGGGATCGACATCGTGCTCAACAACGCGAGCGCGATCGACCTGACCCCGACCGAATCCGTCAGCATGAAACGCTACGACCTGATGCAGGACATCAACGCGCGCGGGTCGTTCCTGCTGTCGAAACTCGCCATCCCGTATCTGAAACTGGCGGAGAACGCGCACATCCTGACGCTGTCGCCGCCGATCAGCCTCGACGAGAAGTGGTTCCAGGCCGGGCATCTCGCGTACAGCATCGCGAAGTACTCGATGAGCCTGGTGACCGTCGGGCTCGCCGCGGAACTGCGGCAGTACGGCATCGCGGCGAACTCGCTGTGGCCGCGCACGACGATCGACACCGCGGCGATCCGCAACGTCGTCGGCGCGGAACTGGCGGCCAAGTCGCGGACGCCGGAGATCATGGCGGACGCCGCGCATGCGATCCTCACCAAACCGAGCACCGAGGCGACCGGGAACTTCTACCTCGACGACGAGGTGCTGGCCGCCGAGGGCGTCACGGACTTCTCGAAGTACCGCGTCGGCGGGCGGGAGGAAGACCTGCAGCTCGACTTCTGGGTCGAAAGCCGCACCTCGTGATCCGCGAACCACAGCAGGAGCGCAGCCGCACGACCCGGCGGCGGCTGGTCGAGGCCGCCGTCGAGACGATCGGGGAGCTGGGCTGGCACGGGACCACGGTCGCGGTCATCGCCGAACGCGCCGGGGTCTCGCGCGGTGCCGCCCAGCACCACTTCCCGACCAGGGAGGATCTGGTCGCGGCCGCGGTCGAGCACGTCGGCGAGATCCAGATCGTGGAACTGCGCGCCCGCGCGGCGGAACTGCCGTCGGGCCGGTCGCGGATCGAGCGGGCCGTCGACATGGTGCTCAACCTCTACAGCGGGCCGCTGTTCCGTGCCGCGCTCCATCTGTGGGTCGCCGCTTCGACCGACGACTCGCTCCGGGCGACCCTGGTGCCGCTGGAGGCGCGGGTCGGGCGGGAAGCGCACCGCGTTACCGTCGAGCTGCTCGGCGTCGACGAGTCCCACCAGGGCGTCCGCGAGCTGGTCCAGGCCACTCTCGATCTTGCCCGCGGCCTGGGCCTGGCGAACCTGCTGACCGACGACACGAAGCGGCGCAAGCAGATCGTCGCGCAGTGGGCCCGGGTCCTGGAACCGACCTTGGCGTCGGCGAAGATCTGACGGAACCGACATGGCACCGAGAACGTCTGAGATCTTGTTAACACTGATGGAGCAGCGGCCGATAACACGGTGTGAGTGCTGCTGATTCAGGTGGCTGATCGAGAGAGGTCCAGTCCGGTGTCCGGTTCAGAGGTCGAACTGTCCCATCGCGCGATGGCGATGCTGCGAGCGGTCGCGGCGCGCCGCGCCCAGA
>Ga0307518_10001262_pt1 | contig 19008 bp, 24 predicted proteins | sample 25_EM_MG_FD_203889 | JGI IMG/M metagenome (GOLD analysis project Ga0307518, IMG submission 203889) | Populus trichocarpa ectomycorrhiza microbial communities from riparian zone in the Pacific Northwest, United States - 25_EM | ecosystem: Host-associated > Plants > Roots > Unclassified | place...
AGCCCCCTTGCCCCTTTGCTGCACCAATCTCTAGGTGTAGTATCGCTACTTCAGTCCCAGTCAACTCAATCCCCGCTTTGACACTTCCTAGGCTATAGGAAGAGTCCAGACATCTATCCCCTTCATCTTCTATTGCTCCTGTACCTCAGGAGTATCCTGTACCTCTGTCTGCATCACCCTGTTGGTGTAGATCCTCTCTCCCCCTCCTCAGCATATCCTCTCTGGACACCGCGGAGGCAAACCACCACTCGCACATTTTTGTAGTCCTTTGTTGGTGTTGTGTTTGGGTTATTACTCCGACCCAAATCCACACTTTGACTCACACTGGTTCGAACCACTCCAACGTCATACCTTTGAGATAGGACTGGGCAAACGTTACCTTAGCCCTATCTAGGCAGAACACTTTGGCACGGTCCTGAAAGCAGAGCTCACATTGGACCAAGAAGGTCCTGAGTTTTTTGGGGTCTGTGCCGTCGAAGGTGTCCGGTTCCCAGACTTTGGCATGGGAGGAGGAGGACTCATTGGTCCGGCAAGAAGAGCAGGAGAGGCGGTTAACAGCGATGGCTAGATTGTGGAAAACAGCTAAACCAGGGTCTAGCTCTTCCGGGGCATCGACAAATTCATTGTTGTCCTCGTCATTATCGCCATCTCTGGGGTCGTCCGGATCATCTCCGGGTCCATCCTCGGGGCCAAACCATTGGTGATGGGCAGGTTCGCGACGATCCGGAGTGGGGTCGCGACGGTAAGGGAATCGATCACCAGAAACAGATTCATGGTGACCGAAGTCCGCAGAACCACGAAGGCTCTGGGATGCAGCATCTCGACGCGGAGTCAAAGGCACTGCTGGGTTGCGAGCTGTAAAGCTCCGGAATTGGCTAACGGAAGCCGGAGGTTGCCTGTGGTTAGACAGGGCTTGTTGGGTGGCAGAGAGGTGGAGGTCATCTACTGCACCTGCTTCCTCAGCAAGTGCTGCAGCGGTACGAGCACGAGAGCGCGTGGTCATAGTCATAAGGGAATCAAACAGGGTATGCGTACGGGGTTTGGGACAGTGAACCCACACAAGTGTGAGTCTGAAATACTGTCAAGGCCAGGTCTACTCCGGTAAAGGGGTCTGGTCAAGTCCAGACGGAAACGGACGAAGGAGAAAGGCAGAGGCTGGACAAGGGTTTAGTCCGGCCGGAGTTGGGACCGATTGGATTCAACGACAAGGGGATCGAGCGTTGATCCCTTGCGTAGGTTCCGGTCAGGCGGAGACAGAGGCGGAGACAGATGGAATGGGAGTAGAGACTAAGTTGATTTCAGACTGAGGAGTACAGGACGGAGTACAGGGTACTTATACTAAGGAGAACTAGGGTCGAGTATTTACGGTGACAAGTAAACAGCCCAAAGGGCAGACAAGGAACAACCGGAGTTGGGAATAGGTCAGGTCCGATGAAAATAAGTAAGGTCCGGAGAAAATACTACAAGGTAGAAGGTATAAACAGAGCACGGGGAACTCACGGTACAACAGGGTAGGCGGGGAAGTATGGTAATGACTGGATCGAGACTAATGCAAAGGATCGCACTTAGCGGAAGGGTATGTGCGCGTCCGGGACCGGAGTGATGCGCAGAGGTCCAGAGTTGAGCTGTAGAGCTGCGATGCCACCGGAGTAACCGGATAATTGTCCAGAGTTGGACATGGTCTTGACAATTCCCCAGGATAATCCTCCAGAGTAAATGGCACACACTCATCCGCAAGATTGCTTGTCCCAGCAGTCCCTCCTGGTGTCTTTGTCTTCTTCCTTGAAGGAGTGTCCTCTTCCTCACTGGAGGAAGTTTCGTAGTAAGCCATTGTGGGAATCTCTTTATATGTTGTCCTCCCCCTTCAAGTTTTCACAGGAATCCAGGTAAATATACCCACAGATCTGGATTTGTGAGTAGAGCTACCAGATTCACAGATGGTGTTATGACCATGTCCAACTCCAGATCTTATCTGGTCACTCCGGTCGCATCACAGCACTATAGCTCAACTCTGGTTGATTGCAGTTACTCTGGTCACAGTCACGCAGATAACCCTCTGCTAACTACAACCCTTGGTCTAGTCTGCATCCAGTCTTTACCACACCTCGCCGTCAACCCTGCTTGGTCGTGAGTTTACCACGTACTTGTGATATCTCTTGTCTTGTATCATTTTCACCGGACCTGGTTTATTTTACCCGGACCTGGCTTTATTTTCATCACACCTGACCTAGTCCTGACTCCGGTCATCCCTTGTCCATTATTAGGTTGTTTACTTGTCACCGTATGTACTCGACCCTAGTTTCTACTTAGTATAAGTACTCTGTAGATTATCCTGTACTCCTTAGTCTGAAATCAACTTAGTCACTACTCCAGTCTCTATCTGTCTCTGTCTCTGTCTCTGTCTCAATCATCTTGACCGGAACCTATGCAAGGGATCAATGCTCGTTGTCCTTAGTCGTTGAATCCAAGCAGTCACCAACTCCGGCTGGACTAATCTCTTGTCCAGCCCTCTGCCCTCCTCCTTCATCTGTCTTTGTCCGGACTTGACTGGACCCCCTACCGGAGTAGACCTGGACTTGACAGATGGTGTGGATGGTGTGTCTGCTTCTCTTCACCCTCCAAGGAATTTTGGACATGATGCTTTGGGCTATCCGCAGGGGATTACTGTTTGTTAAAGCAATACCTATATATGTAGAGGAACTGCTACTCCAACTCACCTGTTGGGTGGAGTGCACAACCTGAGATGATAGCGGTAGCTGGTCAAGAGCTGTTATATTATATAAGCGATGTCTGCTGTTTATATACAACAAATAGTGTGACGCATGACTGTGACGTGTGATGTGTGACATGTAACATCTACTCTAAAGAGGACTATTATGAAGTCTACACTAATATGGGTTGCAGTCTTGTGCACACTTCGTCGACGGTTTACGCCGGGTGCATGTGCGACTTCAACACTGTTCAGTGCTGGAGTCACGGAAGTTCAGTCTCTCTCAAGGGCCCTGTTGCTAAGGCTTGGCCACCACTACTCGCTTCAACCCTGAGGTAATACAGTGCTAAGGATTGGCTATCACTACCCCCATCAACCCTGGATCGGCTACCATTACCCCCTCAACTCTGAATCAACTACTGCTACCCCATCAATTCTGGATCAGCCATCACTACCCCCATCAACCTTGAACTAGTCTACTGACCAGAACCAAATTTGAACCACCATAACAGCTGGGTGGGCAAAGCTGGGCATGGAACATGCATCCTATCATGGAGAAGATCCTTCATATAGTGAGCAACTGCCACTCTCTCCCCCCCTTCCATTCAGGCACAGCATGCTCCAAAACCTCCCAGTCAGGAAGGCTAGGGTGCCAGGCCAGTATTTGAGCTGTGCACCTAGATCTGTCAAGTGCAGATCCGCATGCCCCTCACCTAGACTAATTAAGAGATCATAAGAAGATGCAGTGCCACCAGCATCACAATGGGGAGGTGTCAACCGATTGACAATTATGTCAATGCCAGAATAGACTGAGGGCCAATCACGTGGCTTGTCTGATTCTGTGCTGGCTTCATAAGCTTGATTGGCCTCAAAGCCCACCTGGTGGAGATCAGGATGGACTATACTCAGGATGGCATTGGCCAAACTCTCCATTGGCTCTGACTGGTGCAGCCATTCCTGGACCTCAGGTAGTTTTAAAGAAGCAGATTGCACAATTGGATCCACAAGTTGCTAACCCAGGAGGATATATTAACTCATATATAAGAGTCATTTTTGGATGAAACTTACTTTTCAGCCCTGCATAAATGTTCCAGGGGCAATAGTTACTGTTCCCATGCCAAATTTTGCCTTCTCTTTGGGGGGAATGAAATTTTGGACACGCCAAGTTGAAGAGTTGCAGGATTCCAGAGCTGTCTTCAGGCCTCTTACAGCACAATTGAATTTTTCCTACAGGCAAACCATGAATATATCCAAAATAACTATCAGCTTGGGGAAAACATACCATGCAACCAGGAAAAAAAATGTTAGGAAGATACCACACAAGCAATTTTCCATGCCTGTCCACTATGGTGGTGGGTTTGTCGACCTTACCCAACCTAGCCATTTGGAAAAAGACTTCCAGATTTTCTTTCCGCTTAACTCCAACCTTTGTTGCCTGAGAAAATCTGTTGAAGTCCCACTCCACAGCCACTAGATCACCAATGAATGTCATTTAGGATCCAACTGAAAATTGCTTACAAGGGTTAAGATATGCATGGGCAATTGTAGCAGCACACCAGTGCAGCTCCTGTTCAGTAAATGCCTCTGGAAACTCTTCTTCCCTAGGGTTTTCATCTGATCTTGTGAGAACTGACAAGGCAGTCTCCACCCTCATCCTGTATATCTCAGCAAGTCCCTAAGCACCATGTCAAGAGTGGAGATGTCATATCCATACTTTTCCCAGTTGCAACTCCGGTCTAACCTTGGCCCGCCTGACCTCTCCTTAGGCATAGATGCAACTCCAGATCTAGTCTGGCCATCTCCAGCCCCATAGCTGTACTCTAGCTCAACTCTGGTCACTACATCCATCTCCGCCTCAGGACTAACCCCTGTCTTCCTGCAGACAGATCTGTGGTCTCACTCCACCATGTCAGACCTGTACCTACCACTAGTCGCTACTCCGGTTTCAGTCCGGCCACTCCCTTAGCCTTGTCTGCAATGCAGCCCAACTCCAGATGGTATATCCAACTCCGGCTCAGTTCTGCTCCTGCTCCTGCTCTGCTTCCTCTGTCAGGTCCACCAATGGCTTAGGACATTTCTATGTCCAACTCCAGACCTTCCTCCAGCTACTCCACCCTTCCTCCACTTGTACACTCCCTCCGCTCTTGCACTCCCTCCGCTCTTGCACTCCCTCCACTCTTGCACTTCCTCCGGTCCCACTTCCTCCGGTCCTGGACATCACTCCGGACTTAACATTAGTTAAGTCCACCTCCAACCCTTACCTGTCCTGTTCTGACCTAGTTCCTCTTACCTACTTGTTCCTGCTTTTCCTCCGTCGTCCCTGTACCTCTAGTTCCCTGTGTCTGCTTCCGCTCCGGTTTATTTTCCTGCCCCTGGTGTATTTTCCTGTCTGTTTCCACTCTATCCCTTGTGCCGACTAAGGTGTTTACTTGTCACCGTATATACTCACCTCTAGTCCTCTTTACTATATAAACTACCAAACTCCAGCCTAGTAGATCCTTAGATCAAATCTCGACTAAGATACTCCTCACCTCTGTACTACTCCATGCTCTCCTAATTCACACTCTGTTCTCCTGAACTCTGGTCAACTCTGGCCTCTGTCCCATCTCGTCCCCTTGGTCCTATGTCCACTCCTAGCAAGTCTCCTACTCGCACAAGGGCAAAAGCCACCTCTGTCCCAGACTCGAAGCTAGACCTCTTAGGACTTATCCCACCTCTGGGATGCCTTCACTCCGGACAAGCTGCACTCAACTCCAGACTACTTTCCTGTGGTCTGGCCTTACTCCGCAAAAACCCGAACTTACTCCCAGTGCTTCTCTAGTGCCCGGACTTGACTGTCCACACTAACTAGCACCTACTAGTGTCTGGACTTACCTCTTCATTAGTCCCCTGCACCCCTGGACCTTCTAGTAAGATCATTGAGGAGAACCGGTCTTGACAGGAGACCAACCTGGGTTTGTCCAGTTTTTTCAGAGATATCTGGTTTCCTGAAACCAAGTGCGTGTTCAACACCGCATCACCTAGAGTCTGTTGCAGGTAGGAAAGCATCGCACTATGAAGTTGCTGTTCGGATGCCATGGTTGGTTTAACAAAATTTTGTGATCAAACTGTTCCTGATGCAGTAATGTTATATTTGTGGTTCCATAAAGTCCCTGAGAAAAATCGGCCTAGCAAGGAACAAAGAAATTTCTAAATATAGTTTAACTTTCTATCACTGCATGCACAGCCCCTGTGCTTACTATATTTACATGACAGTGCCGACCCAAGTAGCTCCCAAGGAATATACTTGAATGCAGCCAGACTCTTTGAAGTCATTCAGGGGCCAGAATGTATAAATTGTGAAACCTACATGACCAAAAATATAGATAAAACAGCAAGGGTAGTATAATCAAGAAGGTGATCCTGCGGTTATTCAAGCTACAAAAAAAGAATGGTCAGATATTCGTGATCTTTGATCTGCCCCTCAAGAGCATGGTGGATGAAGTGCAAGCTGGTCCAGGGTCAGTGTCTTGCCACTGGCCTTGATAATTGCATGCAAACTCAAGCTACAAAATAAAGACAGTCAGATATGCATGGTCTTCAATTGATGAACCAGAGATATATGCACTTTCCACCCACTCAAGAGCACGTTGTTGGCACAGGTGGGCGGACAGAGTACAAGCTGGTCTAGGGTTGCTGCCTCCACCCTAATAATTGCTTTCACACTCGAGCTATATATAAAAAACAGAACAGTCAGATATGTGCAATCTGCGGGCAACAAACTAAGAGAGGTGCTCCATGGTCAGTGCCTCACAACTAGCCTTGATAATGTGGTCCTTGGTAGTGCAGAAGCAAAGTGCAGCGGCCAGACAGTTTGGGCAGCTCAGTCTGGTGGACATCATCAGGGACAGTGGACACTAATTCAATAATTTCTGAATGATGATCAGGAGTTGAGGCCCCATTTGTGAGTCTCAGGACTGGTGTCAGGGGACACTGACCTTGATATCGCAGCACTTGGTAATGCAGGTGAAGGATAATGCAGCAAGTCAGGTTGGTGCAATCACACGGTCACATGACCCAATGAAAAATTAGCACACTGTCCTACTGATTTACAAATTGATTTACAACATTGCAAGTCCAATTGTATACAGCCAATAAACAGAAGTAAAAAAAGATCAGTGGCAGCCAAATTGTCAAGAGGGGGCCCTCCTCTTGGCAAGCTGGCTCCCAAACTGTAAACTACGAGAAGTATACTATTTAGGGCATAACGCGAAGGAAGACCTGCCGCTGTTGATCGGGTCAGCAATGTAATAAGGAGGGTTGGGAACTAACCCTGCTAGGATGACCTGCAAGGTTTCGTTAGTCATTGTGAATGCAGATGGGAGTAATACTCAGCCTACCAAATATTTCATCCACTGTGTGGGGGTGTGATGTTGACCAATCTGCGATTGCTGGCTGGTGTTGCTGCCGACTTGAGCATTGTAATTGGGGGTAATGGGAGAAAGGGAAACACTTACCCTTGTACAAAGTCAATGCATGCAGGGGTTGGGGTGTTGGACAATTTGCTGCTGCTGATTAGTGTTACTGCCAACTTGAGCATCGTAAGAGGAGATAAGGGGAGAAAAAGAATAATACTTACCTTGCACACGGTATATCCAACATGGACACTGCTGCGATTAACTGTGTCAGCATGCAAGGGAGAATATGCTGCTGTAGAGGCAAACCAATGGGCACCAATGACGGGAGGAGTGCACGCGCACTCATGTCACCATCACTGGAGGGGCAAACCAGCGGTCGCCAACAACAACCTAAAATGTAACAAAATGTTAGTAAAAAAACAAACAGACGGCGCTGTAGAGAAAACATTAACACGAAAACAATTTCAGTACTCACACCTTTGCTCAGCAGCCATGGTCCTTTTTATTAGGCAGGACTGCAGTTCCTGCCTAATAAAAAGCGGCCATGGGTGCCTGAAATGGCTGGGTAGTTGCTTTACAGCCCAGTTGGGCCAATGATGTGTAGTTAGCAAAGCAATCGCTGTAAAAGAGGCTGTGGCTTACCTTGGATTTGCCGTGTAAGAGAATGCAGGGTGAAAGTCCTTGCAGAGTGAAAGCATCAACATAGTTAAAGAAGAAAACATTGTGCATGGAAAAAATGGTTGATAAGTCAACCAATGTGTGGCATTATTTGGCTATGATCACATGACTCACAGGTTGCGCGACTTGCTCAATCAACAAGGTCGAATTTGGCTGTGTTATGCACAGCACATGATCCATGTTTTGTGTTCATTTTGGGTACTACTTCTGCGAGTTGCTCACTAGGTCCTGTGTGATCCATTTTCCTTCACCATCTACTCTACAGCTTAACATCCATGACATGTACTAAGCAAACCGCTAAGAAGACCACTGGCAGCACAGCTCCCTGCAGAAGGATCCCCTTGTGCCCTCAACATCTCAGTCTCAATGCTGCACGCGATAAGGCGGTCAAGAAGAACAGCATTCACGTGCCACCCTGCCAATGGCCCGCAGATTCGGAGGCAGGTGTCTCTGCTCGTGCCAAACAGACAATGGCTGTCAATGCTGGGCACGAAGCATTGGTAAGTTTGCGGTTGGCTGTCATTGCACCTGCTAACATTTGTCAGTTTTGTTTCCTATGTCAAGATTGCAGCAACCTGTATCAATGTGAAGCATGCCCACATGCAATGTGCACAGTATGCACGCTGGTGCCACAATCACACCAGGAGGTCATCAAGGACGAATCCATCAAGTTTCAATGCATGAGTTGTCACTGGCTCTTGAATCAATGCAAAAAAGAATTCACTCCATACATGGTAAGTATTTATATTGTTGGAATTTGACTTGAATGAATGCTCGACAGGAATTTACACAAAATGGTGCTCCTGTTCTCCCCACCTTCTTGCCCATGACTGGTCATTTTGAGGTGGCCATGTGAGGGCACATTTTGTCCCTGAAGACGCTCTTTCTGCACTTTCATCTCATGCCCATTCCTGCAATGTTCCATGCCTCAGCGGTTCCTCAATCTCTTTTGGAGTTTTTTTCATATGGTGGCCTGGACGTGATCGACGTACCCTTCATATTGGGTACTGACGAAGGGGTTGCAGAGTATGCCTGCTGTACTGCCTCATTAGTGGGACAACTCACTGAGGATTATGTTCACATCATTGTTGTGGTCACGGATCATACTGACAAGAACACTGGGGACCTTTTCATTGGCCCTGATGAAACTGGGTGCATGGCATCTGCTGTCATCGATGAAGTAAGTACCTTTTTTTTCTCTTTGCCCTACACTTTTTGAAACTGTATGTAGGTTTTTTCCGAACTGTTCACACCATTCATCAAGTTCATGCGAGAGGCGGTGGTATACATTGCAGCCTGCGGTGCACTGATCCAGAACCAGGACAGCTTCAAGTCATTGTGCTGTGCAGTTTTCAGGTAAGTGATTTGATTGTTTTGTAGATTGTGTCATTTTTTTTGATGTCTTTCAAGGTTTCAAATTGCCCATACTCTAGCATTCGATGCCTCACGTCTTGATGTGATTGACTAGGTCAGTTGTTATTTATGGGTTCCCATTCACCAAGGCCATTGAAAAGGTACTCACTGAGTCCCCTTCACTTGGCATGCACACTGGCATAGTGCACCTGGCATGGAGAGAGTTGGTGGATGGAGTGGAGCCATTGAAGATCAAGTACATCTGGATGCACTGCGATTGCCAGCCATGGGGCCAACTGCTGCCAATCCAGTGCCCCAGTTGTGGAACAGTGCAGAAATGGCACTCGATCTACCTCGACGATGGCTCATGCAAGTTCGAATGCATGTACAGTAGGTGTGGGTATCGTGGCACTGACAGGGAGTGGTGGAAGCATCAAATTATTATACAATGTCCACAGGGGGCAGTAATGCTCCCCAAGTGCGGTGGTGGAAAGGGGGTTTGGATGAGGACCCCAATTGAACTCGGACTTGTGTAGTTTTTTTTGTACTTGCACTACATCATTTGAATAGCATGTTTCTACTTGTGCGATCATTATTCACTACATGTAGTTATGAAAATTACATGGTTACATTGGTTTGAAGTCTGTGAATACTGGTTCTGTGGTTCAAAAAGTCGGAGTCACATGATGCTAATCATGTGATGTTAAATTTGGTGTCGCTGGTGACAAGGGTTTTGTACTCATTGCTTCATCCATTGATCGCGCACTGATAATACATACACAAATGGCTTGCTGGACCATTGTTTTTGCTAAGATTCTTGCAGATCATCAGGAAAATTACATTGCCCAAAGGGGAGATGACCAGGCTAGGGCAAAGATCATCAAGGATTGCTGAAAGGCAATTCTTGCGACTCCCCAGGCCAACCACCCTTCTGTTGCACTGCCCGATGGCCTACAATCTGTGAGTACTCATATGTATCCATAGCATTTACTACGTAATTTATTATTTACTTTGCTTGACATGTAGGCCATCAGGACAGAATTTATGAAGAGACTTTCTGAGTCTGACCTCGAAGATGAAGAGGATGCTGTGGATACTGCAGAGGCAAAAAAATGGCACTCAAAAAAATCTGCCACAGAGCGTGAGGCCGCCACTCACCCACAGAAAGCTGGAGAGTATAAGAGGCCTTGGGATGCTTTCCGGGCTGGGTGTCAGCTCTTCAAGGATGAGCTCAATGATGTTGATAGGTCTTCTCAGGACCAGGCTGACAAGTCGACTTTTGGAAAGAGGACCAAGACTGCACACAAATGGGTTGATGGCCTGTCCAAAGAGAAGAAGAGGGAAGCTGAGTTGGCTGCAGACAAGTGGAATCGAGAGGAGGCTCCCAAGCAACAACATGTGGTGTGCATATTTCAACAGCAGTCAATGGCTTAAACTCACCCATGTCTATTGATCTAGCTACCATAAAAGAAATCTCAAGCGGGTGACAAATGAATTTTTGGCAATGCTCAAGCGGATGATGGGAGTCCATGGGGTGATGTTATTTGGCTATGAGAGGGGTTCAGAGGTGGCAACCAACATGTAGGTGATTTTCCTTTGTGCCAGTTTGCATACTTAGACACTGTATGCAGCATGGAGGCTGAGCCTCCCGAATGTCAGTCAAAGCCTTTCTTGACTCACTCAAATGAAGCAAAGAATTGGGCAAGAATGGGTGCTGATCTTATGCCAACCTACCTTGTGAATTGTGGTATGTGATGTTCACTATGAATCTTTCTGTACTAACAAATCTATCCAGAGTCAGATGAAAGTGGAGAGTCCTCCAATGAGGAAGACAATATCCCCGAGGTTCCCTTGGACCAATTCGGCAACCCAAGGCTGCCTGACCACTTGGGCCTGAAGCTGACTTCCCAGCAGCTGCTTGTGAGGGAGATATTTAAAAAGGCCTATAGTAGGTGTTTGCTGGGATCAATTTGTCCTATACACAAATTGTATTTCCAGTGAAATTTACAGAATCCTCAAGGGTCTCAGTCCCTTGGCTGCTGCTAGCCAAGGATCCTGAGGAGTACATCGACTCGGATTGTCTTCCTGAAGGTTTCCTCATCCGTGATCCATCAAAGCTTACAGAAATTAATGTCAACAAACTCTCGTGTCACTGGGAGCAGAGGTCCAAAAATCACAACACCATCTTATGATTCATCAAGGCAAAACCTGACAATATGCTGACTGCCCCGCATGACAAGCCCAAGCACAGGCTGCACAAAAGGCCTTATGTTGAGATTGGTGACAATTCCAACGAAGAAGACAACGATGAAGAAGATGGTGACGAGGGGGGCAACTGCAGGACAGGCCCTGCTACTGGTAGTCCCAGTTCTGCGAAAGGCAAGCCTGGATCCACACATAGCCCGGCCGGCAAGGGGGGCATTAAGGCTGATCCCTCAAGTCAAGCAGCCCACAAGGATGACTGGCTTGCCTTCCTTTGTGGTCTCTCAGTTGACCCATGCTATATTGGGTTATTGGACAGGCTATCCTGTCTTCCAATCTATGTAAGTAGCATTCACAGTCGAATTACTGTCCCTACTGACGTAAATTCCAGGAGTCAACCCTGGTGTCACGCCCCACACTCCCAAAGTGGGCATCCTGGACCTGGAACCATCAGTATCTTCCAAAAGAAATCCACAGGTCCAGAGATGGATTCCAGGCTGCCCTCTCACAGCTCAAAGACTTCCCCTGGAAGTCTCGCAACTATGGTACTCCGGTTGTGTTGGGACTGGGTCTCCTCATCCGCGACTGCTGGAGGGCCCAAGAGGTGGAGGAATCAGAGGATGGGGGGCAGAGGACTGCCCCCTCATATTTGTATTCATCATTGCTTGGTGTCCAGGACTTGGAGCTTGTTCTTGTGGAGGTGGAGGTGATCAACATACAGTTGGGCTCGAAGTTGTCCAGCAATGCATGCCCAGGTGAGGAAAGTGGAGATGATGATGATGTGGCAAGTAAGCAGAAGGAGGAGGAAGAGAGGAAGAGACAGGAGGAAGAGAGGAAGAGACAGGAGGAAGAGAGGAAGAGACAGGAGGAAGAGAGGAGACGGAAGGATGAGGAGGAGCAACAGCAGAGGGAGGAGGAGAGAGAGCGAGAGGAGAATAGAAGGAAGGAGGAGCAAGAGAAACAGCAAATGGATGAGGAGGTGCATAGGCAAAGGGAGGAGGAAGAAAAGCAGGTGAAGGCAAAGAGGGTGGTGGAGGCACAGGTGAGGCAGGAGGAAGATGAAGGGAAGAAAGGAATGGGAAAGAAGTGGAAGGTGCCAACACCCTCTACCATCCAAGGTGCCTCCACTGAGTTTGATGAACTGGAATCTGATGATGGGCCTGAGACTTTGAAGCGTAGGAAGACAGCAAAGACCAATAAGGAGAGTCCAGCCAAGAATACAAGGTCCTCAGTGCGTAATTGGAGGCCTGCCAAGAAACTTTGTGGGTCTTTGTAAAAGTTCTCTTGCTTCCTCATCAGTATTGTCTCCACATGCTATGTATTTGTTTAGTGCATACAATAAATGTTTTACTCCTCGGCCTATACCAGTGCTGCATAGTCAGTGGTTCTCATATTGCAAAGCTTCATAATTATTGTGACTTGGGCCAAAACTGGTAATCCAACTCCGGCCAACACTGGGTCTACAATGGGAGTGAACCATTGGCCTGTCACACTGTTGCAAGGCTCAGAATTGCTATAAAGCTCTGGCTGACACCAGTCCTGTGTTGTTCATCAAAATTCAGCCTGACCCACTTTTGCAAGGGTGCTGAATTTTGTGGAACTCCGGCCAACATTAGTGATGCAATGGGAATGAACCATTGGCCTGACACACTTCTGCAAGCCTCATAATTTTGATGGACATCCAGCTCATGCCATTTGCTGCATGGTAGCCCAAAGCCAGCCTGTCCCACCTGTGCAAGGTAGCAGAATTTTTGCTGAACTCAGGCTGACACCAGTTTGGCAATAGGAATGAAACCAATGATCAGCCTGACCAATATTGCAAACCTCAGAATTCCCAGCCAATACCAGTCCTGCATGGTGATTGTAGATTGGCCTGACCCATTTTTGCAAGGGTGCTGAATGTTTGTGGAACTTGGCCAACACTAGTTCTGCATTAAGAATGAACCATTGGCCTGACCCATCTTGGCAAGCCTCAGAATATTTACGAACGTCCAGCCAATACCAGTCTTACAGGGTAAATCAATATTGGCCTGTCCAACCTTTCCATCCCGCAGAATTTTTGTCAACCTGGCTGACACTGCAATGACAGTGTATCCCTTTCCCCCCAAAATGCTTATGAACCTCCGGCTGATGCTGGCCCTGCATGGTAATCCAACAATGGCCTGTCCCACTTTTACAGGGCAGCAAAATCTTTGTGGAGGTTCAGCCAACACCAGTTCTGCAATGGGAATGATCCATCAGCCTGTCCCACCTTTGCAGCACTTGCTCCATTTCTACATCCAGCTGACACCCAATCTGCCATGTTTGACACCCATTGGCCTGTCCCAATTTTGCAACACCTGCCAAATCTTTGGTACATCCAGCTGACACCCAATCTGCCATGATTAACACCCATTGGCCTGTCCCACCTTTGCAACACTTGCCACATTTTTGGTACACCCAGCTGACACCCAATCTACCATGGTCAAGACCCATCAGCCCATTCCCTCTTTGCAGCACTTGCCAAATTTTTTGTACATCCGGCCGACACCCAATCTACCACATTTCACCCCATCGGCCTGTCCCACCTTTGCAACACTTGCCACATTTTTGGTTCACCCGGCTGACACCCAATCTACCATGGTCAAGACCCATCGGCCTGTCCCACCTTTGCAACACTTGCCAAATCTTTGGTACATCCGGCCAACACCCAATCTGCCATGGTCAAGATCCATTGGCCTGTCCCCTCTTTGCAGCACTTGCCAAATTTTTTGTACATCCAGCCAACACCCAATCTGCCACATTTCACCCCATTGGCCTGTCCCACCTTTGCAGCACTTGCCACATTTTTGGTACACCTGGCCGACACCCAATTTGCCATGATTAACACCCATTGGCCTGTCCCACCTTTGCAACACTTGCTACACTTTTGGTACATCTGACCAGCACCAGTCTTGCAATAATATACCAATCCCGGCCCACACCAGCTTTGTGTGCATTGGCCAGCGCCAGCTAGTCCCACATTTGCAGGCAGATGTACATGTTGGATGTACCAGTTTTACAAGGGTTGGTGACTGAATCACCTGACAACCAAGCATTTCAGCAGTAATGGCTTATGTCACTTAGGTGACTTAATATCTTATTTTGACTTGGTCACCAAATGCCAAGTAATTAAGTTGTTCCAAGACAGCTGTAGTTTTGCTGATGCAGGGAAGGTCTAGCCTAAAGGAAGGGAGAAGGAGGAGCTGTATAGTAACCTCAGTAGTCTGGCAAGCTACTGAGGGACTATGGTAATAGAACTCTACTGTATGTGCGCTTTATGCTTATGTAAGTAGGTAAACAAACCATAACAGTCCATTTATACTCCAACAAGAACATACACTGATATATTTCCACAGATTCCAGTTCGGATCAGACCAATGGTGGCTTCACAGTGTGTCACTATATTAAAGTGGGCCCACCAAATGCAAAATATTCCATGCCTGCTGGGTCCCATCAGCAACAGGTGATCCAGCAAAGGAAAGATACAGGTGGGATATTTATTATCAATTGGGATGAAATGAACAAACAATAACAGGCCATGGGAATCCTCCAACCTCATGTACTGCATTAGGTGAGCTCAGAGTAGGTCGCTTTCACAGTCACAGTCACTTTGGGTCACATGAAGGTACCTAGCATAGTTGATCAATTTTCACGCACCAGCCATTCTACTCAATGGTTGTTAATATTATTCAAATTCCCTCAATGCCAGCAAAAAAAAAATCAAGGCTGTACTACCACCTATCGTGTGGGATGTGGATGACCATGCCCTTGTATGGAATCTCATAGCAGAGATCACAAAGCCAGCCAATTTCAAGGTTTTGTATGGGAAATTGACCAAACAAGAAGTGAGTGACCTTTTTGAAGGTGAAAAACTATTTACCATGTCAGTAATTCATTCAGAACACTTCAGACAAGACCAAGGTGAGTGTGTTCTGATGGATTGGCTCAGTCCTACTACCTAAGCTGCATATCATTGATGCTACTGCTACTGGAGATAGAGTTAAGACGGGTAAGTCTGAATTTTGGCCCTCTAGTGATACTAAATTGCTTTCTAGGCTGGCAAAAGTCTATAAGCAGCATGCCAAGAGGCTAACCATCACTGGAGAGGGCATTAACCCTGATGCTGAGGATGGTTCTGACTCACAGACTTGCAACTACTTCATTGAGGCTGGGGGACCAGATGAGAGCACTCCTGAGCAGGCAAAAAATATCTGGGGTCAGTGCTTTTTAATATTCCTCTTGATAAGCTCATTTTTTGTCATTCTAGATGACATTGTCTCCCAGTTTCCCTTCTTTCCAGAGTTTCATCACATCTGGGCCACAAAGCCAAATAAAAATCCCATTGCAGTCACCACTGGGGTTGGGCCCTTGAGAAAAAAGACTCAGATCATGCAGCCTCTTTCTAGCTCCAGGGCTGATGAGGTGATAAAAAGTGATGCAGTTGGGCTTACTGATTTACAGATCCAGGAGATCCAGACTCTCTAGGATGCTCTTAACCTGGCCCAACAGTCCTTTTCTCCAGAGGACCTCAGCTTTGAGAAGGAGAATGTTGCTCCACTCTCCACTCAGTCAAAGCCTGACCCTTTCACACCTTCACACACTGTGCCACAGTCTTCAACAATGTCACAAAAGACTCTTATGAGGGCCAAGGAGCATATTCAAAAGGTGCCAAAGAAGCAGACCATTGAGGATACTCTGATGGACATTCACAAGTGAGTTTTATTTTTATATATATATTTTTTGTATCACTCAGTGGCATTCCAGAGCCAATACAGATGCTATCAATGCTTGTGCTCATGAGAATATGATCCTTAAGAAATGCACACTTCTCAAGATGTAGAAACATATTGGGAGGAGTTGAGAAAGCTGGAGGGTGGTGACCACCCTGAAAAGTGACTTTGCCAGTACTCTCCTGACTGGGATTTGTCAGGTTTCAATTAGTATGGTTTTCTTACTATGGCCACTATTTGTCTTCAACTATAGTCACTCATTTACTCTCCAACTGTGGCCACTCATTTATTTTCCAACTATAGTCACTCCTTTAAATTGATGCCTTTGACTGATATGATTTACATGTTCTGAAAAGCAAATAATTCCTCCACCAGTTTTTGATGCTTTGCTTCACCATCAGGGGTCTCCCTTTCCTGTGGCTCATCATGTAGGGCTCTATTGTCCTCCTCCTCCACCCTCCCATGCTGCAATGTAAAATATGCACTATGTTGCCCACTCTCTACTTCAATCACCAGATTGTGCAATATAATGCAGATAGTGAGCCATTGACAAGCTGCAACATGTTGTGAATTGGAGTTAATGTTAACTGTTACGACCATGTCCAACTCCGGGTCTTATCTGGTCACTCCAGTTGCATCGCAGCCCTACAGCTCAACCCTGGTCACTCTCAGTTACTCCAGTCACGGTCGCACAGATATACCTCCGCTAACTACGACCTTTGGTCTAGTCTCTATCCAGTCCTTACCACACTTGCCTGTCTACCCTGTCTTGATGTGAGTTCTCCGTGTACTCAATATATCTCCTACCTTGTATCATTTTCACCAGACCTAGTTTATTTTCATCGGACCTGACCTAGTCTCTTCTCTGGTTATCCCTTGTCCGCCTTTTAGGCTGTTTACTTGTCACCGTAAATACTTGTCCCTAGCTCTTACTTAGTATAAGTACTCTGTAGATTATCCTGTACTCCTTAGTCTGAAATCATCTAAGTCACTACTCCTGTTCCTCTGTCTGTCTCTGTCTCCATCTCCGTCTGACCAGAACCTACGCAAGGGATCAACACTTGTTGTCCTTGTCGTTGAATCCAATTGGTCGCAACTTCAGCCCGGGCTAACCTCTACCCAAACCTCTGACCTTCCCTCTCGTCTGCTTTCATCCAGACTTGACTGGACCCCCTACTGGAGTAGACCCAGATTTGACATTAACCCAAAGTCCTCAAAGACATTGAAATTGACCCTTCAGTGCACCCATGCAATGTTCAGAGCAAACCCAAATGTTGGCAACAGCCTAGTCAAATGCAGCAGGCTTCTTGTGGACAGGAATGGTCTTTGGGGAGATCCCATGCTGAGTCAGCCCATGCAAACTCCTCCCCCTGAAAAAACAAATCAGGATATTTGACTACAGCTGTATGCTCAGATGCCCTGGAATGTGCAGATCCAGTCATCCCATGCAAATAGTTGACAATTCAAAGATTTGATGGGAGATTTCCCACCTGTAAAAGTTTTAGATCAATCTCATATAAAAATGTATTACGTACCTGGAGATTAAGATCATAGTTTGATTTGTGGGTAAAGTAGGCCTCACCATTCATGGCTGGCTTGGCATATAGAAGGACAATAGTCCCATCATACATCACTCATCCTTCCTGCCATGTCCCCTAAAATCCATGATGTTCATCTATCCAGCACTTTCCCACTCCTTGTCAGCAGCAGTTGGGAGGCATATGCAGGCATTGTGCACAACATCAACAGCACGAAAGCACCACTGTGTATATAGCTCCACTGCACCTTCAGAGCACCTGCAACATGGGCAATGTCCTTCAGTGATGCCCCATTACCATATTGGCCCATCCTGTATAAGGTTACCCCCAACTGGACCTTAACCAACTCCTGAGGATGATTAGAATTGTTGACCACAGGTGCTTCCTCCACCATGGCCAACAACCCACCTGTCACTCAGCCAACAGTGAAGACTAGTGTTTTAAAGTCCGGTCTGGTCCAGTCTTACAAATCCTCAAAAATGTGAAGACCACAACTGAACCAACATGGACTGGTTGTGCTACACCTAGGAGGTGCAACTGAACCAGTTGCAACCAGTTTTTTTTACAAAGACTGATTGCATTCCCAGCCGACAGTAAAATTTGGCAATTTCAACATGCAAAATATGGCCCTCTGTTTTGCGCATTTCTGGGTGACAGTAGTTCTGCATGTTTTTGAGGTATTTACTTGATTTATTATTATTAACTAGTGGTCTATCTGTGAAAATGCATGCAAAACAAGCCACTTGTTTTGCACATTTCTGGGGGTAGTAGTTTTGTGCATTTTGGGGGTTATTTAATCCATTAATTATTAACAAGTGATTTATCTGTAATAAACAAAAACACACAAAACAAGATCCCCTGTTTTGCGCAGATCAGTTGGGTACTGGAAATGCGCAATATAGAGCAACCACAACTGGACCAATCCCCAACCTCCCAGGACCACAACCGGAGTCCAGTTGCAACTGATAAAAGTTTGGTCTGGTTGTCAGTCTTTTTGCGGTCCTAGGACCAGACTTTAAAACACTAGTGAAGACCAAAGGTAAAGCTGTTCCTAAAATGTCACACTAACAGTTCCAACTATGTGTATCATATATCTGTCAAGGTAAACAAAGTGCAGCCACAGCAAAGGGTACACCCACCATGAAGGTAATTGCCACCGCTGTGAGTCATAGTGAGGGTTTAGGTCAGAGTAATAACCCAAACACAACACCAACAAAGGACTACAAAAATGTGTGAGTGGTGGTTTACCCCCATGGCACTTCAGGTAACCACTTTTGATAAGCATTTAGCCTGAATAGTTTAGTATCACAATTCAGCCAAATAGCCTATAAAACCATGGTCATCCCAGGGAAGGTCTGCATCCCTCCTGAGATGGGCCA
>Ga0307518_10001263_pt1 | contig 19003 bp, 19 predicted proteins | sample 25_EM_MG_FD_203889 | JGI IMG/M metagenome (GOLD analysis project Ga0307518, IMG submission 203889) | Populus trichocarpa ectomycorrhiza microbial communities from riparian zone in the Pacific Northwest, United States - 25_EM | ecosystem: Host-associated > Plants > Roots > Unclassified | place...
AAAATGACAAAATGATGCTGTATGATTTTTGTGTTTTTTGTTAAACAAAATTGTAAATAAAAGAGTATCTCTTTCTTCTATATTTTTATAATGTTTTGTCATACAACATTGAGAAATGCTTGCAGTGGTAGGTGCCATCGCAGATCACCTTGCTGGCCAACATGAGGGCAGAGGTGAATAGTTGATAGCCTGACAACTCCCATGCAGTTGGAAAACATGCCTTTAATCACTGAAGGACAAGGGCAGCAAAAGTCACCAAGTGTGGCTTACTGTTGGAAATGTCAATTTTAGCGGGTATAAGGTAGGGGAGAGCTCACTGCTTCAAACATCGATGGCAGATGGTTGGGCAACAACAACAATAAAAATAAAAATAAAAAAGAGAAACAGGGATGGGGAGGCAGAACAATGCCAAGGATGACTTAGACAGCAGAAGTGGCGATGATGATGGATGGATGGATGGATGGATGGATGGAGGAAGAATGTGCTTGGGAGGCAAGCATGATGCTAATAATGTCCTCAGTGGTGGCTATGATGATAAAAGGACCAGAAAACAGGCATGGGAAGGTGGAATGCAGTGGACACAACCCTGATGACAACCTGGATGGTGAAAGTGGTGACAATAATGGATGGATGGGAGAGAGCGTGCTTGGGAGGTGAGGACGACATGAATGCCCTCAGCAGTGGTGACAATGATGAGAAAAAGGGGAAATGGGCATGAGAAGGCAGAGAACAGTGAGCATGACGCTGACAATGATGTGGGCAGCAATGATGGCAATGATGGCAATGATGAAAGATAAGGACAGAGAGCATGGAAACATAGTGAGCAGGACTGGTGGGATTACAAATGGTAGTGGATAACTAATCCCCACATGGGCCAGGCAGCACCTGCATAAAGGAATAGGGACAGAGGGTGTGGGAACATGGTAGTGGCTGAATGACTAATCCCCCGCATGGGCCAGGCAGCATCTGCTATCCAGTCCCTCCCATGTACCCCAAATGTACCAAGGTAGTACAATATTTCGGGCAATATTTATTGCCAGTGTCAAGAAAAACAAGGGAACAAGCCTAACTAGGTAGTGACACTAACATTTTCCACCATGTCTAATTAGGCTGCGTTGTGTGGCGCATTTCCAGTGATTACTTCAGCTGTTTCCTTTCCAGGTTGATCAGGTGATCTGTGGCTTTTGTGTTACATTGTTTTTCTTTGTTTGCTTTGTTTGTGTAGTTGAAATTTTTGTGCCCAGAGTCTTTTCTCTTCAGTCTCTGACACTGGGCACAAGGTCTGTATCCTGTAGCTATTCTCCCAATTCAGTCTCTGACACTGGGCACAAGAGTGTTCCTCTGTGGTTTATTTGAACAATCTCCGTGTGCACAGCAAAGACAATGACAACAACCCTATGTCAGCACAGCAAAGATGATGACAACACAATGCTCATGGCCAGTGCCATGGTGAAGGTGGTGATGGCGACAGTGACAGCAACATACAACAACAAAGATGAAGGCTGGCAGGACACAGATGGCAGTGGCGATGATGGCGATGCATGACAGCGAAGACAACAACAGCCCCCTTTCACTGCAAGCATTTCTCAATGTTTCATGATAAAACATTGTAAAAAAATAGAAGAAAGAGATACTCTTCTATTTACAATTTTGTTTAACAAAAAAAATGAATATTATACAGCATTATTTTTGTCATTTTTGTCTGAAGACATGATTTGAGATCATTTCTTATGTTGGAACTATAAAAAAATTAACCTTTTCTTCTGCCTGTCCCTTGGACAACACATAAAGAAAAGATGTTTAGAAAATATGCTATATTTTTTTGGTCATAACACTCTAGCCAGCCAATCAGCATCCATGAACAATCATGTTTCTTGAAGAAAAATTTATTGTTTTCTCTCAACATGTTTTTAACAATAATATGATGTTTTATTTCTAATAAAACATACTGAAATACTTGCTATGAGAAAAGTTACATTGTCTTTTCTTTCTTTATTTTGCAAGGAATAGTGTAATGGATCTACCGTCCAGAACCTAACTCTCAACCTTGCTCCTATCCTAGGGTTCATATGTTATTTATTTATTTCTCAAAGGGTTCGTCTGATCGCTATTGGCGATCTCTGGCATCTGATCATATCTATGATCTAACAGATCTGCGATACTGATTACTCTACTCTTCATGTCTTCCCTGAGATCTCAAGGATCTCTTCGTTAATATGCCAAACCCTTGTCCATGCGTTTCCTTTCATCTCCATTACCCCTGGTGGCAGTTAATCCCCGCCTATGTGTGCACCCCTCATGTTGTAGGCTGTACTTACCTTGTGCCTACCTCATGTACTCTTTAGGGCTGGTAGCTACTGTACTGTATATAAAGCCCTGTACCTTAGTCAGTAGTCTCCAGTTTATTTCACTTTGTTCCATCGCTTTAGAACTCAGTTGTCTACTGTTGGTGCCCCTCCAGGACTAGCCTCATTATCAGCTTCTCAGTGCATATATCATCTTCTTGTTGGTTGTTGGTCATTCAGTGTCCTATTCAGTTCTAAGGTCGCTTCACTGAGTGTTGTTGTAGTTGATGTAAATGACAGGTGGATGCCTCATCTGCAATGCAGCCTGAAATGTAGGCCACATGTAGGTCACAGTAGGGGTATTATAGACTGATAAGGAAAGGGGGTATGAAGGTTGTGGTTGGTGACCTTCATTTCAGGACACTCTTCAGGTGGGAAAGATGAACTGGTGCACCACATTGGTTGGCTACATTTAGAGGGGAGAAAAACACATGTACCTGGTGCTCGGTTCTCGTAGTGGGGACAAACTACATGTCTTCCCCCATGACAGGCATTGTTTACAAGGCTCTCATTCAACATAGACACACTAAAGGGAGAATTAATCACAGTGGCAAGATATAGAGTGTGAGAACCATTACCCTCACATGCCCCTGCTTGCATGCCACACAAGCAATACAACATTTGTGCTGTATGTGAATAGGGCTGATGAGGGGATTCTGTGACTGCATCTCTGAAGCCAAAACGATTCCAGGAGACAAGGCTACAACCTTGCAGCTGTGGTTATATAGGTTAGTTGTGGACTTTTCATGGAAGCTGGTCCACTGATCAGCAATACATGCTTGCAGACTCATTCATTTACAACAAAGCTTAATCAAATGGGGATTCCTTTGTGGGATAATGATTATGGTGTGACTGGTGTTTCCACGAGGCAAGGTGTCAAGTCTGGGTCTACTCTGGTAAGGGGCCTGGCCAGGTCCAGATGAAAATGGACAAAGGGGAAGGACAGAGGCTGGACAAGAGTTTAGTCCAGCCAGAGTTGAGACCAATTTGATTCAATGACAAGGAGATTGAGCGTTGATCCCTTGCATAGGTTCCAGTCAGGCAGAGACAGAGATGGAGACAGACAGGAATGGGAGTAGAGACTAAGTTGATTTCAGACTGTGGAGTACAGGATGGAGTACAGGGTGCTTATACTATGGAGAACTAGGGTCGAGTATTTATGGTGACAAGTAAACACCCTAAAGGGTGGACAAGGAACAACCAGAGTTGGGACAAGGTCAGGTCCAATGAAAATAAGTAAGGCCTGAAGAAAATACTAGTAGAAGATATAAATGGGACATGGAGAACTCATGGTACTACAGGGTTGATGGAGAGGTGAGGTAATGACTGGATAGAGACTAATGCAAGGGGTTGCACTTAGCAGAAGGGTATGTGCACGTCCAGGACAGGAGTGATGTACAGAGGTCCAGAGTTGAGCTGTAGAGCTGTGATGCAACCAGAGGAACTGGATAAGAGTCTGGAGTTGGACATGGTCTTGACAGTATCCCTCTCTTAGGGGCTGAACCCATGAGGCCCACGATGAGGCTGCTGTGCAGTCGCTTGGAACAATGCAGAGTCCAGAGTCCATTGTCTGAGTGCGAAATGGGGATCTATAAGAACAGACTGGTTTTTTGGGTTTCACCCCCCAACTTTCCTTACTCTCTTACAGTGTTTGAGGGGCTGGCGGTCCGCTGTGTGCATAGACGTGGAATGTTAATGGCAGGACAATGACTGAGGCCACTGCTGTGATGACAGTGGTGGATTTTGCCCTAATTTAGTATCTGGTGAACTTACTTTGATGAACACCCAGGTATTGCAACAAGGAATGAAGCTGCTTATGCAAATATCAGGGAAAAACAAAGTAAAGTCATGTGCAAGCAATGCAAGATTGCTTGGATCATATTTGAACAGCAGGAAGACTGCATGGCACATCAACAAGATAGAATTTGTGTTGTACAGACCCAAGAGCAGATTATAGAGTGGAGTTTGTACCATCTTTTTAAAATTTAATGACAAAGCTAATGTATTTTATCTCAAATATTTGATCTATTGCAGTGTGGGGCTATGGCATGAGCTATAGCAAAGATCTGAGATGTCCCTGGCTGCAGAGATGCTCAGATACAATGGTTCTGCATCTCAAGAACTATGACCGTCAGCCTGATGAGATTCATTGTCAGGCAGAACAGCAGGTGGATTCAGGGTGCCAATACTACTAGTGTGGCTAGCTCTCATTTACAGCCTGCAGCTGCACCCCCTCTTCATCCAATTGTGACAACTCATGTCTCTGTTCCCCCTTCTGCACAGGCACTTGCTACTGGATCTCTTGTTCAATTTCCATCATTGATCCAGGTTTCTCCCCCAGGCAGCATGTCTACAGCATCATTGACACCAGTCATTGACCCTAGACTAATGCCCCTGGGTGGGCTTTCATATTCCCCATCACCATCTCCTGGCCCTGTGAGTCCTATACCAAGTTCTGTTCTTTTTGTTATCTTCAGAACTAGAGACGTAATAGTCTGATCGCCTACTAAGTGGATCTGCAATGTGCATCTGGGTTCCTTTCTTATTGGTTAACGAGTAGTTGAAGCATGTCATCCACATTTGCCAGCGCGCTTGGCACTTAGACAGATTCTGCGACTTTGTGAAGTATGTTAAGTTATGATGGTCCGTGTATATCTCGAAGGCATAAGGAGTGGCCTCGAGGTAATGGTGCCAGGCCTCTGTTGCTTTTATAATGGCAAGCTATCGTGAATAGGATAGTTGCATTCCGGCAGGGTCATAGAGTGCGACATGTATGCTACTGGTCTGAATTCACCATCCTCGCACTTAACGGATATCACTCCCCCAACAGCGAACTCAGACACATCGGTTTTTAGGCAGAATTCGCAGTCCTGGTCAGGGTACTGAAGTACCGGTGCACAGGTAAAAGCAGCCTTCAAGGCTTCAAACACAGTGTGTTCCTTATTGCCGAAGTGGAACACAATGTCCTTACACGTTAAGTCCGTCAATGGCCTAGCTATGATCACATAGTCCTTAATAAAATGTCTATAGAAGTTGCCGAGGCCTAGGAATGCTCGAACCTGTTTGACATTCGTTGGCTCGGGCCACTTCAAAATAGCATTAACCTTTTCAGGATCCATTTTTATACCGTCACATGAGACTATCATTCCGAGGAAGTCGACTTCAGTAACACAGAAGTGACACTTCTCATTTTAAGACTTCAAGCACGATCCTGTCATGCTTTTCCTGATCGTCCGTGTTCATAAATATCATTAGGTCGTCAATATACACCACACAGACGTCCGACATATCATGGAAGATCTTGTTCATCATCTTCTGGAATGTTGCGGGTGAAATACATAGACTGAAATACATAACAACGGGTTCAAAAGCCCCTTTGTGCGTTACAAATGCAGCTTTCCACTCATCACCTTCCTTGATATGGACATTATTATATCCCCAACAAAGATCCATCTTCGTGAAGAGTTTGCATCCTTTCAACTTGTCAACAAGCTGACTGATCAAGGGCAGTGGGTAGTTATTTTTGACGGTCCACTCATTTAAATAACGATAATCTTGAACCATGCACTTTTTGCCGTCTTTTTTTGGGACAAAGAAGACAGGGGAAGTCTGAGGGGAGATGGACGGGCGAATATATGATTTTGCAAGCTGGTCATCGACAAAATCCTCACCTTCCTTTTGTTCATCCACTGACAGGGGTATCAAATGCCCTTTCTTAGGTGGGAAATCATCCCTGAGATCTATGCCATGGTCCCATGGCTTTCTAAGCAGCATGCATTCCGATGACTTCTTCAAAAAGACGTCTGAATACTCCCAGTATTCTCGGGGTACAAGCTTCTGGGCTTCTTTGAGGGTTGTCTCATCAATAGCAACCTTTGACTCATGAGCCTTTAAAGCCTGAATCCAAGTTTCCTGAGATTCGTTTTCACGTAACAATTTAGCAAAGCGCGTCTCCAAGAGTGACTTGCACTCAGGAGGACACCTAGTTAAATTAACTTGTCCAGTAACCCAATCAATATCAGGGTTATGCTTTCTAAGCCAGGTGTGGCCAAGGATAAGGGGCACCTTTCCAAGGCAAGTGACGGCACACCACAGCTTTTCAGTGTGTTTCCCAATACCGACTGTAAGTAACACATAATGTGTGATGTCGCCTTCCTGATTCCTGGTGCCATCTACATTAAGCACTGGAACTGGCTTCACCAGCTTAGATAACTGCAAGTGTCTATCAAGAGCCCAGCTTTTGTCAACAAAGCAACCGGTAGCGCCACTGTCTAGCAGGGCATCTACCTCAACAGTGTTAAGGGGTCTGCGAATGCAGATGGGTACTGTCACTTCATGTTCCATAGTGAAGGACCTTCGCAAATCCAAGAAAGAAACTTCTTTGGTTCTGATGGGGCTTTTCGGTTCCTCAGATGCCAAAGAGGGAGAAACAACATTATCTGACAGGGAATTAAGCACACACGATTTAACCTCCGGTGCTGAGCTCTTTGAAGGGACTCCCTTGGAGGGTGCAATAGATACAGGCGAGTCACTACAGTCCATACTATCTACAGACAAGACAGAGTACTTCTTGAAAGAGACGGAGATGGGAGAAACTACAGAAGAAGATTTTTTGTAGGTTTTCTGTACTTTACGAGAGAGAAGAGAGATGCGGTATTTATAAATATCCTGTGCTTCAGGAGACTTAGCACAAAAGAGGCGATAGTCCAAAATTCTTACACCACTGTCCAATTCAGACTCAAGAGCAAGGGTGCCCGTTGTATCCTCACTCTCTAATCTTTTAAATTCTTGAAATAGTCCCTCATTTCGGAGAAGGACATACTGCGAACAGCTTTGACACATTTGTCATCAGGTTGGGGCTGTACAGCCTGGGTCTGCTGGGGTTGCCCTTGACGTGGGCAACATGGTTGAGAACACTTGCAAGCGATGTGTCCAAACCCTTGACAGTTGTAGCATTGGAGTCCTTTACTGCACCGCTGGTTTTGCTGCTGAGCAGCACCGATATCCATAGGGGCGCCAGTGCCCGGTGTGACTCCACAAGAGGAGGGGCCGCTCCCCTGCTGATAATAGCGGGCACTGCCCTGCGTATTAATCAAGAAGAGCTCTTGGGCTCTTCCAACAGTCCTGACTGAGGCAGCTAGCTCAGCATAGGTTGACCAACTTTTGCCAAGCAGGTACACCTGCTGGAGGACCTGCCTCTGCACACCTCTTTTGAGCAAGTCCCTAGCATAGGCATCAGGACAGTCACTCTCCACCTTTAGCGACTTGAAAGCTGCAAAAAACTCATCCACTCGCTGACAAGGTCCTTGGCACAACTTCAGCAGCTGGGACCTGGCCCAGTCTGTGTTATTGCCAGGCATGAAATAACTGGTTATTTCTGCCTGTAACTTGTTCCAAGTGGGATACTGGACATTTGGGCCCATATAGTATTCCAACTTGACCTGGGCCCAATGCCCAGCTTTAGGTCCCTCAAACCGAGAGAGGACGGTCGCCATGACCTCGCTATTCTTCTTAAGGAGGCCAGCCCTCTGGTTGATGAAGACCCACAGTTTCATCTTGCTCCACCAAACTCTGAAGGTCTGGGGGGAGCCATCGTAGTTCCCAGGTTCAGCGACAATCTTTTTAGCACCTTGTGCTTCGGCCTCTGTGGGGGCAGTGAGACCCTGCTGCGCATCTGCAAGGGCCTGGATACTGTTTTGCAGGTCGATTTGGCCTTGCGCGAGCTGAAGGAAAAGGTTCTGAATTGCGTCACCCATTGCTTAATATGGGTGGTAACGCAAGTACGGGGCACCTCGGGGACGTGCGGGGTGGAGGCGGGAAGCGTGAAACGGACGATGGCACGCGAGTGGGAGGGCAGGGTCTGCTTCGACATAGAGGTGGGGGTTGTTGAGGAAGAGGTCGGCAAGGTCCTCGATGACTTGGGAATAATGTGTGAAGGAGAGATATGTCTGCTCGATCCTTTGGAAGTCTGCTTCTCTGACAGCTTCTTGAGCGGACATAAGAGGAAGGGGGTAACGGGTATTGTAGGTGACAGTCAGGCGACCTGCCTGACTAAAGGAGTACTTGTAGGGATGTATGGTGACTAAACGTGCGGTAGTGTAAGATTATTTCTGGGACTAGATCCCCACAGGTGTTCCAATGAACTAAGCATAAGATTCTGTTCGCCTGTCGTGCTCGCCGGGTCAGGGCAGTGGCACAGCTATGCAGAAAACAAATGGCCACTGGCTGCAGATCATGGGTCTACCTCTCCATGGACGGAGGAACTATGGGGTAGCTAAAGCTGAATCTCCTTGCGGGTGTGAACCGCACTTGAACGGGAGCCACTCTACAGACACCAGGCATGACCCTGGGCTGGTGTATGATATGTATATGAGTGGGTACTAAAAACTCCCAAACCCGAATGGGCTACAGGGAACGGCGCTAAAGGCTGGCCGTGCACAAACGTGAAAGGTTTGAAACAAAGCTCCTTAACCCTGAAGTCTGGGTATAGCTCCCTTTATAAGGCTGGGGAACAGTGCATGGTAGACAAATAGTAGATGGGTAGATTTGAGCTCTAGTGAGACAACCCTAAGCACAAAACCCAAGAACTACCACACAAAGACTCTGAGGAGGATAGGATAGGATCACAAGTGTCTTAGAGCAAAGACCCAAAGAGAGCTCGAATGGGGAGCCTCTGGGTACTGGATTGCAGCAGTATATATACTACACTACACGTGTCCTGTGCGAGGCTATCCATGAGGCTGTATGCTGTACGAGGCAGTGAACACAGCTGCCATCCAGTGGTAAGGCTATGCTAATGACACCAAGGGATACAGCATGCACTGCATGAGGCTGTGGTCCAGACAGGACTACAGATAAGATGCACTAGATAGGATACTACACTATGATAAGATAAGATAAAAAGTTAGACTGTTACACACGCCTGAGAACTTGACAATTTGATTGGCCTGTCATGATTATATAATGCATTTGTATTTGTACGCATCAACACAAAAGTGGCTACACTAAATAAAAAGTGTAAAGAGTGTAAGAAAGAACATAGGGGAAGGCCACACAAACATAGCACTCTTAACCTAGTCATACTAGAAAAACCTATTGAATATTTTTTCTTACAAAGTTTACAAGCACAAAACACAAACAATTTTTACAAGTCAGGTGTCAAGTAGTAGTACATAGTGAGAGACAGAAGAAAAAGTTACAGTATCAAGTGGCCATGTAGTAGCTGTTATTCTGAAGAAACCACTGCAAGATTAAAGTGCACAACAACTAAGGAAATTCTTACACAGTGCTGCTCATCATGCTATCAAATTCTTGTTCATCCTCCCCCTCTGCATCAAGGTCAATTAATTCATATAACTCCAACTCTTCATCCAAAGATCTAAGACTGATTTTCTGGGACATTTCTGTCCAGCTCTGATCCTGGAAATTAAAGAGTGAGACAAGTGGCTCCCTCTCAAAGGGGGAAACAAATTCAGCATCCCCTTCATCATCAGCATCTGATCTCTGCCCAAGCACATCCAAAATTTCACCAAAAGATTCAAAGTCTTTCTTGACAACATTTGAGTTTAGTGTTGTGTCCCCTTCAGATTCAATTTCAGAGCTAGTGGCTGTCACTGAGGGGATGGAGGAGAGTGAGGTGGGATTAATGGCAGTAGGGGCATCTGGAATGATTTTCTGTTTACGCCTCAACCTCTCAGCTGCCTTTCCTGATTGAGAGTACTCATCTCAAAGATGAAGAGCTAGCTCAGTGACATTTAGAAGGTTCTTGAGCTGCAAGCGAGAGTGAAGATGAGTGAGAATAAGACCAAATTTGCTGAAGAGCCGTTCACAGGAAGCAGAGTTGGCACAAATAGAGAATATGCACCAGGCTAGCTTCTTGAAGGGAGTGGGTTCTTGATCAGGAAATAAGATGCTTTCATACATCTGGATTGGATCAGGATGTTGACGCTATATGTATATCAGTACATCATCAATTTCAAAACATCAAAAATATCAGACTGACATTCATAATTGAAGATTGAATTATTGCCTGAACCCAAGCATCCATACCTTCATAGTCATCTAAACCTCTCAAGTAGTCCATCATCTCACTCTGAAGTTCCACAGGAGGGTCCATGCCAGAGTAGAAACACTTCCAAAGTTTCACTAAAAGCAGATATATCCCTGCATGAGTGAACTTGCAAGTCCTAGAAAATGGCCTTGTCTTGTACATGGGGTTAAGGATCACTGCTGCAATGAAAACCTCCTGGTCACTTTTTCCCCAATGCTTTTCCAAGCTGTCCATAATTGCTGTTACCATTAGTTCATCATCCCCTCAAATCTTGTTAAACCCCGTATCTATTAAGTCGATTGACATTACTGATCAGACTTACGAAGAGCACCAGTCGCTTGTCATGGACTTTCATGACACACCTGTTGCTGGACATAAGGGTGTCAAGGCTACGTTTAACACACTCAGGAAGCATTATACCTGGAAAGGGATGAAGGAGCAAATTCAGACCTATGTGAAGCACTGTCAGAAGTGCCAACAATCGAAGGTTTTGAATCAGAAAACTTCTGGAAGTCTTCTCCTTCTTCCTGTCCCAGAAGGACCGTGGCTCGATGTCACAATGGACTTTACCAAGATGCTGGAATCCCTTGGTTATAATTATGTGTTAGTGGTTGTCAATCGATTCTCCAAAAAGGTAGTCTTTGTGCCTGTAACGGTCCAACTTTTTATCTTATCTTATCATAGTGTACAGCTGTATCTTATCCACCTTAGTCTAGACCTGTGCCTCATGCTGTACATGCTGCCTCCCTTGATGTCATTCCACATAGCCTTAGCTCCACTATGACATCACTAACATAGCATTGCACAGTACGTAGCCTCATGGATAGGCTTGCGTAGCCCTTGTATAGAGTAGTATATATACAGTGCAATCCAGCACCCAGAGGCTCTCCATTCGAGCTCATCTTGGGTTATTGCCCTAGTCCTCGTGTCCTATCCTTTCAGAGCCTTAGTGTGTAGTAGGGTCCTTGGTGTCTTCGCCTAGGGTCGTCTCACCTGAGCTCAAATCTACCATCTTACTTTGCTCTACTACGCGCTCGTCTAGCCTCATAAGACAACTATACCTGGACTCTAGGGTTAAGAAGCTTCTTCTTCATACCTTGCGTTTCGTTCACGGCCAGCCTTTAGTGCCATTCCCGTAGTGCTTTGGCATTGGGAGTTTTTAGCACCGCCTCTTTACGTACTGTACACCAGCCCAGGGTCATGCCCAGTGAGAACTGGTTATCACCTGGTATGACGTGGTGTGACAAGATATGACTTCTACAAGAAAGTCAGATGTGGTCACATTGGATCACACAGGGTCGTACCATGAGACTGACGCAGTATGCTGGGGCACGACTCTGTATTACAATATATTACTTTTTTCATATAATCATATCCGCGCACATCTTGTCATATCCCAGTGTGCCAGTGTGCACCTTGTGCAATATGCCTACATATGCTCCTATATGATGTGATATTTTGAAGTCACACACGGTCATATATGGTAATATTTAGTCACACTAGCATTTGACTGTGCAGATATGCTCCAAAATGACCATATATTACATTCTAACACGTAGCGTATCTAGTGGGATGCGGGGTATGCATACATGGGTGTATGCGGCCAATAATAACACGTTCGTCCGTTGTCGTTCCAAGAATGCGTGCCAAGGGGAGTGGACAGAGACAACACTGGGTGTCAGTATACTGATCAATAAAGTAAAGAACTGTCCTGTAATTGCATCAACTTCAATGCACGAAACGGATGCCTAAAAGAATGCAGGTTCCATTGAAAACGAGAGCATAGTTGTCTAGTGAAGCTTTCCAGTCTCGATAACGACCTTGGACCAGCCATTTGTGTCGACCTGCTGACGAATGAGCGCGTCTCTTGTACCGCTTTGTCACCCACCAGTTCCTTGGCTTCTTTGTCATAAGCCTGGGATTTTATCTCATTAGTAACCTGGTGATAAGAATAGATGCGACGTACCTCGCGTTGAGCTGGCGTCAGCGCCTTGTCATAGTAGGCTCGGTCTCACGCGTTGGAAGCCTCTCGTCCTTGTTCGTATCTTGCAAAAAGCAGTCAACGTCCAGGATGTTTGGCGCAGATGGTGGTGATTTGACTGCACTAGCGAGTTGGTCGAAGAGGTTCCTACAATGCGTGAGTTAGTCATAGAAAATCTAGACATACATATACGAACTTTATGGTATTGCGCTCAACAGTTACTTGGACTAGATTGCGCTTGAGCGCGTTGCACCTATCTTGCAAAAATGTGAGGCGCGAGTCATGCATATATGCACCCTAAAACTGTGTTAGCCCGTCAGAGTAAATCAAATATACTTCTAATGACTTGATGGAGTACAGGTGGGCTGATCTGGGCCGAGTAGGAGAACCCAGCTGGGCCCTGCGTGCCCATCAGCCCTGGCACTTTGTTCGGTAAAGGCGACACAAACGAGTCGGTGTCGTTGCGCTCATTGCCTGATGGAAGGAGCGAGTCAGAACTGTGAGGAGAAAGGGGGGAGGTTGGGCTGAAATTGAATGAGTTGGCAGTGTCGATGGGAAACATGATAAGGATGGTGGGGGAGGAAGCGAGAATTTGGCTAAGGTAAAATTCCCATCCCTTTGATTACCTCACCATTAGTCTCGACTCTTAATTAAAAACACACCCACCCTGTCGTAATATAACAAATATGTCAAGGCTGCCGGCTGATTTACTTTTTGCTTCCACGCCGACCATTACCATGGTCGAGAACGTGGTTCTCGTTGACATTGAAGGCCTTGTCTCTGATTGGGACGCGTACACGTTCTCTCTCGACATCCCTTCACCAGGAAAAAAAGTAAGCATCATTCAACTAGTAATCGAGTTTACTAGTCTCATCAAATATATTAGAGGGTCATCTTGCGTATCAAACACCCCGAATTGCACAAGTATAGTTGTCCTCGGGTCAGGGAACCCTATGCACAACCCATCCGACTCGAAAACATCACCCTAGAATACAGTCAAGACTCTGATTTTGCGCAAGAAGACCTCCCAATCAAGCTGGAGTCAGAGGCTTGCATGGTTCCCAACGTGGAAGAGGACTCTGATTCTCTCAGCATCAAGTCTGAAGATCGCGTTGATGCCTCGTAAGTCTTTTCTCTCAAAACTCAGTATATCTCACAACTCCACCAGCGCATTGGGTACTGTATCCCCGTCGTGTCGCGTTTTCAAGGAAGAGGACTCCACACAAGGCAACGTCAAGCCAGGGCCCGACGTTAGCATTGAGTCAGATGCAACTGATCGTGTCTATCCATTGTAAGTCATTCATTCATTCATCCGAGTACATTTGACACTCTATTACCAGGGTATCTCCTATATCTCCACTCCCCTGCCGCATGCTCACCAGACGTACCAGTGACCCGGCACCCAAGGGCGATGGACCCCCCAACTCGTGGAAATATTACATTTGGTCCTTTGATCCTTCAATTCTGCCGTTCAAAATCGTGCAAAGGAAAGAGGGGATTGCAGCACATGAGGAAGAGCTGGAGCGGGAGAATAAACGTCGTAGATTACTCTAATACCTTTGCTGTGTTGCAATTTTTTCTTGGTGCTTTCTGTGTCGTGTTGCTTGCAAACAAACCGTTGTTGATTGTCCGTTAGATACTGTATGTAGAACTATTCAATGTCTTGCCCTGTGTCTGCGTCATCATCGTCTGCCTCACGGTACACGCTGTAAGGTACCCCCCAGTTAGATATGTTGTACCCAGGACGCTCCATCATACAATAGACTTCCTGCTCCGTGCCTGATGGCAAAACCATCCGCCGAGGGATCATCACAATCATGCCAGTGATTTGCTTGACGTGGATGACCGAGATCGTGTCCGTTAGTTGCGAGGCCAGCACGACATGATTGGAGCATTGAAGCAGCTCAGGATCTGGCACAGAATATATCCGGACCAGGGCCACGTCGGCGAACTCAATGTTCTCGTCTGTGTCCGCAATGGCCAGCCTAGTGAAGTACTGGATTTCTCTGCATCGAGTGACTTCTTTGTCAAGAAACTACGCCAACTCCTTGTCAGGGATGTGGCTGCGTGCACGAATCAAACTTACTTTGACATTGCATGAGATGCGGATTTGCTCTGGAAGCCGAAGCGTCTCCCTCCAAGCAGAGCGGGCGATCTGGCCATTTGGTAGGTGCAGTTGGGCCCACTTCTTGATACGCGGTAAGACATGTTCAGGGCCGAGAAAGTGTGAGATGGCAGTGGCTTCGTCACCACGGGGGATGACCACGTTCTTGGCACATTTGTGAAGCAAGATGTATCCATTGCCGATGTCGACCGACCCATATGGCAGTCCAGTATTTGAGTCGTCAAGTTCTGGCATGACGCTGAGGAGTGAGTTGACCTGGCACCGCCACACGCCCTCGTGGGATAAATTGGCAAATGGTTTGGATGGCTGTCGAATTTGCTCGCCAAGATTGCCGATTGTGCGTTCCATGGTCCATTGGGCATAGCATATTGGTGGCCCTTTGAAGATAGCCTCTGAGACGAGGTGGACGACTTGGTGCACACATGGCCGGACGAAGTGGATGTGGGATTCACGTAACTTGTAATAGACGAGTTCGAACTCGTGCTCCCAGCTGCACAGCAGAGCATGGGCGTCGAGGAGCTCCTCCTGAGTTAACGAGCTTTGGCACATGATTTGGAATCTGCGCACAAGTTTGCAGTAGTTAGCCCAGTATTCCATCGGCAGAACGTTGTAGAGTAGGATGGGAGCAAGGCCGAAAATGTACAGCTGGAACTCCCAGGTCTTGTACTGGGTATTGATCTTCTTGGCGATGTTTCGAGGCTTGCGATCATACGAGCTGGGTAGAAAGCGGCCAGCATGCTTGACCGTGCTGCCATGCGCGTGCCAGACATCTTCATTCGACAGAACAGCCCATGGCCAGTCGGCTGGGTCGTCATCAACAGCGTGATCGAGGGTACCACACCAAAGTGAGATGAGAAGGTCGCTGATGTTTCCCGCAAGGTGCATGATGTCTGTCGTCATACATAAAGGCACGCCGAGGGATTGTGAGGGCCGGAGTGCGAGAATGAGCGGGGGTTTGGTGAGACCTGTTTCTGTCTTCCTTTTGTCCCATTGAGTTTGATTGGGTGCGGCGATGATGGTCTGGAGATGGGCAGCATACTCGCCACATCCACCAAGCAGGAGCTTGAAGACCTCAATGTCAGGGTGATCGCTGCCTCGGGGACAATGGTTGCGAGGCTTGAGTAACGCTGGATAATAATGCTTGCCATTCGTTTTGCGTCTGCTGATAGTGCCACAATACATATGACAGCCGTTCTTGCCGCTGTGACCGACCATGCCATTCCAGTAGACGAGGCCGGGTCTGTCTGCAGTCATAAATATAAGATATATATCAGAGAGGTAGCGGGAATCTGTACGGGCATTCCAGATGGGGAGTCCTTCGGCTTGCAGTGCAGCGAGGTGGTGGATACCTGGAAAGAGAAAAGAATCGACATTTTTGGGCTTGTTGGGGCCAGGAATAAAGCCGCCTGGGCAAACGTGAAGTTTGCGATAGCGTTTGTCTTGGGGTAGGTTGACAATGATCCATATGAAGATCCAGCAGTCGGATTCTTTGCTATCGTATAACTGGGCTCCGTCGAGTGAGACCATGACAACAATGTCATGAGATTTAATGTCACCATCAAGGACGGCCCCGAGATAGTCCCAGCCCATGGCAATATCATCAACAACGGGGATGCCACCCGTCTCCCGTATCTGCTGTAAAACCTCTTCTGTCTGTTGACGTAGGTAGTCCATATCTATCGCGCTGTCTTTGTTCCAGTATAGAGCTTGGAGCTGGGGGCCGATAGGGATGGTGGTGAATGTTTGTGCGGCGATCTTAGACCGGCCATGGGTTCCCTGCAGCCTTTCCTCCTTCCAGCAGGATGTGCCGCATGTCAGGCATGTATTGAGATGGGTAAATGGACCGGTATACGCGATGCATGTGTTGCAGCACATGTCATGTTCAATAGACACGACGCCGGTGTATGAAGCAATGAACTTCTCGATGTTGTAAAAGCTCAAGATATTGTCTGCACTGAGGGAGCCATTAAAGGCATTCCTCGCTGCCCGACAAACACGGTTGTATGCATCTTGAGAGGTATTTTCGAGTGCAAGATACGCTGCTATTGAGAAGCGCATGCCTGGATTTTCGATGGGATCGATTGCATGAGGGGGATTCCGTAACTGCTGGAGAGCATCTGTGCCAAGGCGGGCAACTGGATCGTTGAGTGAGGCATTCTTGAGAGCCACTATGAAGTCCATGGTGTGGCACATGCAGGGAAGGACGGCTGCGGCTGCTAAAGCTGCAATGTCAAGGACATTGTCTTCGTTGATACTCTATGTTGGTGCACGGGATATGGTCACGATCCCTTGGGGGCGTCTGCGGTGGATGGTCGGGTGTGCGTGGTGGTTCCTACAGCATGCATTAGTGTGAGGGCGAGAGGCAGCCAGTAGACGATGTACCTCGTCCCTTGGGGGCATCTGCGGTGGATGGTCGGGTGTGCATGGCGGTTCCTACAGCATGCGTTGGTGAGAGCGAGAGGCAGCCAGTAGACAACGTACCTCATTGTAATCGTTCCCTGGAGGCGTCGGGGGCAGATGGCCAGGTGTCCCCGGCGGTTCCTACAACAGATGTCAGTACAAACAGAAAATTACCTACTAATGGGGCGACGTACCTCAAAATGGTCCTCTAAAGGTGTGGACGGCAGATGGCCAGGTGTTCCCAGTGGTTCCTACAACAGATGTCAGTACAGACAGGAAAATACCTGCTGGTAGGTTCCTGGGGGTTCCTACAATAGATACCATAATCTTGAGGTTAGTATCACAGTAAACAGAATGGAAATGACTCACAATGTTCTGGATACGAGCCCGTTTGCGATGCCCCACACGGTGACGAGCGTCTTCGACTGTTTCAAGCCGTCTTTTGGCCATGGCTTGGATGGTGGCTGCACGGGTGGTATGGACAGTCAGTTGGTCTACTCTGGAAGCTCGTAGACGTTGCTTCTCTTCCTCAGTCTCGGCTTCTTCAATATGGCGGTACCATGTTGCTTTCAAGACTGAATGGGGGCGTCCGAAGTTATGCTTGAGACAGAGACATATGTATTCCGGTGGCTGTCGGGCTGCACTCGAAGCCATGGGTGAAGAGCTGGTGGACGTGGAAAGGGACAGGGAAGAGGGCAATGTGGAGTGTGTACCACTGTAGTAGTGTGTCGTGCGTAGTCACTGTGTGTGTCCGCTGCGTTACGCTGTGTAGTGTAAACGATGCAATCGATCTATGTATCGCAGCACACGGCGCAGCCCAAAAAGGAAGGTGTAATATTCAGGAGAGATCTCGTCATATTTTTCACGTCGATTTCATATCTCATCATACCACGTCACACCAGGTGATAACCAGTTCTCACTGGGGGTCATGCCTGGTGTCTGAAGAGCGGCGCCCATTCAAGAGAGGTTCGCAGCCTCAAGGCAATTGAGCTATAGTTACCTTGTAGTTCCTGTGTCCATGCAGAGGTAGAACTGTGATCTGCAGCCACTAGCTGTCTGTACTCTGCATAGCTGTGCCACTGCCCTGACCCGGCGAGAGCAACAGGTGAACAGGTCTTACACTTAGTTTAGTGGAACACCTGTGGGGATCTAGTCCTGAATAGCCTTATGTTTACGTTACCCCGTACAAGTAGTCACCATACTGTACCAGTTTCCCCGTCACCTTGTCGAAGCGCAACAGGAGTGCTTGGCAATCATCTACAGTCCTCGCCCTGTCTCCAGCGAAGAAGCTGTTGCCAGAGAAACCACCCTCGAAGAGGAGAATCAGTTTACTGCTGCTGTTGCCACCTACAGTTGCCTTACCAGCGACTTCAAAATCTAAGTCCTCCTTGGCCTCCACCGTTCCCTTCCTGTTCTGCCCCTACCAGACCTCCCTCTTGCTCGCCGCTGCACCTTCTGGTCCTCTCATCTCCAACTGGTTAAACAAAGACCTACCCCCTATTCCCGTTGTGAGTCAAAGTGTGGATTTGGGTCGGAGTAATAACCCAAACACAACACCAACAAAGGACTACGAAAAAGTGCAAGTGGTGGTTTGCCTCCGCGGTGTCCAGAGAGGATGTGCTGAGGAGGGGGAGAGAGGATCTACACCAACAGGGTGATGCAGACAGAGATACAGGATACTCCTGGGGTACAGGAGCAGTAGATGACGAAGGGGATAGATGTCTGGACTCTTCCTATAGCCTAGGAAGTGTCAAAGCGGGGATTGGGGTGACTGGGACTGAAGTAGCAATACTACACCTAGAGATTGGTGCAGCAGAGGGGCAAGGGGGCTCCTGACGTCCAGAAGCAATGGGAGATGAAGGATAGACTGGCTAGACTCCGATTGAGCCTAGAGAAACACTTGGACTTGAATAGATTGAATAAACTTGAAGATATTGAGCCTTGAGACCTTCACTGAAGCCTACAAGACTCAAGAAGCTGAGGGGATACTGACTGAGGGAGACTGAGAGAGGGATAATTTCGTATAATTGGGCTCTCTTTCACTGGGCTGAGCCCAGGGGGTTTAAATACATGGGGGGACACAGCATTAAAGTACAAAAAGG
>Ga0307518_10001264_pt1 | contig 19001 bp, 8 predicted proteins | sample 25_EM_MG_FD_203889 | JGI IMG/M metagenome (GOLD analysis project Ga0307518, IMG submission 203889) | Populus trichocarpa ectomycorrhiza microbial communities from riparian zone in the Pacific Northwest, United States - 25_EM | ecosystem: Host-associated > Plants > Roots > Unclassified | place...
TATACAAAAATAATAAACATGTCTCAAATTTCACAACATTATAGCAATTTGTCAAAAAATAATTTGAGGTCATGAATTGACCTTCTAAAGGCTATGAATTAATTGGAGAGGCTGTTGCAACCAAGAAACATTTGTGGACATGGAGGAACAGTGGTGGCACGTGTATTCACCTGCCACCACTACTAGCACTGCGTGGGTTCATGCGTCGCTGCCGGTGCAGCAAAAACAATTAAGGATCTGCAACAACTTCTTTCCTTCTTTCTCCTGGTGTCGGTGGTGAGCTTGATCTTTACCTACAAAACAAAGAAAAACTACGCAAACAATCGATTTTAATTTTCTTTTTTTTAGATATGTTTAAGCTTTCTATTTCAATAATTATCTTTATTAGTCTTCATCAATCTGAGCTGTTGTTAGTAGAGAAAAGGAAAGGATGAGGTTGTGGTTTCTGGTTGTGGTGGGTCGGGAACAGTTAAGGTTGGTTTAATGAGAGAGAAAAAAGTTTTAGATTTATGAGCGTTGTCGTGTGTGGGCTAGAAGTGGAGGATTTGTGGTAGATGGTAATGGGAATTGATGTGCTGCCATTATGGTCAGAACTAGAAGGGTTTTGGTTGGTGATCTAGATTTGATCTTAACAATGAGAGAGGGGAAGAGCACGGTTGGGTCACGGTGTGTGGTGGTTTCAGTCGCTGGGTCTCCAACGACATGGTGCAAAGGGCACCCCTCCTAGAAAGAGGGGTGGTGTTGTTGTGGCTAGTAGTGAAGGAAATCAATTGTTGGGTCTGCGGGTGTTGTTGTTGGTCGTCGGCTAAGGAAGAAGTTAGGGGCTGGTCTCCTAGGTTGCTGATGTTGATGAAGGAGCCTGAGAGAAGGGAGAGGGTTGGTCTTGATCAGGTGTTGGGGTTGCTATAAGGGAGACTGGTTTGGGGAGGAGAAAAAAAGATGGTTAGTAGGGATTCTGAAGGTAAGGGTTGAGGACAGCTAAGGGTTTTTTGTGTAGGTGTTGGCGGGTCTATGTAGAAGGATAATAGATCTAGGGTTTTTTTTTAAGGTTTTTTTTTTTATGGCTCTCCCTCCCTTTATGTGTACGTGTGGCCACCTATTTATAGGTAGAAAAAAAAAATTTCTCCCCCAATTGCTTGGTCCAATATTTCTATTTTGATTTTTTAAAAAAGAGCAACATCAATGTCGACTTCATGAGAAGAATCAATTATTTTAAAAATAACGCATTAAAAGTCGAACGCGTTGATAAGAAATTTGAAATTTGAATCCTTTTGAGATGATGCTGAAAATGACACAAATACATCAAGAATATATTTTCTTTGTTTTTGCTTTTTTATATATATATATTTTGTTTTTTCTCAAAAATACTTAAAAAATGGGTGGCAGCATTCGACATCATCATTATCTAAAATGATAGATCTAAGCTTGATAAGTTTTTTGGATTTGAGTTGATTTTGGGTTTTTCAACTGATTTTTGGGTTTTTTGAAGTCATAAATGGGTTAATCAAGGTCTATAAGGTGTTTGTTTTGCGTATTTTAAGTAAAAAAATAGGTTGAAAATCAAAGCTTTTGGCATAAAAAAACCACTACCCTGATTTTCTGCTGACCTTTTAGTCAATCAAATATGTTGCCCTTCCAAAATTAAATAAAAATATCATTCAGTGTGTCACTGTTTTAATATTTTTAAAAATATCATACAATATGCGGCATGATTTAAATTTATGGTTTATTTAAAAAAAATACATTATTAATATCTAGATATTTTTTTTAGCAATTAAAAAAAATATTTCTCTGACATGACATAGCACGAGTCAATATTCTAATATTATACTAAGTTATCAAGACTAATTTTTGACCAGGAGACACGATCTCAGAATTTGATTGGATGAGGACTAGGATCTTGTAGTGTTTTGGATGGAAAATTATTGATAACACCAACACTAAATCATGAATCTCTCCCACTTCAAGCTAGTATAAAAAAGTGTTGAGAATGTGGAAACAAATGGTAACCATGCCCACATGCAGCAGCCAAGTTTGATAAAAAAAAATTTGAAAAAATGGATCCAAGTGAAAGATGGATGTTGAAGAGTGAGCTGGAAGGAGAAGCTGCAGAGCAATCAATTTACTTTTTGTTTGGAGTCTTGCTAGGAGAACTTATTTTGTGTTGTGTTTTTTTTATCATGTTAGCTTACTTGGTGACTCGAGGTATTTATAGACCTAGTCATGTCAACTTACCTTATGAAGTGTGGAGAGTGGTGTTGCATGTACGTCGTGCTTTTGGAGTTGTAAGGATGTTATTGTGGGTTAGCTAGTTATTTTATCCAATGTGAAGAGGTTGGTGTTGCAATTGGTTGTGATGTCTTGCTATGTCATTGGTGGAGGGATTGATGATTAGTAATGCCTTTTGATGTGACATATGGACTGGAAATAAGGGATTGATGATTAGTAATGCCTTTTGATGTGACATATGGACTGGAAATAATTATTTAGAAAAAAAAAGAAGGCATATTTGCTGTGTTTAGAGAATTTAGTGTGTGTCGGTGGGTGGTACGTGACATCGTTCTAACATCTTGGAACGAAAAACAATACATTAAAGTGAACTAAAAAATACACTAAGTGCATGCATGGCAGAGTATTGAGTTAAGGCCTAAAAATCATGGTAGTCAACATGTTTCATGCTTAACAAGTGGAAGGTGTCAAGTCATTTGGGCCTAATAAGTGGATGGTGTTGTGGCATGCACGATATCGAACAATGGGCCTGCCTTCTCAGTGTGTTGTAAAGGGGTTTTATATTTAATCATAAAATTACGATTATAAAATTAAGTAGTCGTCACCTAGTATTATGATCACTAGAAAACCTAATAGTCTGCGAAAGTCTAGGTAAAGGACTAGTTGTGCAAGAGAAAGACGCATCACCCTCAGTATAACCTACCTAAGATAAGTTGCATTATTGTTTGATTGTTATTTTAAGTCACATTTCTTTCCATTTGTCTTATTTAAGGTCCAAAGCAGATCTCTCTTCGTGAGGAAGTCTCTACCTTATCAGGTTAAATCACAATCATTCTAAGAGCCAGACTTATTTATTTATTCGATATAGCTAAGTCCTGGCATTCTGAATAACAAAATAATTATTATAGGATTTTTTTTATTTTGATCAAACCCTAATAGATAATCATAAACTGGTTATGATATCCATTTTCGTAGTTTTTTTTAAACATGATACAAATGTGATTTTATCTTTTAGAAAATATACATTAAAAACCTTAAGGATTTGACCATATGTACGAAAATAAAATATTTTTTTGTTTTTCAAAATTAAAATTTATTTTTAAAATTTTTGATTTTTTTTAAGTCTTAGAGGAAACCATGTATTTTTAATATCGAGTTCTTATCTTACAATATAAGTCTACAACTCGATATTTTACAAAATAATAGTAAAAACATGCTAGGCACTTACAAATATTTTTGAAATGCCCTATGGGAATTTTGAATTTTTTATTAATATTTTAATATTATTATATTATTTATTTAATATATTGGGTTGGACCCGGCCCAACCATATAGACTGGGCTACCCTAGCACAACTTAGTCACTAGCCCAGTAAAAAAAAACAAGGGGAGGAGGAGAAGAAAAGAAAGTTACCTAATATGGAGGTCATGACTGACATGATTAGGAGGTCCGGCTGATGGCTTATAAAGGGGCATGAGATGTTGATGGAAAAATTGTTGGTTGAAGGGAGAGGTTGACAGAGAAAAACTTACGGCGAAGAGGAAGAAACTTATGGTTGTTGTTCCTGTCATTGGCGAGGAGATAAGGTTGCAAGGGTGCTGGGCTGTTATTGGTCACAGTGTGGGTGAGGTGGAAATGGTTGAAGAAACAGCGGAGGAAGAGAAGAGAGGTGGCAATGGTAGAAAAAATATCAGGGAAGGCCTAATTTTTTTCCCAACTTTGAACACTAATTTATTCTTGCTCAATGTCTGAAATCCACACCTATTTATAGAGGGTGAAAGTGGGACATTTTTTCTATTTTGAGGACCAATCTTGGCCCTTGATTCAAACTAAAAGGATCCCAATCGTTGGTTCAAAGTTGCTATCATGACCTGAAAAAGTTAGTAGCTAAAGGATACTTGAGTTGGTCACTTTAGAGCAACGCCATGGTGGTTGTCAAGGCAGTTGGCCGGCACAACCTACTCTAGAGTGTAGTACAATGTTAAGCCATCATGGAGGTGTATGGTTTGCCCAGTTTAGTGGGAAGAAGAAGCATTAAATATCCCTGAAAAATAGTCACCCAAGCAGCTTTTTTTAGCAAAAGGTAGGGGTGATGAATAGTAACCGAACAAAACATCATCTGGTATTTTTTTTTTTATTTGCAAAACAATGTCGTTTTGGCTTTGGGGTTTTAATTTAAGGGTTTGGACAAAGTTGAATTTAGTTCTCTGGCTTTAATTGCTTTCAATTGTATCCCTAATTAGCCTCAAACTTCTGATTTTATGCAATTTTGCCCCCACCAAACTTTAACATCAGCCCTGAATTTCAGCGTGTTTTTCATTATAGTTCTTGGTCTAGGATTTATGCAAATTGACCCTTAATTAACCATAAAACTTTCAATTCTCTTCATTTTCACCCCTAATTTCAATCAATTGAGTCCCTAGAGTTTGACATCTTTTTCAAAAAGGTCATTTGCTGTGGATTTATGCAAATTGACTCTCAATTGACCATAAAAATTTCAATTCTATTTAATTTTGCCCCTAATTTCAATCAATTAAGTCCCTAGAGTTTCACGTCTTTTTCAAAAAGGTCATTCGTTGTGAATTTTTTTAATTTAATCCCTAATTGACTCTAAAACTTTGATTTTCTTGTAATTTTACCCCTGATTTGAACCAATTGACTTTGTAAAAATTAAGTTTGGTCCTCTAAAATTCTAATTTTCTCAATTAAGCCCAAATTAGGCTCCCAAACTTAATTTTTCACCAATTAAGTTCCTAATAAAATTAATTTGATCAATTTAAAGTATAATTAAGTCCTTGTACTTAATTAAATCTTTTAATTTGACCCAAATTAACTCTTAGACATAATAAACTTTAATTTGGCCCATAATTAAATCAAATTGGCCTATTAAAAATCTAATTATGTCCCTGAACTTAATTTTTATGCAAATTCGTCCAATAATCATTAAATTTGACCTTGAATTTGTATTGTCTGTTCAGTCTTAGATATAATGAGGTATAATTATGCTCCAAATTTATCCAAAATTTTAGCCTGATTAATTTGTATGTACTTGGGATCTTCTTTAATCAACTTTTGCTATATTATCAGTTTTCTTGTTATTATGGCTTTTGTTTATTTGATTTTTTTACAAGAAAAAAAAGAGTAAATTGTGAGGAAAAACCTAGAAATGGGTTATTCCCGATGGTGTCAAGCTATTCAGGCCTGGAAAAGTCAATTCATTCAAGCCTAGCCTAAACGATTTGAATCTTTTTTTTAATTATTATTATGATTTTTGTTACATTATCAGAAACCAAGGAGAAGAAGTCAAATAATGTTACTTTATCAATCTAAGGATTCAATGTTGATCAAAAGCTTCCACAATCCTCAATTTTATTTGGATTTTAATGGATAAAAAGATCCTACATTTTATGGTCAGAAGCAACGAGTTTTTATACCATTCTAATGATTCATAGTTTCTTGAACCTGGAAATCGCATTGCAAAAGGTGACTGCTTATGACATCAAATTGATGAATATTGGTGTAGACAACTAAGATAAAGAAGCAAAGTATTTTTTTTTTTTTTGAATGATTTAGAGTTTTATATTTTTATGAATTAGTACTAATATAAGATAAAATGTTTTTTTTATTCAATGATAATAGTTATCATCGACCTAGCTTATATACATGTTAACCGAGATTAAATTGTTTTTTCTAAATGATTTTAAAAATATATCCCTCGCATCAACTTAATGTCTTAGAAAAATTAGTAAATTTTAATTGAAGATTACTTCAATATTTGAATTAAAAAACTTTAAAGAAATGATAAATTATCAACATAATAATGTTTGAAATACCCATGAAAATATAGATAGTGTGAATGTGAATGTGCAAATATGTACCATTCACGTTTAGGATGCAATTAAAATATTCTTACTGAACTAATAATTAAATGACACTATGATATATTGAAGGTATTTATAATTTCTTTGATATTTTCATTTATATGTGATAATTTTCCAGTAGTTGTTCGTGTTAAAGCAATCCAAATTTATAGAAAACAAATATGAATATAAAAGAGAAAGAAGCTAGGGTTTTCATTAATCACTATATTCTAAAGTGTAACTTTAACCTAAATACAAAGAGATTATAAATAGGCTAAACTGAAAATAATATTCTACCCTTAATAAATAAAACAAGATAAATATATATATTTCTTAACATCTCCCCTCAAACTCACGATGCAACAGCTACAAGCATCGAGAGTTTGCCAACTAGAAAACAAAAAAGAAAAATGGAATGTGACTTGGTAAAGAAGTCTACAATCTGCAAAGAAGAAGGAACAAAAGGCAGAGTAATGGTGTCATACTTAAGATGATGACGAGTTAGATGACAATCGATCTCAACGTGTTGAGTTCGTTCATGAAAAACTGAGTTGTGAGCAATCTGAATAGAACTCTGGTTGTCACAATACATAGGAGGAGAATGAGAAAGAGAAACTCTCATATTAGCAAGTAATCAATGTAACCAAACAATCTCTTTGGTAGTAGATGACATAACATGATATTCTGCTTCAGTTGAAAATTGAGAAACAATAGATTGTTTCTTGCTCTTCCAAGAAATAAGAGAATCACTTCGAAAGATACAGAAACTGGTAACAGACTTGCGATCTGTGAGATCACTGTCCTGATCAGTATTAGAATATGCATGTAGCTACAAGGAAGAGGTGAATGAGAGTAAAAGACTCTAAAAAACCATACCACGAAGATATTGCAAAATATGAAGAACAACTGCCTAATGAACTGTAGTAGGAGAAGCAACAAACTGACTAACAATATAAACAACACATGCAATATCTGAACGAGTAATAGTGAGGTATATCAATCTCTCAACAATAGTACGGTATAAGGTAAGATCTGTCAAAGGTAGACCATCAGAAGAAGAATACCTTGCATTAACCTCAATAGGAGTATCTACAGTCTTGTTATTAGTAAGTCTAGCCCGCTGGAGAATATCTGCAATATACTTTGACTAAGAAAGAAGATAATCTCTAGAGGAGTAAGCTACCTCAATACCTAGAAAATATCAAAGATAACCAAAATCCTTCATTTCAAACTGTCTACCTAATTATGTCTTGAAAACTAAAATACAAGCAATGTCATCACCAGTAATAATCATATAATCAACATATAAAGACAGAATAATACGACTTGCATCAATGCACTTAATAAAAAGGGCAGAATCATGACTACTAGAAACAAATCCAAGAGACGAGATCACAACATAAAAATTTTAAAACCAAGCACGAGGTGTTTGTTTGAGACCATATAATGCTTTCTTGAGCTTACAAACATACTTTTACGTCAATCCATACACATTCATAAGTCCACAAAACTACCAGATTTTGCTTATTCTTGTTATTCTTCATCCTTTACTTTTTTTTTTGCTTCTGTTCATTGACGTAAATGTGGATCCACAATCTCAAACAAAGATTAGGGGCTGTAAATGAGAATGGAGCTTTAGGTGTGCCGGATAATAAAGTGTTAATACATACAGAATGATGAGTACAAATTGGTAGAACATGAGAAGGGGTATTTAAGGTAATAGGAACCTGAGATGATAAATTATCAGAATCCTCAGAAAATGGATCTATACTATAACACCAAGTCTAGTCAAGCTATAAGTAGTGGATGGAATAGAAAAGAAAGGTATATGCTCGAGAAATACAACATGACAAGACACATAAAGTTTTTGAGTTATTGGATCAAAAGAATGATACCCCTTTTTACCTTCACCATAACCTAGAAAGACACAAATAGCAGATCGATAAGACAACTTACTACGTTTTGCATGACGACGAAAAACAAAACAAGTACAACCAAAAACTCTAAAGGAGAAATAATTGGGGACATACACATATAACTTTTCAAAATGAGAAAAACCTCAACTATGAGAAAATGAGATTGTATTAATCAAACTTACAGCAGTAACAACAACTTCTTCCCAAAACTCACTAAGAACAGAAGCAGACAACAAGAAAGAACGAGCAATTTTGACAATGTGCCTATGTTTTCTTTCAGCAACATCATTTTGCTCAAGAGTATATGTACACAATGTTTGGTGAATGGTTTCATCTAAGGCAAGCAACTCACAATTTATTAGAGGTGTATTCCCCTCTCAAATCACACTTAAAACATTTGATAACAACAAAATGTTGAGTTTTGACAAGAGCTCGAAAGGTTGTATATATCTCAAAGAATTCAGAATGATGTTTCATTAAATAAACTCAACAATAACGAGTATGATCATCAATAAAATAAACATAATATTGATACCCTCTTTTATTGCAATAGAAGAAGGTCCTCATACATCAGAATGAATCAAGTCAAATAGGGAAGAAGAAATAGAAATACTTCGATTAAAAGGTAAAGTGAAAAATTTCCCTAGTTTACATCTACTACAATCAGAAATATTACAAGGTTGTAAATTTTCTAAAGCTCCTGTGGATGCCAAAAATCTCAAATGAGAAGACGAAACATGACCTAGACAAGAATGCCATAAATAAAAACTAGAAGAGGAATGACTCAAACGAAAAGAAGACAAATCAATAGTAATAGTAGTAGCAGCAGCAGCAACTGACAATTTTAACTCATCCAAAATATATATTTCATTCTCCCTACTGCCTATCCCAATCATCTTCTGAGACTGCAGATCTTGTACACAATAAAAAAAAAGGAAAAAATGACTAAATAATCACCAGAATCACATAATTGTCCAACAGAAGCAAGATTCAATCTAAGTTTTGAAATAAGATAAATATTAAGGAGAGACAAATAATGTGTGACAACAAAACCAACACCTACTAAGGGCATTGGAGTGCCATCAACAGTCATACAGGAATGGAGGGTGAAGGGGATACAAAGGTAAAAGATGAAGAATCTGGAGATATATGATGTGAAGAGCTAGAATCTAAGACCCATTCAGAATATGGTATACCTGAGGAACTATAAGACAACTGACCTATGGAATAAGAAACAGGCATTGTTTGTGGCTGTAAGGAAAGAAACTTCTGAAATTGCTCAGCCAGAGTGATAGGATCGGTGATAGGGCCTGATGAAACTACTGCTGCAGTATTGTGGTGTGGTTGTTTATAACTCTAAGGTGGTCTATGAGCATTAGATTGTGATTGGCTGTTAGATTTTCAAGCTTGATTTTATTGTCTCAACTTGGGATACTAAGCCTTCCAATGACCTTTCTGCTTACAGAAACTGCATTCATCAAAGACAACCCTTATGTAAGGCTTATTCTGATGATTAGAGAATGGTTTGGATGGTACTACTAGTACAGATGGATTCGAAGTAGAAATAATTCTCTTTTCAGAATAAAACTGGAGATGTATTTCTTCAGCCAATAACTCACTAACAACAGAGCTAACAGAAGGCAGTGGAGAACAATGTAGAATTGAATCTTTGAGTTCTTCAAGATCATTGTGAAATGTTGTTAAAAACTGTACCAATCGTTGTTGTTTTATACGATCAATATAGGCACTACATTCCTTTAATTCTACCAATTCTGTAAGAGTCAATTGATCCCAAAGATCTGTCATTGCAGAATAGAACTCCTGAATACTTATATTCTTCTAGTGAAGAACTCGTATGTCATTCTCTAACTGATATTGTTTTGCAAAATTTGATTGCGTGAATAACCTTTGCAAATGATCTCAAACCTCATTTGTTGTATCATACTTCGCCAACTGCGTACCTATGGAATGCTCAACAGAATTGTTAATCCAAGTAATAATCTTTGCATTGTTTGCTTATCATGCATCTATCAAAGTAGCATCCCCTTCCTCGATATTTTTAGGTACCACATAGGTTCCACTGACATATCCCCACATCTTTTTACCCTTAAGCAAATTTCACATTACATAACTCCAATATGAATAGTTCTTCCCATCCAACCTCAGACTTACAAATTGAAGCGAATCATCTCTTTCAGAAGCCATAATCAACAATCATATAGAACCAGAATGCAAAAGCAGCGAAAAAAATACAAAATTGCAGGAAATGAACAGATATCGCATAAACTAAACAAATATCTTCTCGAAGTTATATGATTACTCCAAAAACAAAAAATTACGGAAACAAAATGCAAGTACCAAGTTGCAGAAACTGAAGAGAGGATAAAAGGGAAGATAAAATACCAGATTTGCAGAAACAAAATGAATATCACTCCAAAAAAAAAATTGAGGCTCCACCCGAAACCCCAGCAAAAGCTGTATTTGAGATTAAGCCATGTTCCATGAAACTAGCTCTGATACCATATTAAAGCAATCTAAAATAACATAAAACAAATACGAACATAAGAGAGAAGAAGGCTAGGGTTTTCATTAATCACTATATTCTGAAGTGTAACTTTAACCTAAATACAAAGAGATTATATATATAGGCTAAACATGAAATATTATTTTACCCTTAATAAATAAAACAAGATATATATATATATATATATATATATATATATATATATATATATATATATATTTCTTAACAGTTTGGACCATCCTTATTTTATTGTTTGGACTACGCATGAAAATACGGATAGATTGTCAATGTGAATGTGAAAATGAAATGTGCAATTAAATGACACTGATTTATTGATGCTATTTACCCCGTTGATATTTTCTAGTAGTTGTTTGTTGTGAATGTGAAAATGAAATGTGTAATTAAATAACACTGTGATTTATTGATGGTATTTATTTTATTAATATTTTTGTTTATATTTGATAATTTTCTAGTAGTCATTTGTATTAATTTTATTTTAATGTTTGGACCACACATGAAAATGTGGATAGATTTTAAATGTCAAAATGAAATGTGCAATTAAATGTGACTATGATTTATTGATGGTATTTATTCCATTAATATTTTTATTTATATTTGATAATTTTCTAATAGTCGTTTGTACCAACTTTATTTTAATTTTTTGACCACGCATGAAATATGGATAGATTATAAATGTGAAAATGAAATGTACAATTAAATGTAATGGTGATTTATCGATGATATTTATTCCATTAATATTTTTGTTTATATTTAATAATTTTCTAGTAGTTGTTTCAATTAAATGATATTGTGATTTATATTGTATTTATTCCATTAATATTTTTGTTTATATTTGATAATTTTCTAGTAGTTGTTTGTACCAAATTTATTTTAATGTTAGGACCATGCATGAAAATATGAAAATATGGATATATTATAAATGTGGAAATGAAATGTGTACATATGTAAATATGTACCATTCATTTTTGGGATGCAATTAAAATGTTCTCACTGAATTAATAATTAAATGACACTGTGATTTATTGATTTATTGAAGGTATTTATTTAGTTGACATTTTCATTTATATTTGATAATTTTCTTATAGTTATTTGTACAATCTTTATTTTATTGTTTGTACCACACATGAAAATATGAATAGATTGTAAATGTGAATGTAAAATAAAATGAGCAATTAAATGACATTATGATTTCTTCGATGGTATTTATTCTGTTAGTATTTTTATTTATATTTGATAATTTTTTAATAATTGTTTGGTACACCTTATTTTAATGTTCTAAAAATATGGATAGATTGTGAATGTGAGAACACAAGAAAATCCCATAACACGTTAATAATATCGTTACCGACACGGAACTTTTTTTCCTCTTGTACACACCAGAAGTAGCCCCACCTGGATATGTATAAAAATAAAAACAAAATGGACCACCTGACTAGTCAATTAAACATAGTTGGGAACATTAATTAATTCCATTTCCCAATATTAATGTTAATATTATCTATTTGATATATCTAAAAACAATTATTTATTAATTATATAAAATCTATATATAATATGAATGAAAACATGTATTAATTATAAGTTGCGGTTTATCCAAGATCATGACTTGTAAATTTTGTGAGAACACAAGAAAATCCCAAAACACGTTAATAATATCGTTACCGACATGGGAGCCTTCTTTTCTCTTGTACACACCAGAAGTTACCCCACCTTGATATGTAAAAAAATAAGAACAAATTGGACCACCTGACTAGTCAATTAAACATCGTTGGGAATATTAATTCAATTCCATTTTTCAATATTAATGTTAATATATATTACCTATTCATATATCCTAGAATAATTATTAATTATTTATATGAAATCTATATAAAACATTAATGACAACATCTATTAATTAGTAATGTGAACTAAACAAATTATTGGTACCCAAATAAATAACTATTATTAGTTTAACTCAAACTTGTTTAATCTTTTAATATTACCCTTAACTCATTATCAATTTTCTCTAAAAATTAAAATTCTTTCAAATTTATTAAAATTTTTAATTTCACAATAAAATTAACAAAATATAAATCGTACCTATTAAATAAATCATTATTTATTTCATTATAAAATACCTAAGTTACAAAATCAAATTTAATTTCATAAAATAACAAACAAATACGATGTTTCAAGATCCCAAACAAAACCTAACATGATCAAGTATATATTCATACAATAAATTTCTAGAGAAAAAGGCTATAAAACAAGTAAATACACAAATAAACTATATATACTACATAAAAATACTAAAAAATTAACATTTTAAAAAGGAATTTCAATAATAATAATAATATTAATAAAGTAGGTTTGTTAGGGGTGAATATTAAAAAAAAATTGAATCAGAATAGGGATGTTGACAGACTAAATGTTGGCATAGTCATATTTGTGATGATTTGAGTTTAATTTATGATAAAACGAGGGGTGTGATGTTTTCTACTTAATAAAAATAAAGAAGAAAAATAAATAGGGGAGTGTGAGAGAGAGAGTCGGTTGTCATATTATAACTTAAATATTACCGACGGATTCTTCGACAAGTAATATTAATGAGAATATTTTTTTAGTAATTTTTTATGTAATGATAATAGTTATTATTTTTATTTTTATTTTTTAACTGTAGTTTTCTTGGAAGTTATCGATGAAAACTTTTCATTGGTGACTACTAAGGAAAATAGTAAAATAATATTCTATCAGTAAATAACATTGTAATTTGCTGATGGTATTTTATTAATATTTGACAATTTTCTTTTAATTGCCTTTACCATCTTTATTTTAATTACCACGCATGAAAATATGGATAGATTGTGATAGTATGAATCACGTTTGCCATGCAACTGAAATGTTTTCACTGACTTATGGTGACATTCTCATAAATTGAATCATTTTTGTAGCTAACTCCGTAATTTCAACCTTACAATTTAACCATTAAGTATTAAACATTTAATTAATAAAAAAATCTAAGCTAATAAAATGTCTCCAGAGCTGGGTTTTTTTTTTCCAATATATCTTGACAAACAAATTAAAATACTAACGGTGGATTAAGTGACAGACGTAATTAATGAGTTATTATTGCTTTAATTAACAAGGACTAAAAGAGAAAAGAGTCGAGACTATAATAAGAATGCGCCTTAGGATAACTACGGGCTGGTCTCTAATAACAGCCCTAATACAAGGAATTGGAATCAGAAAAAAAAAAAAAAAAAAGAGATTTCGTGGAGAAGATAGTGTGGCTAAGGATGTTCCAAAGCATACAGAGGTGGCTGTCTCGAAAAGCAGGACTAGAGCTCTAAAGGGGAAGGCTTTTATAGTAATATGGAAGGTACAACATCATGCAATTCAGGAACTTGTCAAACAGCTTAGGAGTAGATGCAATCTTAACTCTTGGTCTGGTCCAAAACAGTTTATTTTCCATATCAAGCTGCGTCACCTAAGTAACCCAGCTGCCAAAAGTTGTTACTGGAATTTAATTTCAACCTCAGATAACAGGATAGGTTCACTGAAGATGTCACTAAACTTGATTGTTTGGTAAAGGATCTTCCTTCCATGTAATGCTCTACCAGTGAATCCACAAAAAGGAAAAAAGAAGCAGCTTGCACCAGTTAAGTATCAACTGATGTACAGAGTTGCAGGGCTAAGCTGATGGTGCTTATTACACATCAGAGAGCATTAAGTGTGACTAATCACCATATGAGGACTAGCTTGGTAGACGTGTTGTCATTTGGCTAATGACCATGTGTAATGTTTAAAGCCCAGGAAGTTGAAAAATCAATAACCATTAATTCTCATATTTATAGGAGCTTTCTAGCTACAGGTACTTTGTTCAACTGATGATGTTGACCCCTCTTCATGTCATTAATTTACATTTGATGAAAGAAAAGAGGGAAAAACTTATGTTTACATCAGAGTTGAATGACTTGTATTCATCTGAGCTTGAGTTACTGCCTGCTGAAGAGACTTGAAAGCTTTCTGGTAGCTGAAGAAACCCATAAACCAGAAATCAAAATCGTCTACAGTAACTATTTCTATGTACTTCTCTGATGGCTTCTTCGCATTCTCACTCTGGTTGGCTGTCTTTATCTTTCTTAATGGGACAACTACCTGCATAAATTGATATTATTTAGAGATCAGAGATGCCAGAGAGGGAGGAAAAGGAGAGAGAGACGTCATGTTATTTTGTTTGTTACCTTATAATGAATTCTGACCAATTTTCCTTCTGGAGAATGAATTTTAACGAATGAATTTTCAGATTGAATATACTATAAACCTCTAAATTGAGGAAGAATCGATCCAATCGAAATGTATGGATATAATCGAAATGTATGCTTCTCCTTTACTAAATTCAGGTAGTTTCCGATAATGTTTACGTCGGAGTTGCTCTATTGAAGCCTCAAAATTGGTCAACTCAGTCAGCCTCGACTAAGATACTCATTTATGCAAAACCACTCAACTTTTCTTGTATTCACACTTAAAAATTTTCAAAAGGTTCTTATCAATGGTTATAAATCTTTCATCTAAAATTAGAAAGTGAGGGATACATGCCTTTATCTCCAAGCAAAAAAAAACCACTTAGGCAAATTTGTTACAAAACCTCAAAAGGTTCTTATCAATGGTTATAAATCTTTCATCTAAAATCAGAAAGTGAGGGATGCATGCCTTTATCTCCAAGCAAAAGAAAATCACTTAGGCAAATTTGTTACAAAACCTCCATCCCAAAACTATTAAAGGACAGAGGTTCCAGCTATTAATATTTTTCCATAACCCTCTCATCTAATCAGATGTCTAAACTTTGATCAATCTATGTTTGAATCCATCAAGAACCCTAGTGAAACCCTATAAATTCCCCTGGAAAAAAAAAGAGAGGAAAAACATGGAGAAACACATTATGAAAAGATCCTTGTGTAAAGGTTTAAAAGCCTAATATAGAAAGTCTAACAAGCATTGGAAGAAAAAGATAGTGAAAGGGAAAGAAGGAAATAAAAGAGAAGGAAAACAATAAGTTATAGCTAGCAAGCTTGGAGAAGGTATAACCATGTAAATGTTCAAGGGTGGAGTCCATGTGGCCTGCTTATTCATGCTTTCTTAATGTTTAAACCTTTTTTGATGTTGTTTGAACTTATCTTGCATTTTTTGGTATGATTTTGGTGCTGGAATAATCTGAAATTTTTCAACAGAGTTTGTTTTGTTTTTGTTCTTTTTTTCATGTTTTAGATTGATTAAGCTTTCATTATGATAGTTTTGTTTGTAGTTTTATCCTTGTTTTAAGCTTGCACTAAAGGCATGATTCTTGGTTTTTATGTTTGTTTGATTATGTGTTTTTAGCTCAATAACATGTTGATGATGTTTTTGAGATATTTTGATTGATGTTTGAATTTGTTTTGTAATAAAACAATAAGCTGTTTTTGTTTGTGGGTTAAAGATTTTAGAAACATGTTGATCAATTTGATGTCTTTTAGTGCGAGTCCATGGTTCATACAATTATATTTTGGCATATATATGTTTAGCTTTGATAGTTTTGAATTTTAAAACTTCATGCATGTTATTAATGATTTGATATTATTTATTAGTTCTTTGGATTCAACTATACGTAGTATTGGTAAGAATTAAAACAAAATCAAAGAGAGGTACTTACTTGTTGAAGCACTGTAAAATATATCAAAATTTGTTATTGTTGAAGATTAATCCTTTGTTTTTAAGGCTTTATTTTTTTCTCACTTGGAGCAATAGTATTTTCTTTAATAAACCTCCTAGGATTCCAACAATGTCATCTTGTTTAGATACACTCCTAAACAAGATCTAATGAACCTAGAAAATAGTATTTAATTATCCCTCTACAAAGATTGAACCTAAACTCTAGATTATAAGAAAACTTTATAAGGAAATAAGGATTTAAAACTAGGAAAGCAATGCGGGAAAATTAAGTGAAGAAAATTTTCAAATTTTGTCAAAACAATGCAGAATTAGCAAACCCTAAACACTTTTCTTTAACCCTTTTTTATTAAGAATTTTTTGAACTAAAAGTTGTGGACTTCTCTCACTAACATCTTTGATTACCCATAATAAATTAGAATTAAATATGAAATTTACTCATGTACTATTAAAAGAGATTTAAAAAAACTTATCAGATTCTTTATTTCATGGATTGGACAAACTAATGGGCTGAAAGAAATAATTCATCATGAACTAGGCCTAGGTCCAAATTTTAGTTGGAAAAAAAAATAATATTTTCTAATCTAAAATATTATTTTACAATAAACTTAAACCTAGTCCCGACTTGAAGCTATGTGAACTAGTCCAAGCTGACGTGCGCATGTGAGTTTAAACCTAAAGCCTACTTTATTTTAGACCTATTTGTGCTCAATTTTAACTTTTTAATTATTCACTTTATAAACATTAAGAAATTTTTTTTTTCTACGTGGGGTAAAGTTTTTTAGAAAGTTTTGGGTTTCACCAAAACATATCAACCAAGAGTTTTTTAAGATTAATTTTTTATTTACTCATAATTTATTTAAATTATGTTAATATATCATATTAAAGTGTTCATGTTGAAAATTAAATTCCAAACAAGTTTTATCCACAAAAAAATTGAAAGGACCTACCAAAAAAATGATAAGGCAGAGGTCCACTGCTGCAGCTCAATTTAACCTTCAACAAGCCGGAAAAACAAGCATGAAAATTTCAGTCCTTGAGTAGGCGTTGATCCTCCTCGTCCCACAGAAAAGCAGGCTGAAGCTTTAATTCTACAACCCCCACCCTACTTCTCCGTTCTTCCTCTTGCCACTGAACCAAGGAAGATTTTGATCAATGGTAAAAGAATTTAGTTACTGTGAAAATAAACGGATCCAGGCTCATGATTCCAAGACAAAATGCTAGGATATAAAATTTGAAGGGAATTCCAGCCTTAAACTGAACAACCCCCTTCATAGTTCCAAAACTGCTGCATCTTCTCGTTCTTCGAATTGATTAGTCAACCAATATTTTTACCTTTCCAAAATGAAGAATTAATGATATATTAATTGATAAAATTGTCACTTGACCCTGTCCTTAACTTGTTATTGCAAAGTCTGAAATTCAAACCAAAAAAACCCTTAAAATTAGCTTTCCTCTAAAAAGAACCCGATCAGTTTCAGGCATGAACTAGTTTAAAGAAATAAGATATAAACTGAACAAAATGATGTAACCAAGAAAATACCTGAATAGCATCAATAGAGTCAGAACCTTATAGAAAATCAAGTGGTATATCCTCTTACACATTCAAAATATAAGAGGATATATCCAAAAAAATAAAGGGTAGAGATTCTGCCTTATTATAACTTAATTTTAGATCCCTTAAAATTTCTCATCTTTTCAGGTAATAAATATTTTTCTTTTAAAAGTTCAAAAAATTAAAAACTTAAAAAATATTTTGGATTATATATAGGCAAGCATTTAATCCTGAATATCATTAGGATGGACAATTTGAAAGTCTTGCAGAGGAAAAGGCTGAAAATAGACTAAATTGGTTAGAATTGCACAAATTAGAAGTTGGAGGACTAAAAGGGACAAGATGGTGAAGTTTGGGAGTTCATTTATACCAATGGAGAGCTTAATTGAAGAAAATATTGAAGATCAAGGGTCCAATTGAAAATGCCAGGGGTGAAACTGAAAAGGTTCTTAAGATTGGGATTCAAATCAGGAATTGATTGAAAACTTCTACAAGATATGGTCTGAAATTGAAAAGGGCCGAGGGACCAAATTGAAAAACCTAAATTTTTCAAAATGCAAAAATGGCACCGTCCAATTTACGGTTTATTACCTCTTTCGTTCTTCCTAGCCATGCCACAAAAGAACCAGCGTGAGTATAGGTCTCTTGGCTGCATTATCCTCCACACATCTTATCAAAAAGGGCAACAAACATGTCTACCTTACAGCCTTGCATTCGTACTCTAGCCACCAGCCATAAAATAAACTTTGTTGCAGCCCCTTAAATGCTGCCAAAGCATGCTGCCCATCCAACCTCCACTACCACAAACCGGAGAAAACCAACGAAACTACTGATGGAAATAATTCCGTCTCAAAATCTATCGGTATATGCCGACGGGGTATACAGTTTGTCTGGAAATATGCAACGGCGTGGTGACATCAGGCGATTTTACCGACGGACATTACCGAGGGATTTAAACTGTGATAGCCGTATAGTGACGTGGTACTTTCACCGACGGCATCACCGATGGAAGGAATCCGTCAGTGATTCCGTCGGAAAAAACCATTATATGCCCAATCGACCGACACTCTCTTCCTCTGTTTCTCCTTCTTCTTCTTTCCCATCCCACCTCTCCCCTCCCAAACTGCAGCTCCCCTTCCAAACTGCAGCCAAACACCCATCCCAAACTCTCCACTATTCTCAACACGAGCACTCAAGTTTCTTATATC
>Ga0307518_10001265_pt1 | contig 18999 bp, 16 predicted proteins | sample 25_EM_MG_FD_203889 | JGI IMG/M metagenome (GOLD analysis project Ga0307518, IMG submission 203889) | Populus trichocarpa ectomycorrhiza microbial communities from riparian zone in the Pacific Northwest, United States - 25_EM | ecosystem: Host-associated > Plants > Roots > Unclassified | place...
GCGTGCCATGTCCTACCTGGACTACGGCCTGGCGCAGGGCGAGGGCTTTATCGTCATCACGGGCGACGTTGGCGCGGGCAAGACCACACTCGTGCGCCACCTGCTGCGCAAGATCGAGTCCGAGCAGATCGTCGCGGCGCACCTCGTCAACACGCATTTGAATGCCGACGACATCCTGCGCGGCGTCGTGGCGGGCTTCGGCCTGCCCTACGAGGACGCGGCCAGCAAGACCACGCTGCTGGCCCGGCTGGAGGCGTTTTTGCGCCACTGCGACCAGCAGGGCAAGCGAGCGCTGCTGGTTGTTGACGAGGCGCAAAACCTGACGCCGCGCGTGGTGGAAGAATTGCGTATGTTGTCGAACTTCCAGACCGACGAAAAGTCGCTGTTGCAGACCTTCCTGTTGGGCCAACCCGAATTCCGCGCGACCTTGCACAGCCCGGGCATGCAGCAATTGCGCCAGCGCGTCATCGCCACGTACCACCTGGGCCCGATGGATGCGCTGGAAACACAAGCCTATATCGAACATCGCCTGCTGACCGTCGGCTGGAAGGGCGACCCGGCGTTCAACGCGGGCGCGCATGCCGCCATCTACGCTTTCACGGGCGGCATTCCCCGTAAAACCAATCACCTGTGCGACCGCCTGCTGCTGATGGGCTTCCTGGAAGAGATGCACGCGTTTACCGAGGCCGATATCGACACCGTCATCCGCGATATCGGCCAGGAATTCGAGCCGCCCGCCGAGGCGCCGCCGGCGGTGCCGTTCGTCGGGCCGGATGCGGACCATGCGGTCTTCGCCAACCAGTACCCGGCGGTGATGGACGAACGCATGCTGCGGCTGGAGAAATCGATGGGCTCCGTCCTGTCGATCCTGAAGAAGATCGTCCGCGCCCCCGCCGGCGCCAACCACGCCATCGATAGCGAGTGACCATGAGCCAGCAGAACGACAAGACCCAGCGGATCCTGTGCGTGGTCGGCGCCCGACCCAACTTCATGAAGATGGCGCCCATCATGGCCGCGCTGTCGGCACATGGCCCGGAACTGGCCGCGCAGCTGGTCCACACGGGCCAGCATTACGACGTGGCGATGAATCACCAGTACTTCCAGGCGCTGGGCATTCCCGACCCCGATATCAACCTGGAGGTGGGCAGCGGCAGCCACGCGCAGCAGACGGCCGAAGTGATGCGCCGCTTCGAGCCGGCACTGGACGAGGTGGCGCCAGCGGCCGTGCTGGTCGTCGGCGACGTCAACTCCACCATCGCCTGCGCGCTCGTCGCGGCGAAAAAGGGCGTGCCCGTGATCCACGTCGAGGCGGGCCTGCGCAGTTTCGACCGCGCCATGCCGGAAGAGATCAACCGCGTGCTGACGGACCAACTGTCGGACCTGCTGTTCACCACCGAGGAAAGCAGCCGCGCGAACCTGCTGCGGGAAGGCATCGCCAACAGCCGCATCCACTTTGTCGGCAACGTCATGATCGACACGCTGCGCCTGAACCTGCCCCGCGCGATCCCGGCGGCGCGCATCGCGGCCGACGCGGGCCGCGCGGGGTTCGCGGACAACGGTTATGCGGTGCTGACGCTGCACCGGCCGTCGAATGTCGACGATGCCGCCGTGCTGCAAGGGCTGCTGGAAACGGCGGCGCGGATCAGCCAGCGCACGCCCGTGATCTTCCCCGTCCACCCGCGCACGCACGCGACGATCGAACGCTTCGGCCTGGCGCACCTGCTGGACCGGCCGGGCATCCTGCTGTTGCCGCCGATGGGCTACCTGGAGATGCTGGGCCTGATGAAGGATGCGCGTGTCGTGCTGACCGACTCCGGCGGCATCCAGGAGGAGACCACGGCGCTGGGCACACCGTGCATCACGCTGCGCCACAACACGGAGCGCCCGATCACGGTGGACGAAGGCACCAACACGGTCGCCGGCAACCAGCCGGCCCGCATCCTGGCCGCCTACGACGACGTCATGGCCGGCGGTGGCAAGGCCGGTCGGGTGCCGCATTACTGGGACGGCCGCGCCGCCGAGCGCATCGCCGTCGTCGTGCGCGACTGGCTGCGCAACCGCGCATAAGGGAGCAGACGATGAACGGGCCCGTGCCGCCGCTTGCCAGGCAGACCATCCGCAACGCGATGACGATCGACGTGGAAGACTATTTCCAGGTCTCCGCGTTCGCCCCGCACATCGACCGCGCCAGCTGGCCCGTACGCGAATGCCGGGTGGAGGCGAACGTGGAACGCATCCTGGCGATCCTCGCGGACGGCAATGCGCTGGCGACGTTCTTCACGCTGGGCTGGATCGCCGAGCGCTATCCGGCGATGGTCAAACGGATCGTCGCCGCGGGCCACGAGCTGGCCAGCCACGGCTACAGCCACCTGCGCGCGTCGGACCAGTCGCGCGCCGAGTTCATGGACGACATCGTGCGCAGCAAGGCGATCCTGGAAGACATCGGCGGCCAGCGCGTGCTGGGCTACCGCGCGCCCAGCTTTTCGATCGGCCCCGCCAACCTGTGGGCGCTGGCGTCGCTGCACGAAGCGGGCTACCGCTACAGCTCCAGCATCTACCCGATCGCGCACGATCACTACGGCATGCCCGAGGCACCCCGCTTCGCGTTCTATCCGCACGGGACGGATGGACTGCTGGAAGTCCCCATCACGACCGTGTCCCTGTTGCGGCGTAACCTGCCGGCCGGCGGCGGCGGGTATTTCAGGCTGCTGCCGTACGCGCTGTCACGCACGCTGATGCGGCGCGTGAACCGCAACGACGGCCAGCCGACGATTTTTTATTTTCACCCGTGGGAGCTCGATCCCGGCCAGCCCCGGCCTGCCGGCATCAGCCTGAAAAGCCGCTTCCGCCATTACGTCAACCTGGGCCGCATGGAGCCACGCATCCGCGCACTGACGCGCGACTTCGCGTGGGACCGCATGGACCGCATCTTCCTGGGGCGGCCATGAGCGCCATCATCGAGTCGGCGATGCAGCGCGCGCAGGCGCCGTTGCCCGTCCCCGGTCCCGTCACGGTACGGCTGCTGCATGACGACGCGCCCGACCGCGCCCGCTGGGATGCGTTCGTGCAGACCTGCCCGGAGGCGACCTTCTTCCATCGCGCCGGCTGGCAGCGTGTCATCGAGGCGGCGTTCGGCCATCGCACGTGGTTTTATCTGGCGGAGCAGGACGGCGAGATCAAGGGCGTACTGCCGCTGGCGCAGATCAGGAGCCGCCTGTTCGGCCATGCGCTGATCGCGCTGCCGTTTTGCGTGTATGGCGGCGTGGCCGCCGTCTCGGATGCGGCCCGGCTGGAGCTGGACCTGGCGGCCGTCGATCTGGCCGCGACCCTGGGCGTGGGACACCTGGAATACCGCAACGTCACCGCCGCCCATCCGGACGATCCGGCGTGGCAGGGCAAGGACCTGTACGTCACGTTCCGCAAGGCGATCAGCGCCGAGGACGAGGAAAACCTGAACGCGATCCCGCGCAAGCAGCGCGCGATGGTCCGCAAGGGCATCAAATGTGGCCTGACGGGCGAAGTGGACGACAACGTCGAGCGCTTCTTCACCGCCTATGCCAGCAGCGTGCACCGCCTCGGCACGCCGGTATTCCCGAAAAAATACTTTGCACTGCTGAAGCGGGAATTCGGCGACGACTGCGAAGTGCGCGTGATCGTCAAGGACGGCGAACTGGTGGCCGGCGTATTGAGTTTCTTCTTCCGCGACGAGGTGCTGCCGTATTACGGCGGCGGCATGCCGGTCGCGCGCGACGTGGCCGGCAACGACTTCATGTACTGGAACCTGATGCAGGCGGCCAGCGCGCGCGGCTGTCGTCTGTTCGATTTCGGCCGCAGCAAGCGTGGCACGGGCGCCTTCGATTTCAAGAAGAACTGGGGCTTCACGGCCCAGCCGCTGCTGTATGAATACCGCCTCGTCACGGCGGCGGCGCTTCCCGATGTAAACCCGCTCAATCCGAAATACCAGCTGTTTATCCGCCTGTGGCGCAAATTGCCGCTAGCGCTGGCCAACACGCTGGGACCGCACATCGCCCGGGACCTGGGGTAACACCGTGGACGATCTGCTGCTGCTGGTGCACCGCATCCCGTACCCGCCCAACAAGGGGGACAAGATCCGCTCGTGGCATCTGCTGCGGCATCTGGCGGCGCGCTACCGCGTGCACCTGGCCACGTTTGTCGACGACCAGGACGACTGGCAGTACGTGGAGCATGTGCGTGCCCTGTGCGCGTCCAGTCACTTCGCGCCACTGCACCCGCGCATGGCACGGTTGCGCAGCCTGCGCGCGCTGCTGGCCAACCGGCCGCTGTCGCTGGACTATTACAGCGACAGCGCCACGCGCCACTGGGTACATCACACGATGGCAGCGGGCGCGATCGAACGCATCGTCGTGTTCTCGTCGCCGATGGCGCAGTACGTGCAAAAGTACGACAACGCGCGCCGCGTCGTCGACCTGTGCGACGTCGATTCCGAGAAATGGCGCCAGTACGCGGGGCAGAAGTCGTGGCCCGCCAGCTGGGTGTACGCCTGGGAAGCGCGCCAGTTGCTGGTGTACGAGCGCAAGGTGGGCGCCGCCAGCGATGCCGCGCTGTTCGTCTCGCAGCCGGAAGCGCAACTGTTCGCCACGCTGGCACCGGAAAGCGCGGGGCACATCGGCTGGTACGGCAATGGCGTCGATACCGCCTATTTTTCGCCGCATGTCGCGTACGCCAATCCGTACGCCGCCGGCGCACGGGCGCTGGTGTTCTGTGGTGCGATGGACTACTGGCCCAATGTCGACGCGGTGCAGTGGTTTGCCCGCGAAGTGCTGCCGGCCGTGCAGGCGCGCGAGCCCCGCGCACGCTTCGTCATCGTCGGTGCGCGGCCATCGCCCGAGGTCCAGGCGCTCGCGGCGCTGCCCGGCGTGACTGTCACCGGTACCGTGCCGGATGTGCGGCCGTATGTCGCGCATGCGGCGTTGTCGGTGGCGCCGCTGCGGGTCGCGCGCGGCATCCAGAACAAGGTGCTGGAAGCGATGGCGATGGCGCAGACGGTCGTGCTGACGCCGCAGGCACTGGAAGGTATCGACGCCGTGCCGGGCCGCGATGTCGTCGCTGCAGGGGATGCGGCGTCCTTCGCGGCGGCGGTCAGCGCCGAGCTGGCCGCGCCCGGGGCGGTCGGCGCGGCGGCACGCCGGCTCGTGGAGCAGGCCTACGGTTGGGATGCGCGGCTGTCCGCGCTGGATGCCTTGCTGGAAGCGCCGGCGCAGCGTGCCGTGGCACCGGCCCCATTAAAACCCGCGCTGGCGGGATGGACCGAGGCATGAACACCGTCGCCAGCACTGTAGCGGAACTGCACGGCGAGCGGGCGCCATCGCCGCGCGCCAGTCATGCCGGCATGGCGCACTGGCTGATCGTGCTGGTCGCCGTGCTGGTGCCGTTTGCCGCGTACTTCGGAACGGCGTCGTCCATCGTCGCGATCTGGCAGCGTTCCGGCACGTTCGCCCACGGTTACGTGATCCTGCCGATCAGTCTGTGGCTGGTCTGGCAGCGCCGCGCGGTGCTGGCGCAATTGCCCGTGCGTCCGTGCTTCCCCGCGCTGGTCGCACTGATCCTGTGCGGCGCGGGCTGGCTGCTTGGCCTGCTGGGCGATGTGTCGATCGTGCGCCAGTACGCCTTCGCGCTGATGATTCCGCTGACGGTGCTGGTGGTGGCCGGCGTCGCCATCGCCCGCGCCATCGCGTTTCCGCTGGCGTTCATCCTGTTCGGCGTACCGGTCGGCGAGGGACTGATCGATCCGCTGATCGAATTGACCGCCGGCTTTACGGTCGATGCGCTGCGTGCCACCGGCATTCCGGTCCTGCGCGAGGGGAACAACTTCAGCATTCCCTCCGGCGACTGGTCGGTGGTCGAAGCATGCAGCGGCTTGCGCTACCTGATCTCGTCGTTCACGCTGGGTTGCCTGTACGCCTACCTGACGTATCGCAGCACCCGGCGCCGGGTGCTGTTCGCGCTGGTGGCGCTGCTGCTGCCGGTCGTCGCCAACGGCGTGCGCGCCTACCTGATCGTCATGATCGGCCATACCAGCAATATGACGTTGGCCGTCGGCGTCGACCACCTGATCTACGGCTGGGTGTTTTTCGGCCTCGTCATGCTGCTGCTGTTCTGGATCGGCAGCTTCTGGCGCGAAGAGGGCGTCGCCCAAGCCACGCCGGCGCAGGTTTCCGGCGGCTCGGCGGCGCCGGTGCATCTGCTGCTGGCCGCCATCGGTGTCGTCATCTGTATCGGCGTCTGGCCCGCCTATGGCCGTCATCTCGAGCGTGGCAACGTGGCGCCACCGCCGGCCGACCTGTCGGACTACCAGGCCGGCGCGCGCAGTACCGTGCCCTTCACCGAATGGCAGCCGGCCTTCGCGCCGGCCAGCGCGATGCGGCAGGCGTTTTATCAGGTGGACGGCACGACCGTCGGCCTTGCCGTGCGCTACTACCGCGACGGCCGGCCGGAACGTTTGATCAGCTCCACCAACCGTCTGACGCAAGCGCATACGGCGTGGCACGAAACGGGATCGGCGCTGCGCGACGAGGCCATCGGTGGCCAGCAGCTGCGGCTGCGCGAGACCACGATCGGCGGCACCGAGGCCCATTTCGTCGTCTGGCAGTGGTACTGGATCGGCGGGACCACGACGCCAGGCGACTACGCCGGCAAGCTGCTGCAACTGCGGCAGAAATTCATGACCGGGCATGACGATGGCGCCGTCGTGATGGTGTTCGCGTCGTATGACGAGGACCCCGCCACGGCACGGCCGGCATTGCGCGCGTTCCTGCGTGCCGAACTGGCCGCGCTCGATGCCGCGCTGGCCGCCAACCGCAGGGAGCGCAGATGATGCACGATGTCCCCCTCATCGTTCACCTGATCTACCGGCTCGACTTCGGCGGGCTGGAGTCCCTGATGGTCGAGCGCATCAACCGCATGCCGGCGGAGCGCTATCGCCACGCGATCGTCTGCCTGACGGCCTGCAATCCGGCGTTCGCGAAAAAAATCGCCCGCGCGGACGTCACCATCCATGCGCTGGACAAGCAACCCGGCCTGTCGCTGCGGACCCACGGCGCGCTGTGGCGCCTGTTGCGGCAGTTGCAGCCGGCGGTGCTGCACTCGTACAACCTGTCCGCCATCGAATACGGGCCGGCGGCACTGGTGGCGGGCGTGCCCGTGCGCGTCAATGGCGCGCACGGGCGCGATGCCGACGATCCCCTCGGCACGAACCGCAAGCACAACCTGCTGCGCCGCCTGATGGTGCCGTTCTATGACTGCTGCTATGCCAACTCGGCGGCGATGGAAACGTGGAATCGCGACGTCATCGGCGTGCCCGCCTATAAAAGCCGCATGCTCGCCAACGGCATCGATGCGGAGCGCTTCCATCCGGCATCCGGACCGAAGCACAAGCAGGGTGACGTAACCGTCATCGGCACCGTCGGCCGCCTGCAAGCCGTGAAGGATCACGCCACGCTGATCGATGCCCTCGTGCTGCTGCGGGCGCGTATTCCCGACCATGCCGCGCGGCTGCGCCTCGCCATCGTCGGCGATGGCCCCCTGTTGCCGGCGCTGCGCGACAAGGTGGCGGCGCTGGCATTGCAGGACACCGTCTGGCTGCCGGGGCCCCGCACCGACATCGCCGACCTGCTGCGCGGCTTCGACATCTTTGCGATGTCGTCGATCGCCGAAGGCACGCCCGGTTCCGCGCTGGAAGCGATGGCCAGCGGCCTGCCCGTCGTCGGCACGAGCGTGGGCGGCATCCCCGAAGTGATCGCCGATGGCGTCACGGGGCTGCTGGTGCCGCCATCCGATCCGGCGGCGCTGGCGGCGGCGCTGGAACAGTATGTGTTGACGCCGGAACTGATCCAGCGGCATGGCGCCGCGGGCCGTGAACGGGTGCTGCGCCACTACAGCATGGCCGCGATGGTGGCCGGGTACCAGGACATGTACGACAGCCTGTGCGAACGCAAGATCAAGACAAAAGGGGCGCTGCCATCATGTGTGGAATAGTCGGACTACTGGATACCCGCGGCAAGCGCGACATCGACGAGGCGCTGCTGCGCCGCATGAACGACACGCAGTACCACCGCGGGCCGGACGAAGGCGACATCTATCGCGAACCCGGCGTCGGCTTCGGCCACCGCCGCCTGTCCGTCATCGACATCACGCTGGGCCAGCAGCCGCTCGGCAACGAGGACGGCAGCGTGATGGTCTGCTACAACGGTGAGATCTATAACTACCGCGAGCTGACGGCCGAGCTGAAAGCGCTGGGCCATACCTTCCGCACCCACAGCGATACGGAAGTGATCGTGCACGCGTGGGAAGAATGGGGCGAGGCCTGCGTGGAGCGCTTCCGCGGCATGTTCGCGTTCGGGCTGTGGGACCGCAACCGCCAGCTGATGTTCCTGGCGCGCGACCATATGGGCGTCAAGCCTCTGTTTTACGCGATGCAGCCCGACGGCCTGTTCGCGTTCAGCTCCGAACTGAAGGCGCTGCGCTCATTACCCGGCCTGCCCCGCGACATCGACCCGTGCGCCGTCGAGGATTATTTCGCGTACGGCTACATTCCAGAGCCGAAGACCATCTACCGGGGCGCCTACAAGATGTCGCCCGGCTTCCGGCTGGTGCAGAAGGTGGGCGAGCCGCTCGCGCAGCCGCGCCAGTTCTGGGACGTGCCGTTCAAGCTGCACCACGCGATGACGGAGGGCGATGCGCAGGGCGAGCTGGTGGAGCGACTGCGCGACTCGGTGCGCAGCCAGCTGGTGGCCGAAGTGCCGCTGGGTGCCTTCCTGTCGGGCGGCGTCGATTCCAGTGCCGTCGTCGCCATGATGGCGGGATTGACGCAGGGCGCCGTCAACACGTGCTCCATCGGGTTCCGCGACAAGGCGTATGACGAATCGGCCTACGCGGCCCAGGTGGCGCAGCAGTACCGCACCGAACACCATGTCGAGACAGTCGATACCGACGATTTCGCGCTGCTCGATACGCTCTCCGACCTGTACGACGAGCCGTATGCGGACAGCTCCGCGATCCCGACGTACCGCGTCTGCCAGCTGGCGCGCCGGCGGGTGACGGTGGCCTTGTCAGGCGACGGCGGCGACGAGAACCTGGCCGGTTATCGCCGCTACCGTTATGCGATGGCGGAGGAGAGCGTGCGCGGACGCATCCCGTCGGGGCTGCGCAAGCCGCTGTTCGGCACCCTCGGCAAATACTATCCCAAGGCCGACTGGGCGCCGCGCGTGCTGCGCGCCAAGACCACCTTCGAGGCGCTGGCCCGCGACCTGGTCGAGGGCTATTTTCACGGTGTCTCGATCATGTCGGACGCGATGCGGCACCAGCTGTTTTCCGACAGCTTCCGCGCCGGCCTGCAGGGCTATCGGGCCATCGATGTGATGCGCGGCCATGCCCACCGCTCGCCGACGGACGATCCGCTGTCGATGATCCAGTACCTCGACATGAAAACCTACCTGCCGGGCGACATCCTGACGAAGGTCGATCGCGCCAGCATGGCCCATGCGCTGGAAGTGCGGGTGCCGTTGCTGGATCACCAGCTGGTCGAGTGGATCTCCGGGTTGCCGCCGGAGATGAAATTGAAGGGCAGCGAAGGCAAGTACGTCTTCAAGAAGAGCATGGAGAAGTATCTGCCGCACGATATCCTGTACCGGCGCAAGCAGGGCTTTGCGGTACCGCTGGCGGCCTGGTTCCGCGGGCCGCTGCGCGAGCGGGTGCGCACGGCGCTGCTGGGCCCCAGCCTGGCGGCCACCGGCATGTTCAACGGCGCGTTCCTGGCCGAGATGGTGGAGCAGCACCAGTCCGGCCGGCGCGACTACAGCGCGCCGATCTGGACGTTGCTGATGTTCGAAGCTTTCCTCAGAAAAGAACTGTGATGGGTACCTCCGACTTCCTCGCCAAGACCAAGCCCCTGCGCATCCTGCACGTGCTGGATCATTCGATCCCGCTGCACAGCGGCTATACCTTCCGCACCCGTTCGATCCTGCAGCAGCAGCGTGCGCTGGGCTGGGAGACGCACCACATCACCAGTCCCAAGCAGGGCGACGTACCCGATGGCGACGAGACGGTCGATGGCCTGCGCTTCTACCGCACGGCCCCGGCCCGCAGCGGCGTGGCGCGGCTGCCCGTGCTGAACCAGCTGGCCGTCATCGACCGCCTGGCCGAGCGCCTGCTGCAGGTGGCCAGCGACATCCGGCCGGACATCCTGCACGCGCATTCGCCCGCGCTCAATGCCGTGGCGGCGCTGCGCGTGGGCCGCAAGCTGGGCATCCCCGTCGTCTACGAGATCCGCGCGTTCTGGGAGGATGCCGCGGTGGATCACGGCACGAGCCGGGAGTGGGGGGTTCGCTACCGCCTGACGCGGGCGATGGAGACGTGGGCGCTGCGCCGCGTCGACGCGGCCACCACGATCTGCGAAGGATTGCGGGCCGAGATCGTCGGCCGCGGCATCCCGGCGCGCAAGGTCGCGGTGATTCCGAACGCCGTCGATATCGGCGATTTTCACGTGGGCGGCGCGCGCGACGCGGCGCTGGCGTGGGACCTGGGCCTGGACGGCAAGACGGTGCTGGGCTTCATCGGCTCGTTTTACGCGTACGAAGGCCTGAACGTGCTGCTCGACGCGCTGCCGTCGATGCTGGCGCACCAGCCCGACATCCGCCTGCTGCTGGTGGGCGGCGGCCCGCAGGAGGAGGCGCTGCGCGCGCAGGCCCAGGCCTTGGGCGTGGCGGATCAGGTGATCTTCACGGGACGCGTGCCGCACGGCGACGTACAGCGCTATTACAACCTGGTCGACGTGCTGTGTTATCCGCGCCTCAAGATGCGCCTGACCGATCTGGTCACGCCACTCAAACCGCTCGAGGCGATGGCGCAGGGCCGGCTGCTGGCGGCGTCCGACGTGGGTGGGCACCGTGAACTGATCGAGGACGGCCGCACCGGCGTGCTGTTCGCAGCCGGCGATGCGCAGGCATTGGGGCGCAAGGTGCTGGCGCTGCTGGACGCGCCGGCCCAGTGGCCGCAGCTGCGCGAACAGGGCCGTCGCTATGTCGAAGAGCAGCGCAACTGGGCGGCCAGCGTGAACCGCTATCGCAAGGTGTATGGCGACCTGGTACCCGGCAGCGCGCTGGCGGTGGAACAGCCATGAGGGACGGTGCGACGCAGCCCCTGCGCGTGGGCCTGGTCGGGCCACTGCCGCCGCCGTCGGGTGGCATGGCCAACCAGACCTTGCAACTGGCGGCGCTGCTGCGCAACGAGGGTATCGAAGTCGAGACGGTGCAGGTCAATGCGCCGTACCGTCCCGCGTGGGCCGGCCGCATCAAGGGCGTCCGCGCGGCGATCCGCCTGCTGCCCTACCTGGCCAACCTGTGGCGCGCGGCCGGTCGCGTGCAGGTGTTCCACGTGATGGCCAACTCCGGCTGGTCGTGGCACCTGTTCGCGGCGCCGGCCATCTGGATCGCGCGCCTGCGCGGCACGCCTGTCGTCATCAACTACCGGGGCGGCGAAGCGGAGACGTTCCTGACGCGGGCGCAGGCCTGGGTGCGACCCAGCCTGACGCGCGCGGACGCCGTCATCGTGCCGTCCGGTTTCCTCGAACACGTGTTCGGCAAATTTGGTTTCATGACGCAGGTGGTGCCCAATATCGTCAACCTGGAGCGGTTCGTGGTGGCGCCGGCCCATGGCGCGCGCACGGGGCTGCGCCTGCTGGTGGCGCGCAACCTGGAACCGATCTACGACAACGCCACGGCCTTGCACGCGCTGGCGCTGGTGCACGCGCACGATCCGGCCGCCACGCTCGTCATCGCCGGCTCCGGCCCATTGCGCGCGCAGCTCGAGCAATTGGCCGCCGAACTGGGGCTGGCGCACGCGGTCACGTTCACGGGCCGCGTCGACAATGCCGGCATGGCCGCGCTGTATCGCGAGGCGGACGTCATGCTCAACTGCAGCCTTGTCGACAACATGCCCAACTCCGTGCTGGAGGCGCTGGCGTGCGGCGTGGCCGTCGTCAGCACCGACGTGGGCGGCGTGCCGTACCTGGTCGAGCACGGCCGCACCGCGCTGCTGGTGCCGCCCGCCGCGCCACGGGCGATGGCGGACGCGGTGCTGCGTCTGGCCGCCGAGCCAACGCTGGCGGCGGCGCTGCGCGAGGCGGGTTTGCGGCTCGTGCAGCAATATACCTGGGCCAGCGTGCGTCCGCGCCTGCTGGCCGTCTATCGATCGGTGCTGGCTGCGCGCGTCCGCAGTCCCGTGAGTCAGCCATGACGGCCATCGTGACGCCAGCGGCCGGCGCTTATCGTCCCGCGCCCTACACGGCGCTCGTCAGCAAGCTGCTGTTCCCCCTGCACGAGCGCGTCAAGCAGCACAGCAGCGTGGCGGTGCGCAAGCAGCTGGAGGCATCGCAGTACTGGCCCGAGGAGCGGCTGCGCGAGCTGCAGTTGCGGCGCCTGCGTGCGCTGCTGGAGCGTGCGCAGGAACGCGTACCGTATTTCCGCGAGTTGTTCCGGCAAATGGGATTCGATCCCCGCGGCGATCTGCCATCGCTGGCTGACCTGGCGCGGCTGCCGCTGATGGACAAGGCGGTCATTCGCGCCAATGTCGATCGGCTGAAAGCGGACGACGCGGTCGGCCTGGCGCGCTTCAACACGGGCGGCTCCAGCGGCGAGCCGCTGATCTTTTATATCGGCCGGGAGCGGGTCAGTCACGATGTCGCGGCCAAGTGGCGCGCCACGCGCTGGTGGGATGTCGATATCGGCGACCCGGAAATCGTCGTCTGGGGCTCGCCCATCGAACTGGGCGCGCAGGACCGCGTGCGGGCGCTGCGCGACCGTCTGCTGCGCACGCAATTGCTGCCGGCGTTCGAGATGTCCGCCGCGAAGCTGGACGGTTTTGTCGCCCGCATCCGTGCGCGCCGGCCGCGTATGCTGTTCGGCTATCCCTCGGCGCTGTCGCATATCGCCCGGCACGCGCAGGCGCGGGGCCAGCGCATGGACGACCTAGGCATCCGCGTCGCCTTCGTCACGTCCGAGCGGCTGTACGACGAGCAGCGCGCGCAGATTTCCGCCACATTCGGCTGCCCCGTGGCGAACGGTTACGGCGGCCGCGACGCCGGCTTCATCGCCCACCAGTGCCCGCACGGCGGCATGCACATCACGGCCGAGGACATCATCGTCGAAATCGTCGACCCACAGGGCCGGCCCGTGCCGCGCGGCCAGTCGGGCGAGATCGTCGTCACGCATCTGGCCACCGGCGATTTTCCGTTCATCCGCTACCGCACCGGCGATATCGGCGTCCTTGGGACGCAGGGCTGCGCCTGCGGCCGCGGGCTGCCGCTGCTGCAGGAGATCCAGGGCCGCAGCACCGACTTCCTGGTAGCGCAGGACGGCACCGTCATGCACGGGCTGGCGCTGGTCTACATCCTGCGCGACCTGCCGCAGGTAAAAGCATTCAAGATCACGCAGGAGAGCCTGGACCTGACGCACGTGCAGGTGGTGCTGGAAGCGCCGCTCGATGCCGCGTTGCGCGCCCATATCGAGCACGGCTTCAAGGCCCGCCTGGGTAGCGGCGTCGCGGTGCGGGTCGAGCAGGTGGCTGCCATCGCGCCGGAAAAATCCGGCAAGTTCCGTTACGTGGTCAGCAAGGTGGCCGCCGGGAGCGTTGCAACATGAGAGACGTGATCGTCACGCTGCTGGTCTTCGGATCGCTGCCGTATATTTTCAAGCGGCCGTCGTTCGGCATGGTGATGTGGATCTGGATCAGCGTCATGAACCCGCACACGCAGGGCTGGGGGTTTGCGCGCGAATTTCCATTTGCCGCGATTATCGCCGTCGTCACGGTCGCCGCGATGATCACCAACAGCCGGCGCCATTACCGCCTGCCCATCACGCCGGTGACGGCCACGTTCCTCCTGTTCATCGCCTGGATGTGCCTGACGTCGGTGTTTGCCGTCCATCCGGAGGAGATCGGGCCGCAACTGGTCAAGGTCATCAAGATCACGGGCATGACGCTGGTTGTGCTGATGCTGCTGCGTAAGCGCATCCACGTCGAGTGGATGATCTGGACGATCGTCGTCTCGATCGGCTACTACGGCACCAAGGGCGGCATCTTCACGATCCGCAGCGGCGGCCAGTACCGCGTGTGGGGCCCGATCGGCACGTTCATCGACGGTAACAACGAGATCGCGTTGGCGCTGGTGATGACGATCCCGCTGATGTACTACCTGTATGGCCTGATCGCCCACAAGTGGGGCCGGCGGGCGATGGTGGCGTCGATGCTGCTGTGCGCGCTCGCGTCGTTGGGATCGTATTCGCGCGGCGCCGCCATCGCGATGTCCGTCATGCTGTTGTTCCTGTGGCTGAAGGGGAAGAACCGGCTGTCGTTCGGCGTCGTCATCATGTGCTGCGTGCCCTTTGCGCTGCTGTTCATGCCGGACCAGTGGCATTCGCGCATCGACACCATCAACGAATATGAGCAGGACGCCTCCGCAATGGGCCGCATCAATGCATGGAATATGGCGTACAACCTGGCGAACGACCGGCCGCTGGGCGGTGGCTTCATGATTTACGAACCGGATATCTTTGAAAAATACGCGCCGGTGCCGCAGGATATCCATGCGGCCCACAGCATTTACTTCCAGGTGTTGGGCGAACATGGCTGGGGCGGACTGGCGATTTATGTGATGCTGGGCTTTCTGACGTGGCGCACGGGCAGCTGGATCATCCGCAACACGGCGCTGCGCAAGGACCTGGCCTGGGCCGCTGATCTGGCGAAGATGGTGCAGGTCAGCCTGCTGGGATTCATGGTGGGCGGCGCGTTCCTCAGCCTGACCTACTTCGACGTGCCGTATTATCTGATGGTGGGCATGGTCGCCATCCGGCAGATCGTCGAACGCGAGAAGGCCACGGTGGCGGTGCCTGTGCCGGCCGTGGCGCTGGAACCGAATCACCAGTTGGAGGAAGAGATGCAGCATGAGCCGCTTCGCTGATGCGGGCGCCGGATCGGCGCTGCTGGAAAAAGGCCTGTTGTCGCTGTGCTCACCGGGCGGCAAGCGTGGGCTGTCGATCCTGATCTATCATCGCGTGCTGCCGGCGAAGGACGAGCTGTTCCCCGGCGAAGTCGATCGCCAGGAATTCTCCAGCCAGATGGCGCTGCTCAAATCGCGCTTCAACGTACTGCCGCTGGCGCAGGCCGTTGCGCTGGCGAAGCGGGGTGCACTGCCGGCACGTGCGGCCGCCATCACGTTCGACGACGGCTATGCCGACAATGCCGAGGTGGCGCTGCCCGTCCTGCGCGAACACGGCCTGCACGCCACGTTCTTCATCGCCAGCGGCTTCCTGAACGGTGGCCGCATGTGGAACGACAGCGTCATCGAGCTGGTGCGGCGCGCGCCGGACGGTGTGCTCGATGCGTCCCCGCTGGGCCTGGGCGTCCACCCGCTGCACTCGACCGCCGAGCGCCAGCGCGCCATCCCGGCGCTGATTCGCCAGCTCAAGTACCTGCCGATGATGGAGCGCCTGGAGCAGGTCAACCGGCTGGCGGCGCTGGCCGGCAGCACCCTGCCGGACGACCTCATGATGACGACTGCGCAGGTGCGGGCGCTGCGTGCGGCCGGCATGGACATCGGCGCGCATACCGTCAACCATCCGATCCTGGCGCGCCTGTCGGATGCGCAGGCGCGCGAGGAAATCGCCCAGGGCAAGCTGGCGCTGGAGGACATCCTGGGCGACAAGGTGACGCTGTTTGCCTACCCGAACGGCAAGCCGGGGGAAGACTACCTGCCGCAGCACGTGGCGATGGCGCGCGACCTGCGCTTCGAGGGCGCCGTATCGACCGCGTGGGGCGCCAGCCGTGGCGAGCCCGATCCGTTCCAGTTGCCCCGCTTCACGCCGTGGGACCGCGACCGGCTGCGGTTCGTGCTGCGACTGGCGCGCAACCTGACCGTCCCGGCCGGGCGCGCATGAAAGGTTGAAGCAGGTGCGTGTCACCATCCTGCCCCACGGCTGGCAGTTCGACGCGGCCGACGGCGAAACCCTGCTGCGCGCCGCCGAACGCGCCGGCATCCGCCTCCCCAGCTCCTGCCGCAACGGCACCTGCCGCACGTGCTATTGCGCCAGCGACGGCGGCAAAGTGCGTTACGTCGTCGAGTGGCCCGGGCTGTCGCTGGACGAAAAACTGGCGCACGATGTGCTGCCCTGCGTGGCCGTCGCCCTGGAGGACATCACGCTGACGGTGCCGGCCGCAAAGCGCACGCCTGGCTGATGGTTCAAAAAAAATAAATCGGCTGAGCTTGTGTCCACCATGGGGTCACACCCCTACAAGGACACAAGCTCGACAATAAAAAAAATCCGTGACGCGCTGGTGTCGCAAGGCGGAACAGCCGTGAGGCACACCTCCCGGCCAGGAAACGGACGCAGCAGCAAATAAATTCAATTGCTGAGCTTGTGTCTTGGTCGGGGTGTGACCCCAAGGTGGACACGGGCTCGGCTGTGGTGAGATGCTCGCGGGGGCTAGTCGCCTTTGCGCAGTCGTGCCAGCAGCGCCTCGGTCTGTTCGTTCAGCGGCAGGCCGTGGCGCCGCAGCAGCTGCACGTGCAGCACGAGGTTTTCCAGTACCAGTTTGGCGGAGACGGCCAGCAGCGTCAGGCGGCGGTCTTCTTCGCTGAACGATTCCATCGCATCGGCCATTTCGCACAAATGGCTGGCCACGATGCCGCGCAAGGCGTGTTCGTCGAACGGCAGGTCGGCAAAATCGATCGGGTCTTCCTGCTCCACTTCCTGCATCAATAATTCGAGTTCCTGCTGGGTGATCGACATCTGTGGCTCCCGTGACTCACGTACGTTTATTCTAGGCCATCGGCAGCCGTAACCGCGCTAGAATCGGCGGACTGGAGACTCCCCGATATGGCGCAGATCATCTTCACGCAACAGCTGGCGCGCTTCCTCCCCGTCCCGCAACTGGCCACGCAGGCCCCCACGTTGCGCGCCGCGCTGGACGGCATCTTCGCCACCAATGGCCGCCTCGCGGGCTATGTGCTCGACGACCAGGGCCGGCTGCGCGAGAACGTCGTCATCTTCATCGACGGCCAGCGCACGCGCGAGCGCGCCCGGCTCGACGATCCCCTCCGGTCCGACTCCACCATCCACATCTTGCAGGCACTTTCAGGAGGCTGACATGGCAGAGCGCGCATTGCTCGCAACCCGCAAGGGCCTGTTCGAACTGACGCGCGGCGCCGCCGGCTGGCAGCTGGGCGCACCGCATTTTCCCGGCGATCCGGTATCGGCGGTGCTGCACGATGCGCGCGACGGCGCCACGTATGCGGCGCTGAACCTGGGCCATTTCGGCGCCAAGCTGCATCGGCGCGAAGCGGGCAGCGAAGGGTGGACGGAGGTGGCCGTGCCTGTCTATCCGCCCAAGCCGGAAGGCAGCGACGACAAGACCGACTGGACCCTGAAGCAGATATGGACGCTGGCCGCGGGCGGTGCGGACCAGCCGGGCGTGCTGTGGGCTGGCACGCTGCCGGGTGGCCTGTTCCGCTCCGACGATCGCGGCGTTAGCTGGCAGCTGGTGGAGAGCCTGTGGCAAGTGGACGGGCGTGCGGAGTGGTTCGGCGGCGGCTACGACGTGCCCGGCATCCACAGCATCTTTGTCGACCCGCGCGACAGCCGCCGCGTGCTGGTGGCCGTCTCCTGCGGCGGCGTATGGCAGACCGGCGATGGCGGCGCCACCTGGCAGCTACGCACCAAGGGCATGCAGGCCCGTTACATGCCGCCCGAACTGGCGGAGCAGGGGGCCGCCCAGGACCCGCACCGGGTGGTGGGCTGCGCCGGCCAGCCGGACGTGCTGTGGTGCCAGCATCACAGCGGCATCTGGGTCTCGACCGACAACGCCGCCACGTGGGAAGAAGTAGCGGCGCCGCTGTCGACTTTCGGTTTCGCCGTGGCGGTGCATCCGCGCGATGCGGCGACGGCGTGGTTCGTGCCCGCTGTCGCCGACCAGCAGCGCGTGCCGGTGGCCGCCGCGCTGGCCGTCAACCGCACGCGCGACGGCGGCGCCACGTTTGAGACGCTGCGGCAGGGCTTGCCCCAACAGCATTGTTACGATCTTGTCTACCGTCACGCGCTCGCGGTGGATGACGACGGCACGACGCTGTTGATGGGCTCGACGACGGGCAGCGTGTGGTTGTCGAGCAACGCGGGTGACGACTGGCAAGAGGTGAATGCCCACTTACCGCCGGTCTATGCGGCGATTTTTACTAAAACTGATTGACCTAGAATTGCCATGAGGAAATAATGGTGCTTTCCGCTGAACTATACCGCCGTGGCCACCGTTACCGACATCTCCACCATCCCGCTGACCCACCTGAACCATATCGACGCCCTGCTCGACAAGGGACCGGACTGGAATTATCTGACCGTCAATCCGGCCAACACGATTTACTACACGTTCAGCAGCACCGCGGCAGTGATCGCTGACAATGCCGACGAGATCAACGGCTGGGAGTCGGCACTGACGGCCGCCCAGCAGGCGAATGCCCGCACGGCGATGGACTACCTGAGCGAGGTGACGGGGATCGATTTTGTCGAGACACCCTACTCGAGCAAGGCGCAGGTGCACTTCGCCAATGCCGACATCATCGGCCCGCGGGTCACGGCGGAATGCGCGTGGGAGTCGTCATACTGGCACCTGGGGGACACGCTGACGAAGTACGACGCCGATGCGATCGTCTATCTCGACAATAAAGAATGGGGCGTGGAAAACGCCGACCTGACGCCGGGGGGCTACGGCTACGAAACGCTGCTGCACGAACTGGGCCACATGCTGGGTCTGAAGCATCCGTTTGATGGCGATATCACCTTGCCCGAATGGCTCGACGACACCGGTTATACATTGATGTCGTACACCTCCGACGGCCACGCCCATTCAGCATTCGGCGAGTACGATATCGCCGCGCTTGACTGGCTCTACGGCCGCGATGGCCTGGGCGGCGAGATG
>Ga0307518_10001266_pt1 | contig 18998 bp, 15 predicted proteins | sample 25_EM_MG_FD_203889 | JGI IMG/M metagenome (GOLD analysis project Ga0307518, IMG submission 203889) | Populus trichocarpa ectomycorrhiza microbial communities from riparian zone in the Pacific Northwest, United States - 25_EM | ecosystem: Host-associated > Plants > Roots > Unclassified | place...
GTAGCGAGACGCCATTTTTTAGAAGACAAGAAATGTTGTGAGTACTTGGGTTTAGGGTTTTTGGAAATTCAATAGGGATTTCAGTTTTGGGGTTTAAAGTGGGGTTTTAGTTTTCTTTTTCAGTCTCCTTGTGTCTGAGGAGCGAGAACCATGTCGTTTCACATATTTAGCATTCACAAGAAAATATTGTGATTTTTCTAAGGAAAATAATGATTTTTTTTTTTATGACCAGGTGTTATTGGGTCACCAATCACTCAATATTTTTTTGCCACAAATCATTTATATCCAAATTAATGCATTTTATTGAAAAAAATATTGTGATTTTAGAGTAATTTGAAATTGCCATTTATTCTCAAAATTAAAAAAAATAGAAAACAAAAAAAAATTTCTTGTTAATGCAACAACAAATACTAGATCTAGATACTTAACTTGCACTTCGTCACAGGTTATATATTTTTTTTAAAAAAAATTATACACAAGTTTTTTTAATATGTGTTTATAGTTAGAAAATCTTTAAGTGAAAATAAAATTTTTTATACAAATATATAGTCAAATAAATCGAGAACTATATATGTTAATAAATAAAAAAAACATAAATGATAACTAAAAATAAAAATAGAAAAATTAAGAAACAGATGTAGATCAAAATATTTAATCTTGCAAATCAGAATATTTATCAAGTTATGTTTGCTAAATTTATTTATTAAAATAATTTTTTTTATTCAAGCAAATGATGATAGAAATAGAGACAAGTTAAAAATTTAGAGATAAAAAAACATATAAGAAAAATCCATTAATTTTTAAAAAAATAGAAAATAGAAAAAAAAAAAAAAAAAAGCAAGAGTCAGCCATTGTTAGCTTGGCAAGCCAGGTCAGCTTGCTTGGCCCATTGCGTCAAGGGCCGCGTGGCTAAACCCTTATTTTTTATCCATATTTCATCAAGGCTCACTTGGCCCATTTCCCTATTAGGTTTGACATATCGTTTGATTTGTCTAGATTCTGGCTACTGGGGTGGTCGAAAATCGAGTCTAATGTATTTTTATTCAAAAATCTTTTTTTCAATCTATTTTTGATTCAAAACTTCTTAGAAACCGTGATAAACCTTTTCATGACCTCAAAAAAACCAAAAACCATCCTAAAAACCGAAATCAACTCGAAACAAAAAACCACATGAGCTTATATATATATTTTAAAAACTTTAAAGGTAAAAAAACACAAAATAAAATTTCTTCATCAAATAAAACCATTTGACATAAAAACCAGTCCTTTTGGTGGTCTAAATCGGTATCAACAATATTTTTCTCTCCCTGCTACCGGAATTCGATGACCTCTCTCTCATCTCTTAATTAGGGACTAAAAAATTAAAAATAAATAAACTTTTGTACCAAAATTAAATTTGAAAAAAATTAAGGCACCAAAATCATGTAATTTGTGTTATTTTTAAACTTAAAGGACAAAAGTGTATCTTTCCTGAATATTTTGGCATGCCATCGATGTTTGGTGCCCTTTTAATTTTGGCCTTGTTCTTTCAATTCCACCATTGTCTAAAAAATCAAAATTAATTAACCTTCAATCAGCATAAAATCACTCAAAATAAAACTTTAAGAATCAAAATAAATTTTTAAAAAATAATAAAGGTCATCCACAATGTTTTACCCGAAAAGTGCTAGTTGCACAATATTCTCCCCCCACACATTTTAGTTTTTAAGTAATTGGTGTAGGTAAACAGAGAATGGAACATGGACTGCAAAATGAAATTAAAATAAGATAAATTTAATCCATGTTTTAAAATAAACAATTAAAAATGCTATAATGGACTGCAGCCACTTCACCTACTTTGTTTACAAACATCAAGTCGGCTTCAACGGCATTGCATCTTGAGTTGGTGGTGGCAGAACCATTGCCGTAACAACTAGACACTCCTATATGCATACACAGCCTAGAGTGTTAGTAATTGCTCTGCTATCACCTACCCGAAGGTAGAAAGTTGATTGGCTCATATTCATGCATAATATGAATAGATAGCTCCTTTCAATGAAGTAAGTTTAAGTCCCGGTAACTCTGGATTATTTGGTTATAAAGCAATGGGGAACGACTAACAAAAAGTTATCAGTTGCAATGATTAGGAGTACAGAGGTGGCCCTGAAGTTTACACCTACCATTTATATACATACAAAGGAAACAAAAAGATAACAGATCAGCTTTCCATTCCTCAATTTCTCCCAGCAAACAATCGGTCGATCTAGAAACCACCTGCTTCTGGAACAATATATTCTAGTATAAGCATTTTTCCTCCTGTTGAAAAAGGCTGGAAAAAGACATCTCAATAGGCAACTGCTTGCAGCATGGTCTAATTCCACCTTGAACATTTCCACAGGCAATCAACGAGGAAAAATTCTCTCCTTCGAGAATATGAAATGAGAAAGAATTAGTTGCAAAGGCAATGGGTCAGTTCACCTCAGAGATTTGACCAGAGAGGCACTCTTTTATTTCCATGACATTAGAGGAGCCGCAGTTTTCCTGTAACTGAATCAACTGATTCTTTTGGCCCTGCTCAGGAATAAAAACATAGTCACTGTCATTTTGTTGGGTGGAACCACCTTTGCCCAAACTAAGTAGGGTCAGCTATTTTGTGACTTGGATGTTTCTTCTTTCTATATTTTGGTGGATGTTCATAGAACCAAGAAGAAAAAAGTCAAATGATTGAGCAACAACTCAGATTGGGAGTTCTTGATCACAGGTCTTGTTTTACAATCTAATCTTCTGTAAGAAATTTTGGAAATCCTTTTAGTCAATTGGTTTGAGTATATAGGCAGTCGATCTATGATAACAAGTGAAAGGAAAGCAACTTGTTTTAAAATCTTACATAAGACATTTTGGAATTTGAATCTCTTAATTAGTTGAGAATGCAGGTACTAAATCTACGATACCAAGTGACAGAAAGGTAACAGCTAAACAAGTTTAGCAGCAAAAAGAAAATCATACCAGGTCCAACAGCAAGAACAGTCTTCGACCCAGCTGAAACCTGTGCAAAACAAAGGAACTTGGAAGTTAAATTACGCAAGTTAACTTCATCAAAATCAAATCGCAGACTTAAATTTGTTGCAAAATATTTGAGAGACAAGCACTATGCACTGAAGTTGAAACATATTTCCAAGTTTACCACTAGAAACCAAGCTCTTTGTTCTCAAATTACATCAAACAATCATGTGGCTGCAAGATCAAGTTCTTGAATTGTGACAATTCAAGTATAATTTCTTCAAAGCTTGATAAATAAAGGCTATAATTTACCTAGATCAAGAGAATCAAATTCTTAAGTGTAAGTTTTATTTGCTGCTTCTTTGCTATTATTAATTGTATCCAGGCTACTTTAAGATGAATCTTAATCACAAACCATGTCATGCATAAGTTTACCTGTGTTCTTCCAGCATCAGCAACAACAAAAGTTGGAAGGCCAATGTTCTCAGCTGCTTCTCTTATCTTGTTCCTGATGAGGAGGGAAATGGTGCTCCATGAGTTAGACAACAAAGAGCTTTTTGGCATAATAAATGAACGTTCGGCAACTCTGAAACAATTGCATTATTCAAATAAATTCGCCTACGTACATTTCTTGTTGATTCTTGCATGTAACAACTATTTTGGGCTGTCCAGATTGCTCCCATTGTCTCAAGAGAATCCGGTGGCTGCAAAGTATACAGAAACAGCGTGACTTCAAATAATAATGGATAGTCAATAAAAATACATGGCGGGGCATCTATTAACCAGAGTTGATCAGAAAGCAGTTATTTCATGATTATATACTCCTAAAAGATATTTTTGGTGACCTTCGGGATTGAAAGGGCATGAAGCCTAATTAATTAACTATTTTAATTGAAGCTCTTCAAGTCCTTTAAACAGTTCATTCAAGCCTTCATTTATCTACTTTTGGTGAAGAAGTGCTTATATGCTCTAGAACAGCATAATAGAATACACATGGAAGAACAAATGAAAAACCTCTCAACTTATTAGAGTTACACAGATCCTCATTATCACAACCTGCATACCTATAAATCAGCTCTGCATACATGCCAGTGGCTGCATCTGCAAGTACACAAACCAGTTCAATCAGATAAATGATAAAGCAATTTGCAGGAAAGAGCAAAGGGAATTCTAAAGCCACAAGTCAAAACTTCATAAACTGAATCTTAATTGAAGTGTCTTACGTGCACACTGAGATGCAATTTTTCCAGCACCCATCTTCAGGTCTTGTCTGACTACAAAAACCTGCCATTAGCAATTCCGCAGTTCATCAAATAACTATTTGACATCCAGAACAAATTAAAAAAACTGAATCTATAAACCAGAACTAGTTATATGATCAATTGCATCTTCCCACTACATGCAGAAATTGAACCAATAAGATATAAACTAATGTAAGCTACTGGACGGTGGACACCATTATGGTAGGCAAAAAAGACAAGCATCTGGTTTATCAGCTTGACATTTGGAGACTTGAAGCTATGGTTCACAACAATCTAAATCTATTTTGAAACAGGTTCAGGCTATCTACATAAAGTAGTCTGTTTTTAACACTATCAATTTTTAATCCCAAATTCTTGGCCATGGCTTTAAACTGACCAAATTAATTGGCAGGAACAAAAAAACATTAAAACGATTTGCAAAGAGCTTGATTGACCAAATTGAATGGCTTTTGACTCCACAACTTCCAGGTCAATAGGCATGCAACCATTGATGGTGATTGTTGCCGCCAGTACTTTCAAAACCACATTCATATAGCAATGGCGATCAGATTCAGCCAACACTAACTACATTTTCCTAAATATGTTGAAGAAATCAAAGTAGAGCCACCTAAATGCCTTCCTTGGCATTGACTTTAAACCAAAACACCATCTGTTGCAGTAGAATTTCATCCATTAATTATTTAAATAAGCTAACAGATACAGTGGAGAAAGCAATAGATACTTGAACACAAACCATTTTAAGCTCTTTGTCACCATCTTCCAGACTTTGCTGCTGGGACTTTCCAGGCAAAAAATTCTTCTTCTTGGTTTGATTTTTTGAAGGGTTCGACAAATCCAAAAACAAGCCAAAAATGAAACCAATGATAAGGCCCGGAATGAAGTTTTCTGGCCTAAAACTCTCTGCTAAACCTCCTTTTTCCTGCTTCTGATTATATACATTTAGCAAATTCAATTAATCAAACCAAAATAAAGGAAAAAAAAACAATCCTATCATACACCATTGAATTTAGTTAATTGCTAAAAAAAAAAGCTTCCACTTAAGTGAGCGTAGCACCATCATTTAGCCAAATTTTGATAAAATTTTGATTTTTTCAAGAAAGCAGAAGGTACCCAGTTGAGAGAAACGAGTATTAGCTCTATAAAACAATAATTAATTACAGATGATAAAGCTAAGAGAACAATTCAGCTTACAAAGAAAACAACTTTAGAACGTGAAGACATGAACTTTTCAAGCATTTGAAACTAAACCAGCATGAATTTGAAAAGAGGAGACATGAAGGAAGGAAACTATGAAGGATAAAGGTTTTCAAGTACCTTGTTTGAAAGCTGAGATGGGTTTTTCGACACACCCCACATAGTTAGCCTACTCTCCTAGCTAGAGATTGAATGCTGTGCAGAGGTAAAAAACCCAACTGAAGAAGATAAAACAGACCTAAAATAAAGTTGATATAAGACTAAACAACGTCGTTTTAAACCAGTTGCACTCCTGTAGGGCCCAGTACTGAAACGCAGCGTTTGGACAAATACCAATCCTCGTCGTCCTATCTCATTTTATTTTTTCAAAATCGACCGGCATGAATTCGCCATGCAAAAAGTTCCCACTCATGCACACGTATCCAATTATTAAAGATCGGGTAATTTTAAGATTTAACTTAGATTTTAAATTTATTTTTTAAAGGTTGTGAGTTTGAGTTTTATTTTAGAATCACTAAAAATTTATATAATTATTAATTTTAGAATTTATAAAATTAATCGAAATACGTATAAATTAGTTCAAATACCTATATTAAAAAAAAACCAGGTAAAGTATTAAAAAATCAATCTAAAATTGATTTGATTTTGACTCATCGGGTTAACCTCAGCTTCATCATAATCAATTTGATTTAATTTTTTTAATTAATTAGAGTTAAATTTGAAAAGTTAAATTGTTTGAAAATAATTTTAAAAATATATCTCCTAAGTTAATATAAAGATAAACATCAATATATTCGGAGGTTCATATAACATATTGTACCCTATCAAATCTTATTTTAAGTGAAAAGCGAGTTTGTTTATCAGAATAATTCTTACGCAGTGGAAGCATATAATTAAGGCTTATTTGGAAGGTGAGATATATATATATATATATATATATATATATATATATATATGAATCACGTGCCTTGAGAGGGCGGGAGAGAGGGTTAAATGGAGAAACACGATATGAGCAAGTCAAAGTTTGGAATTCCTTGGCTTTCACTATTTTCCTTCCTAGGCTCCCGCTATCCCTCACTTGCACTCCAAATCTAGACAAGGAATCTTAGCCACATTATATTGATTACAATTCCTTTACATTACCCTGAACCCCTAACAAACAGTAACACCTTCCTCCCTTCACATTTTAATTTGCAACCCCGCCAATATCTTCCTTCCCTTAATTTCTCTTATGGAATCTGTTGGCTCTGATAGTTCATCTACATCCTCACCTGACTCCAACTACCGCCACCGCAACCGTCTTCATCTACGGCTTAAACCAAGCCAACCGGTGGCAGACCGCATTGTTCGAGCCATCCGTCACCGTCTTCGCCTTCTCCATCGATCAGAAGCCAACTTTTTTATCTTGGGTGCCACAGGGAATGTCTACACCGTGACCTTAAGTGCTACCCCTACGTGCTCATGCCCTGATCGTACAACACCATGCAAGCATATATTATTTGTTTTGATTCGTGTATTGGGCGTCTCTCTTGATGATGCATGTCTTCGAAGGAGGAATCTTAGGACTTGCCAGCTTAATCACCTGCTTGGGACTCCTACCTTGCCAGAGGCGCTGGCAGGGTTTAGCGTTCGTGAGAGATTCCATCAGTTGTTCTTTCAGACAAGGCATGGTGTTTTGAGACCTCGTGTTGAGGTTGAAGACGGGACAAAGTGTCCGATTTGTCTTGAAGAGATGGAGAAGGGAGAGAAGCTGGCGGCTTGTGGAACATGCAGGAATGTTATTCATGCAGAATGCTTGATGAAGTGGAAGAGGAGTAAGGGGAGGAGGGCAGCTAGCTGTGTGATTTGTCGAGCAAGGTGGAGAGACAGAAATGATGAAGAAAGGTATCTGAATTTGGCAGCTTATGTTGGGGAGGATGATATGGCTGAAGATGGTGTAGGTATTTGTGTCGGCTAAATGTCTTCATGGGCATTGATTAGCTAGCTAGGGTTTACCTTCATCGATCCTACATTAAAGGAAGATCATTCGATTTGTAAATACCATCATAGGTTAATGTTGTTGTGACCAATATTGTCTCTATAACTACATTTTAACTTGTTTGAATGCAATATAGTATAAGAAATTGACTGCCACCTTTTACCGTCAAGGAGAGGACAACAATACATATGCTAATCCATTAATTTACTCTAACTACATGGAAATCAAGATTACAATAATACAAAATGTGAAAATCAATCGATAATATGGTATAGGGGCCCCGTATGGCGAATCAAAGTGCCCCCAAAACATTTTTAGTCCTCTGAGAGATAATTCAGGAAGTCATTGAAGAAGGCAAAGATAAGATACGTACGGTGACCTTGACTTTTTCTAGATTATGATGATTATTCATTAATTCTAAGTTCCGTTTTACGAGAAATCTTATATTGATAGTCGTAATTAACATCTTGTATTGAATGTGTGTACATTGTAGAGGTAGCTGGTTCTAGATTTTGTTTTCCTTCTGGGTCTTGGCTATTGTTTCTAATCATTAGTACCCTTTGTCTCTTGTTTCCTCAATATATCCTTCGTGGATGCTCTTTTTGATTACTGAAAGAAATCCTTCATGGAACAACACCCGAATAGGTCCAGCAGAATTAGGAGCTAGCTAGCACATCTATTATACATATTTAATCCTCTTCCAAGTAAAGAGGAAAGAGATGGCAGAGATGATAAATAGATGATTGAATAAGATAAGAGGAGACGAGGGATAAAAGAGAGACACTCTTTACGTTAAGGCCATGGAAATTGAAAAAGCTTTTAGTGGTAGACAAGGGATAGATAAAAGGGTTAATAAAGATAATACCAGTTACTAGTTTGAAAGCAATGTCCCTAGAAAGCATTGTCTAAACATTATATATATAGCTACTAAATTGAATAGAAGGGATAGATAAAAGGGTTAAACCTATTGATGGGTTGATGTATTTCTCATTGAATAGATCAGTATCCAACAAATTTAATTTGTTTAGAGTTTGATTTTCGAATGCATTTGGAGGTGTTGACATCTTTAAACTGAGATTGTCAAGTGGATTAATCCCAGCTGAAAGTTTTGGTAAACTTCTCCTACAGACTTTTATCTTGCTAAAATTCTGTCTGTTCAGGTAGGCTGTTTTGAGGTAGATGCTTTGAACAAAATTAATAATTGGCGTTGCTTAGGAAAATGTCAAGATTGCTGGGCTCTTAGGGAGACAGACGGACATGCCCTTTATTGCGATCGAGGAGTGCAGAAAAGGGTTTTTTGTGAACGGAGTTGCTGAAACTCTGGAGTTTTTGTCATATTATATGGACTAGTAGTAGCTAGTCTTCTGACAGATATTTTTAGAGACAAATCGTGTGTGTGTGTCATTGTGGCAAAAAGGGTGCCATGGATGGGAGCTTGATGATCTCACTTCCAACAGAAAACATTGCATTGAGGCAATAAAGCTTCAAATCATGGCCAGTAACCAGGACATGTCATTAGTGAAAGACTGATCAACAGACTACAAGTTTTGTACTGTATTGGTTGGTCCTTTCCAGCACTAGGACGGTTTCGAAATATATAACAGTACTGGTGGTGCCTTCCACCATATCTCTGCTCTTTGTATCGGCTCCTGTTTCAGTCCTAAAGGCTGAGTTAATTATGGCGTATCCTTGATGGTTTTAACGGTAGCTTGGTTGGATGAAGGATTCAAAAAAGGTTGGGCTCGAATCTGATTCTCATCTTGCAATCCATGCACGACGTGATCAGAAGCTGTTTGATAGGCGATGGCATGTCATGTTCGACTGAGACACATTTATCATATGGCTTGCTGCGGTGCTGACGGACTGACTAGCAAGCTAACATATTTAATCTTGATATTGCCATTAGAACTTGACGATATATATGTGGGATATCAATCCCTAAAATGTGCTCTTTGTAACCTAGGGCTTGAGCCCACCTTTCAATAACAGCCATGATCAGCCTTTCAATGTGCCGTGCATTTTTTTTTCTTACTTTTTTAAGCTATAAAAACATAGATTTCTTATGTGGTTTAGAGTCTAACTCGGAAAGATATCTCGGTTATTTATCTACTAAAACAATAAATTATGCCCATTAATTTTATTGTTTAATTTAACAAGTTTTTTATTTATTTATTTATTTATATAATAGTAGTTAAGGATGTTTTTGGGTATAAAAGTGGATTTTCGTAATATTTTCTTATACACAGAGGGGCTTAATTTTATCAAATTTTCAATCTCTTATGCCATTAATTATATAATTTTATGATACCTCAAAATGATTTTTATAATTTATTTTAATAACCTGCAGCTCCACAGGGAGTGAATTACTCGAAGGAAAAATGCTTTAACTTATATATTCATTTTCAACCAGCTCACAAACCTATAAAATTTATCAATTTAGTTATAAATATTCTTAATCAAGCCCTTTTCTTAAATGTTAATTAATTTTTTTTTATCAATTTTTCTTTGATATATACACGCACGCATTAAACGGGAATATTAACAAAAAAAACCGAAAGGGTAGTATTGAAAAATGTGGGTATTATTTTAGGACTCAATTGGTAAAATATATAGGTTTCGTACTCAATTGAGAATGGGTATAGAAAAAAATACGGTTAGAGTTGAAAACGCTGCGTTTTAATTATACATGAGAACCATCAAAACGGTCAATTAACAGTCTCTGAGTCCTGCTTTCCTTCCGAAACCTCTTTAGAACCCTAGACCGTTACTTCTCCATAAAAAGACCCTTCTCCGTCGAAATGCCTGGCGTCGCGGCGGACTCCACCACTTTCGCCAGCGGTGGCGCTTTAGTCCCATTCGTGCCAGACACCGAAATTTCCGTGGTGTACCCGCTTCACCACGGCCTAAAACCTCCAATCTCTCGCGTCTCAATCTCCTGGGCACGAGGAAACAATCTCCGCATCTCGTTACTCCGTAATCTACCTTCCGATTCCGACTCCGACTCGGATGGATAATTTTGGGAAAATATTGTGGAATTGGATCAGGGCAGCGGAGCAGCCGATGTCAGAGACGCCGAGCATTGGCGCCGCATTGCCTACGGCTCCGTCGCGCCTTTCGCGCTCCTTCAAAGCCGCAAGAATGCAGTTTCGAGTTTTTCTAAATTACAATCAAGTCCCTCTCCATATGACCTTGACTGGCAAGTTTTGAATTCTTTTTTCTCTGAGAATTTTTATTTATTTATTAAAAATGTGGTAAATTAATTTCTTTAGGTGGGAGTATGTAATGGAGTATAGCAAGGACATAAATGCACTACTTGGGAATCCAAAGTCAAATGATAGTTCTTTAATTGAAGACCCTAAAGAAGTTTTGAAGGTGAATTTTCTTTGGCTCAGTTGGTTTGTTTTGGTAGCTTAGAGTTAGCGGTTGATTGTTTAATTAAGTGAATCATTTTCTGTAGAAATTTGAGGAACCAACGAGTTTAAAGGCAGCATGGGAGTTAATGGAAATGTTTTATGTAGACAAATTATGTCAGAGCTGGTTACCGGACGCCTTGTCGATTGGTTGGCGGTAATGATCATTTATGCTCTGTTTCATTTGATTTTTTGGGGTTGTATTTGATTGAACCCTTTTGTTAATTTTTCTGCTCTTATTGCTGCTGGTTGTGCCAGGATTATGATAGTCTATTATCAGGTGATCAGCTGACTGTTCATTCGAAACTTGTGGAGTTTCAAGGGAAACTAGTTACCTTACAGGTTTGATTATATTCTGGATATATTTTATTAAAGTTCTATTTAATGCCCTAATTTTTTTCTTTGCTTAGCTAAGTTTGTGGTGAAATTGCTAGCATAATGTTAAACTTGTGCTTTGTATATGTGTTTTTGCAATGTCATTGATGGAAAAAGTGGCAGGCAATGTCGCTAAATGTAATCCTGTTAGTATATAAACTTTTATCGTCCGTGATCAATTTATGTCTGCTACCTATGGGAATGTTGGATGTTTGGCAAGCTTTTCCAGCTTAAAATGTTAATATGTAATGAAATTTGGCTGGACATGTTATAGGGAATCAATTCTTAGATTGATATTTTGTTCAACTTTTATGACATGTTTTATATGCTGGGTCAAGATCTTTGTGAACTCTTTCCTTTTTCTCTTATGAATGTGGGACCTTCTATGATTGCTTTATGCAGGCCATCGAGGATGATCCTAAATATTGGGAGGTGATATCGTCTGACACTAGCAGTTGGTTGGCTAGAGATTGTGGTAAAGTGTCCAGTCTTTCCCTCTGTTTGTTGATTGGTATAGTGCATCTTATAGTGATGAAGAGACAGATGTTTTAATGCAGAACTAAATGTTTTTCTCTTGTAGGTGAAACATTTGCTCTTGCATGGATCTCATCAACTAGATCAACTTGGCTATAGAGAGGTTGGTAAGAACTCAATGATTGATTGAGTATGTACATACCATTGAACTTATTTTTCAGCAACCATTAATATATACATGCAGGTTTAAAATGAAATTTTAAATTGTTGGCTTTTGATACCATTTGAAATTTTAAATTGTTGGCTTTTGATACCATTTGACAAACATGAACATTATTTGTATACTTAGGGTTGTCACATACCGATATTTATGTATCGTAATATTCTCATTCAACATCATCCTCCTCATCTTCATTGAATTTTGATGGTTGATTCTCATCCATAAAGGATCTAGAATCATAAAAAAAATTCAGCTTCAACATCATTTTCCTGCTGTTGAATTTCTCTTGTATATCCTGATCAAGAGGTTGTCTCCTGTAATCATACCTTTGAAGGGTTCTTAAAACTAATTATGGATCCACGATCACTCTTCTTACGATCCTCCAAAGTTTTCTCCTTAATCTCCGCCAATTGACCAGATAACTCTATAACCTGCCTCAGCAATTTTGATGCAGGATAGTTTGGTAAAAAACGCAGCATTATGATAGTGGGTATAACATTCAATCCGATAGTTGGATTGGGCTGCAATTCAGCTAGGAGGTTTTACAACTAAATATTGGGGAGGAGCCCTCAAATTTGACCCGGAAGCTATTGTTTTGACAACTAATGCATGAATAAACAAAATATCTAGCTTTAATGTGCATGATTATTTAAGCAGTCATGCTTGCCAGTCTAATTGCTAGTTGATGATTCTTTGTTGTAGTTGACACTGCTCTGCTGGGAAAATGTCTCTCAAACGAATATTTTGTTGAATAAACTGCAAGAATTGTCCATGGCAAGTGTTCGTCCAAGCTTTGTCGCCGCTGAGTTGCCAGCTGAGGCACTGAACTCTGTTAGGCTGGCTCTTGCCACGACTCTTGGGCGTGCCATCTTAGAGGAACAATGATGCTTTGTTTTTTACGTTCTTGAAGCTATTAATGCACTCCCTGGTGACCAGGCATTCAAGCCACATGATCACCATCATATTGAAGAAATGTTGATGGTGAATTTGGGATTCGCTACATGCATGTACATGTTTGTTTAAAGTTCTGCATAGCCAATGTTTCACAAGAGAAACCACTGCTCCTCTACTTGCTAGAAGTATTGCTTAGAGGAGTCTGCAGTTATCGAATCACATCTTGTTACAATCATGTTTGACGTTGTTGTAGAACTACACCACAAGTCTCTGGTTAGCAGAAAATATAGACCATGCCTAGATGATAACACATTTTGCTATTGAAATTTTCATCTGAGTTGTATCAATGATGGGCTGTTATGGAAAACTCTCAGCTTTTGTTGTATATTGGTGTATTCAAAGAAATGTTAATGACCTTATGTTTAAACCTAATTTTTCCTGCTACTATTCAAGGATTCAATTCTGCTGTAGTTTTTGTGTTACTCGTCTCGACATACTGGCGTTCCTTCTCGGTCTGAACAAATGCATGCGGTCACATGCTCAGCATTACCACATTCCCTTTTTCAAGTGTAAAAACTTGCGAGCGCTCAATTGGGACCGTTTTAAGTGACTTCTGAAGCTTACACTGCAGAAAACAAGTGGGGGTCATGAGGGCCAGCCAATTGGAGGATCAAGGAGGCTGGGATGCGCAGTTAGAGTTGACATATAGACGAGTCCCATATAAAGGAAAGAATCAGAGGGGGAGAACAAACAGAAACAGGGAAACAAATCAAATAATCAAGAGAAGGCTGCCTTTATAATACAAAGCTAATAGAAAAAAAAAAAATACAAGCACTACAATCAACATGATGATGCTATACCAGGCCTGCACCATTTAATAAACAAATACATCTCACTAGCATGGAATTTATCGAGAAAAGAAAAAAGAACCTCGGAAAGGTACAAAAAATATGCAGTAGGGAATAGACAGAAATCTGGAGAGCTGTGAATATAATCAAATAAATAATGTTGGATCTTCTACCACTTTAGTCAACAAACAAGCTTGGCAATGGCAAGACTCATGCCCTATCAATTTTCTTCACTCGGGATTGCTGGTCCTGGTAAAGAGCCAGAGGCACTTTCAGTGTACTATACAAGTTTACTGCAGCTTCCTAAGGTGGCCCAGCTTATCCAAGCATGCCATAGGCAGTATTTTGCTTGGTTCATCTTGGCTGCAGACAAGTAGAACCAGCCTTGTTACCGTGTGCAGCACTTCAGTGTATTACAGTTTCTTGGGCAAATTGTAAGTCTTCTTAAGATACCTCGATGCTGCTTCATCGTTCCGATAACACAACATACGAAGAAGTGTGTTTGGGTCAGTAGGATTCCACTGTCCTGAAGTTGGAGGTAACGGAAGTTTAGACCTGGCAGAAGAGCCATATGTCTCCAACGTCATGCGTCTGTAACGCTCAATGAGACTCTCTGTATCTGTTCGGAAAAGGGGAAGGATACTTCTGACTGTAGTTGAAAACTTATCTATCAACTCAGTAGGCAGGCCATCCCCGTTGGCCCAAAATAGATCTTTAAGGGATTTGAAATCATCCTCTATTATCTGAGAGTCCTGACGCATGAAAGCACGAGAAGGGCCTCCCGCAAGCAGAACAAGCAAAAATCCATCAAAGGAAGCTCTCATTATGTCAGTAACAACACGTGGACGAACTCTTTCATGTATAATGTTTGAAATGATCAGCAAATTCCGCTCAACCTCCTGGATAAAAGGTTCAATCCTAGAAGATGATGGCTCTCCAACATACAAACCATCCCAGAAAACATGACTCAAGTCATGGAAAACGAGTTTGTAAGCAACTGCCTCGCTGAGTGCTTGAACTCCTTCTATACAAGCAGCTGGTGTCAATTCAAACTTCTTTGCCAAACCATTTGAAAAGTCTTCTGCGTGTGCAGATTCTGAGTTCCTCAAATGGGTTATTATTCTCTTCTCTAAAACATCCAACTCTGATCGGATTCTGTGCAAAGTATTTATACGAACACATAACTGAGGAACTCCAAAAGAATTGTCCCCATTCATTGTTGCAACCTGAGAATTCCTCTTTTGAGTGTTTGCTGACTTCTCTTTCTTCTTCCATGCAAACTTTGATTCCATAGTACATCTGGTCAATGCTGGCATAGTTGGAACATATGTATTCCGTGATCCTACATATCAGATTGAATGATTTCAGTTGTTAGAAACTCAAAAACATGAAGCCATGCACATTATTTGAGCTTTGCAAACATTTACCGCAGCCAGATTTTGCCTTAGTTGCATAATACTGAAGACATCTGTCAAGGCCAGTCATCAAATCAGGTAGCAGCACGGGATGCATTGGTATTGGCAGCTGAAAATATGCATCCAAAGTTTCATCAATAATCCGCAAAACTTCAACAGCAGAGGGAGCATATCCTTCTTGATTTGCCTGCGGATTCCAGACCTACACATTGCAGCAAGCTGGTTAACTCAGGGTAAGGTAAAAACAAATGAAAATGCATCAAGAAAAGAAAGGACAATCAAGACTGTGACAGTTACTGAGAAATTCAACAGATCAGTGCATATGATAGCATGAATGGATAGGAAAACGCTTGCAAAATCTATCTCAAGTTTGCAAACTATCATAAATGTCATAACAGAACCACATCAATGGCCAAACTGTCCAATCATACACTATCTGGTTGCAGTATAGCCAACATTCAACTCTAGCCTCCTCGAGGTATGTCTCCTTCAGAGGTCAGCTCTTTTTACAGAACAAGATTGCAATCACATAACGGATTTAACTTTTAAGAAGTCTTGTAACATTGTGATAGCCAATAGTAACTGAAACATGTCAATGTTGCCATAGCTACCAAATTCAATAGAATAAATCTGACAAGTTGTGCAGTGGTGGATGTAATGATAGCAAAATCCAGACAGAAACAGCAGTACAAACAAGTTAAAAATAAAGAGCAAGTACCTCTTGTTGCAAATTCCTGTCGACCCATTCCTTGAGCCTGTCTAGTCTTGCTTTGATCCATGCTTTTACCAGATCAGCAATTGCAGCTTCAGCTTCATAAGGAGGCATTTCACGGATTATTGCCTTCCCACCATCATCGCTGTCCACTGAATCTTCTACAGCAATCTGCACAAGATCTTTCTCCAGCTTATCTGCAGCTCTAAGCACTTGTACGGCATCTGGTGTTAATTCTGTTATACCAGATATGAATTGTTTTATCTCATTTCCATAGCAAGCATGAAGCGTGGCCACAGCAACACCAGCTGAGAAAGGATGCCATCTTTTCAGTATCGGACTAAATACTTGCTTCTCGTTAACTGCCAACTCACCAACATCCTTTGCAAGGATGGCAAGAACAGGAAGAGGATTTGGCTGGTTTTTGGATGCTCTCCGGCTTGAGTCTGCTTTCTCCATTCTCTATTTTATGCCAAATCAAACAGTCATCTAATCAGCCAAAAAAAAATGGTCTCTCTCTCTCTCTCTCAATACAATTAGAATGTTCATAAAGCAGCTTGCCAAAAGTCAAAAAATTACTAGAAGCTTGGTTTTATTTATAAGGTTGCACTTAATCTGAGCTTGAACTGAGCTAATCACAGGTAGCACTATGTTGACCTCTTGACAGCTATCTTAACCCTATTTGAATAACCATTGCTTATATACATGTAAAACATATAAGAAATATTGCATCCACTCATCTCGGAAAAGCATGCAACACTTTAGCTTGTACTGCATTCTGAATCCCATTCCTATAGGTTCATGAAGCATAGAAATAACAAGTGTTCTCATACTATAAATAAGAGCAACGACAGCGAGAAGAATTATGGCTCTTGAATCTATCGAATAGGTTGCAAAGACTTACTTGAGCAAAAGCAGTGCGCAGTGAGGATCTGATATATGTGTCAATCCTGGCACGAACCACATCCACTTCACCTTTTCTCTTTCTGCGATACTCATTAGATATATCCTCAACCAAGATCTTGGCTGCCGACACCCCCAGAGAAACAATTCCCTGCATGGTCTCAACATTCCCGCTGTCAAAAGTGTCGTGATATGCAAGAAGCCTTTTCTCAGCCCATCCCAAAATTGAACTCAATGTAGAACTCAAAATCTTGGAGTATTGTGGATCCTTCGTTGTCTTTGCATCTCTCGCAACTTCTGCTAGCTGACCATCAGCTGCATCCAGCAGATCCGTTTCTGCTTGACCAGTTGCAACAAAGCGGTGAAATAAAACCCATGTGAAGCAAAGATTGTGGAGCATTTGATTCATTCCAAGGATTGTCCAAGTCTTCTTTATGTGTTCCATAAGTTCATCAATTTCATCAATTACAGATGTTTCATCATTAACATCAAAGCAGGCTTGTAAAAGCATTTCATAGAGTCGAAGGTTCAATGGAATCCCATCAGCCCAGTGGCATATCTCTGAGAGTGACCCGTCAGATCTACTAGCTAAGGACATAACAGCACTGCGAAGCACTTGCATAGACTCATTGTTCTTTCCAGTCTCTATAGGCCTATCCATAGCTCCTTGAATAATTTGCCGCAGCCGCTGTGAAGTAGGATTTGACTTATCAAGTGGCACATGAGGATGCAGAAGTAGTCCAGCCTCAAGAACTTTCATGGTTCTCTTCTGCCACACTTCATATTCTTGTTGATCAGTAAAATCCGAAAGCTTGAGCTGCTGCAGTAGCTCCAGCGGAAGAACAACTGACTCAATTCGCCTTCCAACCTGTAACAGGCACATTAATAGGGGTCCAAAACAGCCATGAACGTGAGAGTGCTACCTCAGCTGAGCAAACTATAAAAAGACTCAACAGACAAGCATAAAAGAAAGAGGCGATCAAATGCATAACTATCCAAGAGTTTACAGCAATTAGTAAAATGGTATTTCAGCTTTAACAATAATAAAGATAAAATACACACCATGAGCAAAGGAAACCACGCTTGGATAATAATTCATATCGATCAAAGTATTAAATTCAGAAAAACAATACAAAGAAAAGAAAATATCTTTATTGTTCTAGACATATAATCCCATTGTAGCACATTGACAACTGAAACATTCTAGAACTCTTCAGCTCCAAACTTTCAAAAATTAACAGCAGAAATATATAAAAGAAAAGGGAAAAACTTACCTTTCTTTTTAGTTAAAAAAAAAATCATAATAAAACTACATTATTAATTCTCATTTTTTAACTAACCATAGTTTTGAGCTTAGAGTTTTTCCCTTTACCATAAAACCAATCATGATCCACATTATTTATCCAACAAAGCATCAAACTTTACCAAATCAAACTTAAAAAAAAAAAAAACAACAGAAAAAACCCATCAAAGGAAAATCAAGATTGAACAAAATAAAATAAAGCCAACCTGACCAGCAGCAATCCTCAGTAAAGCCCTTCTAATCCTAGAATCCACAGTCTCACTGACCCGCATTTGAGCCCGCATCAACTCACCAACAGTCAAAGCTCTCCTCGCCTTCCCCTGACCCGACCCAGAACTCGAACCCGACCCGGGACTCTTCTTAGAGCCCGAACCAGGAGACTTCAGCCCTAAAGCTTTCTTCATCTTGCTAGCAGCAGCAGAGGTGAGTGAGCGTTGTAAAGCAGGCGAGTTAGGGGAGTGGTTCGAGTGGTTCGTGGTTGAGTCAGAATTGGACGGGTTGGGGGTGTAGGTTAAGGGCTTTCCCGAGGAAGTACGGCAAGCGGCGACGAAGATCTCGTAAGCGGTGGATCGGAGGTCGGGATCGGTGAGTTGTGTAGCGAGTTGACCCAGTGGCGAGTCGAGATCAGTGGTGGTGATAGTTGGTTTAGAGGGCATTATGGATAATTGCTGTAGTTTTAGCGGTGGTTTTAGCGGTGGTGACTCTCTCTTCGAGTGGCCTAATGAGAGGTCTCTAAAGAGAGAAGCCATTTTTTCTTCTTTTTTTTTTTTTCTCGAGAGAGGGAGAGAGAGAGACCCTTCATATACAAACTACCACTATTATAGCGTATACAATTAAAAAAAAAAAAGAGTAAGAAATGGAAAAAGCATTTATTTGTTTGGTTTTTTTTATTTTAGTTTTTTTTTAAAAAAAAAAAAAAAAGTGCTGTTGCGCGACTGATATGGTGCAGTGTTTTACTGTATGCCTCACCTACATGGGACCATTTGCCTTGCTTAAAAATAATTTATATTTTAAACACTGATGTTACACGG
>Ga0307518_10001267_pt1 | contig 18985 bp, 24 predicted proteins | sample 25_EM_MG_FD_203889 | JGI IMG/M metagenome (GOLD analysis project Ga0307518, IMG submission 203889) | Populus trichocarpa ectomycorrhiza microbial communities from riparian zone in the Pacific Northwest, United States - 25_EM | ecosystem: Host-associated > Plants > Roots > Unclassified | place...
ACGACCGAGATGGTCCGATTTCGTGCAGTCTGAGTCTTCTGTCAGCCCGTAGACCGTCATTGGCTCTATCTCCTTACGACAATCCTCAAGACATAATCAACGCTGGTCTTGCTTCATATCGAGATGTGCCGAAGTTGGGAATCCAAAGCCAGCTGGATGAATCCTCTTCTCCCGAGTTTGATGGAGGAAATTTGCGCAAGAACTTTCAGATTATTATGAAGGACCTTGTTGGAGATGCAGTCGGCAATGTGAGTTGCAACCCTCACAAGCACCCGGGAAAGTTTGTATCAGCCATTCAATTTCATTGAATACATCTTTCATTTTAGATGAGCATTAGTCCCGTTGGACGTGATATCGTCCTCGCTGCGTAAGCAACCACCTTCGACCTGCTCTGTTCTCGTCGTGTACCTGCTCTTTCATCCAGCCGCCGTGGCCTATTTATCATTGACCTGGAAGCTCCCTTTGAAATACCAAGATTTTTGCCACAGGGCGGTACTTGGGACGTCGCAGATGTGCAGTGGAATCCGCACCGTCTTCGCGCGGAATACATTGTCTCCACCTCATCAGAGAAGCTGTAAATCAACCCACTCCAACCTGCGATTCGTTAGCTCACCGTTTTTCAAGCCTCATTTGGAATCTCATGATGTCAGGGAAGACATCAATTGAACACATTTTGCATTCACATTACCGTGCCATAACTGATATTAACTGGCACACATTCGAGCCCGACATCGTATCTAGTGTTGGTATTGACTCCTGGCTGTGGACCTGGGACTTGCGGGAACCTCGCAAACCTGTGCTAGGTACGTCGTAAGTAAACTACCCCACATCATAGACGCTCACATGATGTCCGTCGTGGCAGGTCTTTGCGCCTTCAATGGTGAGTGGTAGCGCTCGAACAGGAAATAATCGAAGACAATCGGAAACAGATCCTTGCCCAGGGGGTGGCACTCAGGTAAAGTGGAATCGCCAAGATCCTAATGTATTGGCATCGTCGCACATGGACCATGTATTGATATGGGACCGCCGGGTTCATATTCCATTGCATCATTTGCATATGCTCATTCTGACCATTAGCTTAGAAAGGTTCTTTGCCAACTGCCCGTATACGGGCCCATAATGCCAAAATATATGGTATTGACTGGGCTCATGCTCGCGCTAGTGATATTGTCACGTGTTCCCTTGATAAGTCAATCAAGGTTTGGAACGTCAATGAGGCGACGTCAACAGAAAACTTCCAGCCAGAGCCCTTAACGACGATTACGACGCACTATCCCGTGTGGCGCGCAAGGGATTTACCGTTTGGGAGGGGGGTTCTGAGCCTACCGCAAAGAGGAGAGACCTCATTAGGAATGTGGGCTGAGGACAATCCATTAACACCTGCTGTGGTCTTTGAGGGCCATACAGACGTAGTGAAAGAATTCGTTTGGAGAAAAGGCGGGGCAGGTGTGTTCAATCAGCTTGGTATTTTCGCGTATTCAGTCTCGCTCCAGATGGTGCAGAGTATCAGCTTATTACCTGGTCGAAGGATCGGACACTCCGCTTCTGGCCTGTATCCTCAGAGGCTATGGAGGTGAACTCATACTTGCATAATGCTGGAGATAGCATATGCTCATCGATTCGCAGAAAATTGGGTACCAACCTAGATGCAACGTTGAGGCTCAATCTCAACCCTACTCTGACCGTCAACAGTCCTTCCGACATCCTCCGGAAAGTCGAGAGAATGTTCCGACGCTATCAGCACCCATCGGTTTTCGTAGCATTTTAGCAGAAGTCCGCGCAGGCCCTCCTCCCCCACGCAAAATCCCAAACCCCGTATTACAACCGCATCACGGATCGGCAGCTCGCGGGAAAGGTGCCTTTCTCCTCGAATCAGGGGCTCCTGCTTCCCATCTCCGCAATCAAGATCCGCGACGCAGCTATAATCAGAACCAGCATCCGGTCCCTATCCCGGGGACAACCATGATGTCAAGGGGCAATATAGCTGGTGGAAAGTTGGCGAAAATGGATCCCGTCGTTTGGCTGTCGAGTGTGAAGGGATATCGGAGGGAAGGGAGTTCCAGTAGTCGTGTCAGTTCGCGCTCCAGGACCTCCCCACAGAGAGAACACAGTGTGGCACCCACTGGTCAGAAGCGGAAACGAAGTACAAGCAGAACCCGAGACGGGAGAGACAGTGATGGTGGACCACAGAGTCTTCAGGATGAGTACGTTGGCGGGCGCGATTGAATGCACGTAGCTGATGAACGTAAAGAATTACTTCCGTTCTGACCAAGCCAGCGCTAAAGAGTATTCGCCTGGAGAAGGTTCGTCACAAATACATTTTTTATTCGTAGCTCACACTATACAGCATGATCTGACTAAGAAGCGGACATGTACAGTCGCCTTGCATGGACCTTGGGGCGAATCCTCGTCAGCCTTTGTTCGGGTGTCATTCCGGTTTCCAAAAAGTTACCCCCACGCGCCTCACCCCGAAGGTACACCAGAGATCGACCTTGAACGTAGTCCGCTCATACCCATACAAAATCGGGCTTTCATGCTACGGAAGTTGCGCACTATACGTGAACGCCGCCGTCCATGTTTGGAGGCATGTTTACGGTTTCTTTTGTTTGGCGACGAAGACGATCAAGTCACTACACCAGTCGATATGGGATCGGGATCCTCTTCAGAAGACGAGGGACCTGGACAACTCACTCGCAAGTCAAGGAATTTCACCGTGTCCTTACTGAGGAACAACAATAACGTACCAGAACCCCGCACGTCTCAAGGAGTCTTTGGCCCAAATGGTAAATTCTACTGCTCTTGTTGTCGTGGTCGTCCACTACGTTGCATAACAGGTGAATTAGTTTGCTTTTTCCGAGCCATGCCTCGGATAATCCGTAACGCCTCCAGCGAGGTCGCGTCACCAGCAGCTTATTCCCGCTCGCCTCCATCATCCCAGCCTATTGTTCAGTCACCTTCCTTACTTTCTGATGCTATTCGTCGCCTCGGACTTGCGGCTGTGGATCGGCGACCAGGCTTTCAAGCCATTCGACGGTTGGATGAAAGCGATCATACACTGCGGATAATGACAAACCTTCTTACGTTTTCGCGACAGAAACCTAGGCGTAACTCGGACACACAACCAGACATTTCTTCGAGTAGCGTGGCAGGCTTGCCTGTCCGCGGTACCACTGTATATGTTAAAATTCCGAGTGATATCAGCTTTTCTCAGCGCAAGGTTGCTGCGGCCTATGTTTTCGAGGCGCCCACCCTTGGCGGCCTATGCGCCACGAACGCACGTATTGCGAGAGAACATGGTCAATTTGGTCACGAACGGATGTTCAAAACACTCCAAAGTCTATTCCCTATGCAGCAATCAACTGCAACCGAAAACATTTTCACCGTTGCTACCTTGTATGTTGTTGAAAAACTGTTAGTAATCCTATCACATCTTCTCGATCCCTTTTCCTTAATTTAACGATACAGGCACAAGGAATTTTGTACCAATTATGATGTGCAGATGCTAGCAATGCTGGCTGTTGTATTGCTGAAGGCCCATGCATGCATCCCCACACCATGTAGGTTCACTTTACTTCTATGACTTATGGTCTAATCAAGCCCCAGCTGTTCAATCCCCATCGATCAAAGAGCCTGCTTCTGCCATTTCGAAGACCGACGATGACTACTTCAGTTTACCAACACTTTCAGATTCTCAGGCAGGAGTACTCTCTCCCGGATGGCCACGTCTTCCAGCGGTGTTGCCCGCTTCCAATATGCCGCCGGCATCCTCCTTGACATCGAGCTCGTCTCGCGGATCGTGGTCCAGCTTGTTTAACACTGGCTCTATGCGGCACTTCATGTCTGGCGTTCACGAATCTATCGCCACTCCCCTCGATACACTTTCGCCCAGACTTGCAGTGGTCACCCCTGGCGGTGATGGTATACTCCGGCTTCCTGAGTCCCCACGACGGAAAGAAATTAGGAAAGACTCTTCGTCCTCTTCTACAGCACCTCTATCAAAATCATGGTCGGAGCCTCACGTGATACCACTTACGCGACCTTCTCTCTCCCAAACCTCAAGCCATCCTAGTCGTCGACCCACCTTTTCGCAGGCCATGAACACTAAACAAGCGATACAGCAGAAGAGACTGGTGATCATTGATGAAGACCATGATGGCATGGAATCCGAGTCGGTATCGATAACTCTCTTTTTGGGTGTCACTCACTGGATGTCCATTTACAGCGTCCAGTTGAAGCCTTTCCAACTTGAGCGTTTCGCTTGTCACATCCTATCCTACGCGGATTATTTATTTAGGTGGCAGCTGATGAACAAACGGCTGGAACTCTTGAATGCAGTCAAAGCATCCGCATTCATGAAGACACCGCCTCAGTCACAACTGAATTTTGGCTTCGGTATGTCATATGGTAGTTCGATTAGGAAGTACTCAACGCTGTCTAAGGTATTCAACCGGCATGCAAAAGATGTGGCCGCACTCAGACAACAGACATGGAAACTTGCTCGCACTGCGGGATACGACCAGGAAAACCGTCATGTTCGATTTGTCGACTGCCGGTCAAGGGTATGTCGACTTTACCCAGCATGGTTAGAATAAGCTCAGTGTTTGGTAAACCAGGACTGTCAATAAGTTGTGGGCAATGTTTGCATATCAGTCATGTCAAGTGCTGGCGTAACACTCAATCCGAGGTCTGTGGATCAGGGTGTGGCTGTACATGTAGCGGGCGGTACAAACCTTCAGAGGGCCCTGCTCTGTCAGCTCTCATTGCTTAGTGCTATTTCGAATATATGGTATTAATGACCCCACACCGTGCATTGTTCCGATAAGACGTATTGCAAGTTTCCACCTTAATACGATAATTATACAAAGGAATTCTAGGGTAATCTCGTTCTAGTAGCAGAAGACAGCTGTTCCTATCACGGGCCAAGAAAACGCGGATTAGTCGTATCCCCGTGACGACAAGTGTTGCATCAAGAGCTCGTAGCTACCTTCGTCAACGGATAGCGACGAAGGGAAGAGAGTCTGACTCACGTGAGTAAGGTCACCGCGCTGTTAGGTACTGTCCGGAACAAATTGACAGACAGGCCCTTGTACAAACCGGTCCAGCCTTCCTTCTCGATAATCTTGCGTGTGATATAAATGACACTACGACGATCGTGCAGCTTGATCATCCCATCCGAAGACATGTCCTCGGCAATGGGTAGTCGAAGTGTCTGCAGTCGGGTTCTTATTACTTCATGAGGGTATGTGGCAACGGATGCGGTCATTTTTGCTATTGCAGAACAAAGGAGGATAATGTGTTTTGGCGACGAAACATCCGAATTGCCCTCTGATGAACGGATGTGAGTCGGGGTTGAGTCAACTGAGAAGGCAATGTATGCTCACGTGCCCATCTCTTGAGCTGTTCGTACAAGGGAAATTGCACAGCGACATGCGTGATGCCGATCAAACTGGGTAACAGTCCACGGTAAAACGCGCGTATGCCCTCTGTTTCATAGATTGTCCAGGCGGCATCGAATGTATGTCGGTACCTCACTTCTCGTCGTGATTGTGTCTATATTGGTGTCGTATCGGATGATCGAGTCGTTCTAGAAATGGTGTACGCACCATAAAGCGGGTTTTGATTACCCACAAGGGCATCGTACAGGTTGTACTGACTGCTCCAGCAATCATGGCGGAGAGAATATGCAGGGTCCATGGATGCTCGCGCATGAGGGGTTGGTAGCCCTTCGGCTGTGGTGCAGGATATATGTGCCTTGGTTTGGGACCGTCACCGAGTGGAGGTTCTCCAAAGCGAGTCTTGATGCCATCGTAGACAGCAAAGTAGATTGCCCATGTGGGGAGATAGCCCAGGATCGTGGGACCCAAACCACGATACAATCCTCGAATTCCGTCGTGTCGTAGGGTGGTTTTGAAAATGCCTGCAGAGAATCAGGATGGTGGACGGAACATGGGGAATCCATCGACGTACCGAGAACACCCTGGTAGCCCTGCTGTCCGGGGACGGCTTGCTGAGCTTGCAACCTGGTCTTGATGACATCTAGCGGGCAGGTGGCAATGCTGGCGGCGAAACCCCCACCGGCACCAGCTGGATCGTAGGGAACGAAGAGAATGCATGGCAGCAAGTAGTTAGATTATGCCAGAAGTTCGAAGGGGCATGGGCGTCAAGAGAGCGCACCAATGATGCTGTTTGCGGTCCATTTTTTGCTACCTGATTGCTGCATCGCACTTCCCCGCACGGGGGCACGCTACGACGTTGGCTATCTCGAACTGACCGTGTCTACGAGGTCCAGGGGTTGGATATGTTTCCAGCTCCCACTTGGTTTTATGAGGGCTATTTAATTCACATGTCGGCTGATAATGGGACACCCAACCCGGCTTTTGCCGACTGCACAAGACAGGGATTACGACGACTACGCTAAATAGCATCTACACTCGAACAAGAATACCCATGTAAATCACCTGGATGACAGCCTCGAGGAAAAGGAACGTGATACGACGTTTCCGCTGGGCGTGCGAGACGGTGACGGGTGTTGTCGCAGACAAATCGGGGAGCACGACTGAACGCAGGGAACGAAGCTGGCAATACTGTGAGTATGTCGCATGCAACCGTACATACGACTCACAAGGAAGAATGCGTTGGTCGCAAAGGCATACAGAAAGACTAACGAGTACACCGTTCTGCCAGGGTTGCATAGCCCGATGAGTAGAGTAAGAATAACCCTGTACAAACATGAGCGCACGCGTTTGATGGTCGGATAGTGCGACTTCACCCAACAAACTTGTAGCCACCATAGGCGACGAGGTCTATGACCTGTCCAGATCCTTGTATATTAAGCAAGTAGCAGCCGCCTTTCACGAACAAGAAATCAAGAAGAAGAACGACGAGCGCACGAGATGCTGATGCTCCGAGTATTTGTGGGTGAAAACGATCCTGCAAGCCTGTATGCAATGCTGCTGCTAAAATATATGTAACGAAAGCCATGACTAGAACGAAGCATCTCGGTGAGTGAAACAAACCATCCAGGAGAAACACACACGGGGAATGTAGAGGTCGGGGCTGTTGATATCATCCCGCGGGGGCTGCCACTCCGTGTGACCAGCTTCCGATCGCCGTACTTTGCGTGACCATGGTTTGTGTCTCCACGGGAACAGAAGGAGCTGTAGTTTTTTCATGACGTAGTAATTTGAGACGTTAAAATGGTGTTTGAGGTGGGTCAGAGGGATGAATCCGCCAAACTGGAGAGTTGAGTGAGCGCAATGAACTTGTCGGTCCAAGTCTCCTCACATTCTTTTGCACGTAGTCCTGGCCTGCCGCAACGGCACTCTGGCCGAGTTGCATGCCAAACTGAGTGGTCGCGTCATTCAATCCCCATGCTGCAAAGTCGGGAATGTTTGGTTGGGACTGTGGGTGGTACCGCTGGTAGCCCTGTGGTGGTGAGGTCGGCGTGGACGGTGGCTCCGGTATGAAGGCAGGGTGGGTTGGCACAGGATGCTGCAGTGGCGGCGGTGACCGTGAATAGTAGTTGCTCATTGTGCTCGTCGTCCTGCGCGTCTTCGAACCCTCGGCACCTCGCGCCTCGACGTGGCCAGACAAAACACACACAAACAACGCCTGAATTTAAGCTGACAAGAAAAGCACACATGTTTCTCTCATCGTCGCCGTCGTCGTCCTCTCGTTCTCAATGTCTTTCTCTACGGTGTGTGTCACCGACACGCCCGCCATAAAAAACGCGCCCCTCGTGGGTCTCGCAGAAGGAAATGGCTACTTTTCCAACACACACCTCGCCATCCTTGTCCTCGGTGTGCCTTTCATTGTCAAACGCATCCTTCCTATCGTCAACCGCGGTGGATTCAAGACCTATGTCTTCCTTGTCATCGTCCTTGGCGTACCTGTCGTAGTTGCCTACTGGACGGCCGCATCCATGTATGGGAAACGCAGGAACCAAAAGGTCATCCTGCCAGGCAAGGATATTGAAGAGTACATCACCATCAAGGACGACGAGCTCAAGGCACTCTATCATGGCAAGGAAAAAATTCCCATGCAAATCTTCCACGACGCGTATTTTGAGGGAAAAATTGATTTCAACGGTGACCTTCCTGTTCTCAACTCACCCCTGTCATGTATTGACATAGTTTCTACAGGTGACGTCCTGGACATCATGGAGCAGCGACACGACTGGGCCAAGATGACCTTCACCCCCGAGCTGTTCAAATATGTCTTCATCAACCTAATCCCAGAGGTCATCGTACACTCCCAAAGCCAAGATGAGGAGCAGGTCCGTGGTCACTACGACAGAGGTGACGACTTCTATGAATGGTCATTCCGCTTCATCCTCGTTGCGTTCCGCAACTCACCCTGCCATATCTAGGTTCCTTGGCCCCCGCATGATCTATACGTCTGGTGTCATCACCACCACAGCAGAGACTCAAACTCTTGAACAACTCCAGGACAACAAACTTGGCCTTGTTTGCTCAAAGCTCAACCTCCAGCCCAACGACCGTCTACTTGACGTTGGATGTGGATGGGGCACCCTCACCGCATTTGCTGCCAAAAACTACGGTTGCGACGTTACTGGCATTACCCTCGGCAAGAACCAAACCAAGTTTGGAAATGATCGCATCAAAAACAACGGTGTTACTCCTGATAAAGCACGCATCCTCTGCATGGACTATCGCGAGATTCCTGGTGGTCCTGGTCACTTCACCAAGATTGTCAGTCTTGAGATGGCAGAGCACGTCGGTATCAGGCGGTATGGTGCCTTCATGCGTCAGATGTATGAACTCTTGGACGACGACGGTATCTTCGTGCTCCAGGTCGCCGGCATTCGGCCCTCGTGGCAATATGAGGACTTGATTTGGTAGGTCTCCAAGGCCAATCTGCGGTTCGTTGCTGACGTTGAGTAGGGGTCTGTTCATGAACAAGTACATCTTCCCTGGTGCTGATGCATCGTGCTCGCTGGGATGGGTCGTCGCACAAGTCGAAGCTGCTGGGTTCGAGGTCAAGAACATCGACGTTCTTGGTGTGCACTACTCGGCAACGTTGTGGAAGTGGTACTTGAACTGGGTGAGCAACCGGGAAAAGGTTGTTGAGAAATATGGCGAAAAGTTAGTTTTTTTTTTTAGTGGTTGGGCATTTTCAAACTAACGATCCCCATAGGTGGTATCGCATTTGGGCCTTCTTCCTAGCCTGGTCGACCATCATTTCTCGTCAGGGCTCTGCTTCCGTTTTCCAACTTACCCTTCACAAGAACCTCAATGCATATCACCGTGTGAATGGTGTACCTTCGCATGCATCTATCCACATCAAGGAGCGTGAAGGACGGGAGTTGGTATCGATTGAGTAGACCATTTGCATGACTGTTAGTGAGATCGACCACGAGATGTTACTTAGACTCGTCTATATCCATGGATACCCTTACTCGATACCCTTCATGTGAAGGTAATGCAGCAGCTACACGGACACATCCCTATAATTTTGACTTGATCATGTGCTTGACAGCATCTGGATCAAGTACGGCCTGAGGGTAAGGCAATTGTGAAGCCCTGAGATGCTCCCATCCACCATCTACAAGTAACACTTGACCCGTAATATATGACGCAGCATCGCTCAAAAGGAACACTCCGGCACTCGCTATGTCTTGCACTTCACCTATACGGCCCAGTGGATAGGGGAAGAACGTCCCGGGAGACGACGGCGCCTGGTTCGAGAGCCGGGATAGGCCCTCTGTATTGGCGATTGGCCCTGGAGCTATGACATTGGAGCGGACACCTTTCGGACCTTCTTCTACAGCAAGCACAGCAGAAAGCGCGTCGACACCTGCTTTTGCGGCGGATACGTGGCCTTGGTACGGGGTTCCTGTGGAAGAAGGTCAAGTCCTTTAGTCAAGACTGCCCCAGAAGTCAGCGAAGTAGTCACACAGACCTCTGCCGTGAAGAGTCGCACTGATGTGGATATACGCGCCATGTGCGGCTCTGACGTGCGGGAGAGTCGCTTTTATAGTGTTGAAAGTTCCCAGCTGATTCGATCAGCTGTAACAACACTACATTCTGTGTTGTGCTGCACGTACTGTATCAATCTCGATGACGGTCTTGAACGCATTTTCAGACATGCCATCGATACTGGCCAGGAAATTACCAGCGGCACCTGATGACGACGAACCCACCATTGTCAACAAGGTTATGCCCTGCGTCACTCGGAGTGCTATTTCGGAGCGATGACATACCGCAGATAACAAAGTCGATGCGGCCGAAATGCTCGATGGTTTTGGCCACGGCATCTTTGAGTTGCTGTGGTTGCCTTACATCTGCTTGTGCGGGTATACACGTCTGTCCTGTAACGTTCGAGAGCTCACGGGAGGCTTCTCTTAGTCGATCCAGTCTGGAAACGTGTTAGTCATCGGTAGCCAAATGTCGTGAACAGGGTGAGCCTCACTGTCGGCCAACAATGGTTGCATTAGCGCCATGACGCATCTAAAGTCAGAATGAGATGAGGTAGCACTGGGCGAAGAAGTCACGTAGTACCACTGCCTCAGTCATGGCTTTACCTATCCCAGACCCTCCACCTGTACAAAACAAAACCTTTCCTTTGAATATGTCCGGCTTGAAGACATCGGCTGGGAGGGGAGCGGTTACGAGCTTGCTGGGCATGGCGACTTGTCGTGGCACTCGACGAGACAGGATCATGTATGTACGTGATGGACGTGTTGCCACATATGCGGACCGGCTATGTGCTCGGCCGGTCCGAGATTGAAGCCACGCAAAAATAATGTATTCAACAATGTCCCGGAATGTCCAGTATTACAGGTACAGCAAAGCGGTATGTGTTCGGTGCGAACAAAAATGTAGTGGCAATCGTCGACTACATGGTCTCAATTTTCCTGCCTTGCAGGGTCTAAAACCTGCTCGGCGACTTTACTTGCGCTTCAAGAGGATCGTACTCGGGACGAGGAACTTCGCGAATCCTCGTCTCGGGGACCTGTTCTTGTCCGCTAACTTCTAGCGGTATCGCTAACAGGCTTGACGATACGGACTTGCTATAAGGACCTTCTCGGAACGCTCTTGGGGTTGACAATGGCTAGTCCTCGGCAGAACCTTCTCCCTCTGCACAGATATGCCCGTTTGTGTGGGTTTGATGTCGCTGTCGTCGTGTTTAATGCTGCTAAAGGCACAGGCAACCATGATTGTGCTTCCAATGCCACCAACAACATCGATGAGGGAAGAGATTTCCAATCGAAAACGATCAGTTCCTTCGTCCAGAAATTAGTGAGAATAGTGACTGCTGAAGATTGCCTTGTCGCGATCAAATCGTAGAAGATGGAATGACGCCGGTGGGTGAGAATTGACTTCTTCCCTATTACTCACAAATACACCCGTTCCGCCGAGTGGATCCTTTCCACCATTTTCTAGACACGGTGCAGTAGTTTGAAATGTCACGAAGTCGAATGCCGGTGTCCAACTGCGTTAAGGCATCCTTTGCACAGCTTCGAGCTTTCGCTTGACACCCTGTAGGAAGTCGTGCACCATAAATGTTTCCGTAGGGTATGCGGCAGATTTGAAAAGCTCGTCGACCCGACGTCTCATCGAGCTGTACCCTCAAAAAAAAACAAATAAAGTCTTACATCAAGCCGACAAATGTGGCAATTCCGTTAGTGTCCACGGTCGGGCTACATTTGGAGTGGGATTGCTTATCACAAGTATAATATTGTGGCAAATCACCTACCATGCAAAGATCTCTTTCCGGTGTCTAGCAGACTAGCGACGCGTGTGAGTGCAAAAGTGTCTGGTGCTATTTCCGGCATAATATGTGATGTGTCGAGAGCACGCGAAGAGGATGTGCTGTTTAGAATTCAAGAATGCTTGATTGTGGCCATAACCGAACCAAGGTTACAAGAGTCGATATGTCTCACCTTCGAATGTCTCTGTGTACTAGTCACGGCTATAGTCTCTGAAGTGTGCCCCTTCTTCGATCAGACCTGTCCCTATGGATGAATATCAGCTGCAGCGGGTTGTAAAGGAACGTGGTTGCCAAATAAAATGAAAACGGAATGATCTGGAGAAGAGGCAGCTCACTAGATGCTTTGCCGTCACCCAGGTATTCTCGGAGAAACAAATGTCGCGTAGCAGCGCAACCATTGACCTGGTGATCTTCACCTTCGCTGTGGGTATGTTCACCTCAGCGAGCGGCCTTTGGCATTTATCTCCTTCCATCAACGTGGAAGTGCTCTATAAAACGAAGATGCGCCAGAAGGTTGTACTGCTCGACAGGTGACTGGGATATAGGACGTGCGCATATATGCAATAAGTGTAAGTATTAGGATAATAAATTCATGCCGAAGGGCCACTTACACCCATGACTACATCGCAGAGCATTAGAAATGGCTTGTAGATAATGCTCGAAATCTGGTCACATGCAGCGACGGTCCCGAGGGCTGCAGATGAGACACGCAATGAGAAAAAAGCTATTCGCTAGGTGATCCTTTTTCATATTGTTTATCTGGAGAAGGATAAAAGTTGCAAATGTCGGTGCTCCATTGATCAAGTAACTTTAAGGGTCTGTTTGGAGCCGAAGTTGCAACTGCAAGGGTCACGTGGTCTTGGCCTATGAGCAAAAACATTGGAGCCAGTGTACATACATACAATACGACACAGTCTACCAGGACTCCATGCCTGCTCCACAAAAGAATTCAAGGAAGAGGCTTCCCGCCTCACAGGGAGGCCCAGCAATCAAAAAAATCCGCATCGCTTCGCCCAAATCTCGCGATGACACCGTGAAAAAACGAAGACATCCCGTTACACTTCCGGCCAAGGTCGAAGATGACGAGAGGGACCCAGACGAGGATACAGCTCAATCAGAGGCTGAGGACGGGGATGTACCCTCCGAAAAAGATGAAATGGTGATCGATCATGCTCAGAAAGATCCAAATGGTACCGTATCATCATTGGCATTCATTTGATGCTGACAAGTTATTGCAGCTGCCAAGGAAGCACACAAAGCTCAGCGTACGTTACAAGAACAGCGCAAGGCTGCTAAACCACATTCCCAACTTCTTGCAAATGCCAAGCGCGTCTGGTCGCTCGCACGCCAGAAGAATATCCCACCTGCCGAACGTCAGCAGCACGTTCGCGATCTCATGAGCGTCGTGCAGGGAAAAGTCAAAGACATCGTGCTCAAGCACGACGCCAGCAGGATTATCCAGACTATCGTCAAATACGGGGGTCAACAGGAAAGGGACCAAATTGCTACGGAACTCAAGGGTCATTTCAGACAACTCGCACAGAGCAAATACTCTAAGGTATATTTTTATTATCACCAAGTTTTGATTAAGCTAAAACTCTTGTCCTCAAGTTCCTAGTGACAAAGCTGATAAGACATTGTGCTGCCCATCGTGCATCTATATTTTCAGAGTTTCGGACCCATGTTCTGCGTCTGCTGCTGCATCGGGAGGCCTCAGGAGTGCTAGCTGATGCATTTGAACTGTATGCAAATGCTTACGAGCGGTCAATACTGCTTCGAGACTTTTATGGAAAGGAGGCTACACTCTTCTCGTCTGGGCTGGGAACTGAGGATGAAAAAGAGAAAGCTAAGAAGGGCTTGCGGGGGATTTTGGAAGGTATAGAAGGGGATAGGAGAAAACGAATACTAAATGCCGTGAAGGAGAATCTGACGTCAATGTGAGCGTAAATATCACAGGATCTGTTCTAGACCTCACCATGTGCACAGATTCGACAACCCTGATAAAGGGGCAATCACACATGCCATCGTGCATCATGCCCTCTGGGAGTACCTGGCAACTATTCATGACGTCCAAGGTGAAACCGAACAGGAGAAATTCCGCCGCGAGATTTTCGAGAGGTATTCCTAATATCATACAACATGATTTCGACCGATCACCACCCATAGCTGCCAGGACGTCTTGGCCGAAATGGTCCACACCAGAGATGGCAGCAGGGTAGTTAGAGAGTTTCTAGCGTGCGGGACAGCCAAGGTACCGCCATTCCAAATTCGCATTGACAGTCCCCTTACGCCGTATAGGATCGGAAACACATTGTTAAAGTCATCAAACCCCACATCGCACGCATGTGCGTTGATGACGAAGCCCAGCTTGTGATATTCACTGCCCTGGACGTGGTTGAGTAAGCCGAGTAGTTTGTAATTTGAGATGCTAATTCCTAATGTCTTCGTGCAGCGATACAAAGCTTACGGCCAAATCTCTCGTCTCTGATATAATCTCAAATATAGAGTTGTTCGTAACTAGCCCCCAAGGGCGCAGATCACTTTTCTACCTGCTTGTACCTCGGACACGACGGCATTTCACCCCTTCACAGATCGCCGTTATTGCCGAAACGGACACCATACGCGAAAAAACGAGCAAGAAAGATAATGTTCTACGGACGACTGAAATCCGACAAGCTGCCAGTCCGGGCTTGCTCAAGTTCGTGGAGGAGAAGGGGGCTGAAGTTGCACATGACACGGGAGGAAGCTTGGTTGTGTTAGAGATCATGCTTTATTCCGAGGGAGGTCAGTGCCAAATCCGTATGCGTCGCTCTTCAGCTTCTGAATGCCCCCCTTAGACAAGTCTGCTGCCATCTCTACCCTTATCGAGCCACTTCTATCTACCTACCCGTCCGAAGAGCCAAAGCGACCACACCCCATTGATCTGCCACACACATCCAGGATGTACAAAAGTCTCCTGCAAGGGGGACACTTTTCTCACTCTGCAAAAATTGTCGAATGCACAGAAACGTTTTCTGCCGTTCAATTTGCTTCAGCACTCCTGTGTGCAGTCGACAAAGAAACTCTGTTGGCCATAGCCAAAGGTAATGGCACCTTCGTTGTGGCTGAGCTCCTTGAGCGCGTCCGGGAGGAAGGTGGCGACGAAGAAAAGAAGAAAACAAAGGGTTGGTTCGGACAAAGCTTTATATCTTACTTGAGAGACCACGATGTCAAAGGCAAGAAGGTTCTCATCGAGAAGATTGAGGCGTTGTCTTAGAATCTCTTCATGCCCCCCGGTTGCTTAATGCTACACCCTCAGATCTGCAAGCTGAATGCTGCAGGTGACTCTGTCAACTAAACCAAAATCAGTATACATTTTTGCACTATGAATTCACTTGCACTCTTCAGGCGAGATCCTTGCCAAAATCTGATAGACCACGCCTCGCCATTTTATCCACCATGTTCTTGTCACTAACTAGACTATCCATTGCATCCTAACCACTCAGTAGGGTGGGAACTATGTGTACAGGGGTTCGCAACCAAGAGCAATGTTGCCAACTGTGAACTGTCAGATCATTGACAACGTCAGGTCACTGTTATTCTCTTACCCTTCTGCTTGCAGCATGCGAAATTGACATGCGGGGTAGAGGGACTGCACCAATCAAGTCAGATGTTATGCCCGTCTCGGGAGAACATTACCTACCAGGCTATCATCATCTTAGGATCTGATGGCGGAGGAACGCAGTCCAGTCCAATCCCAGGACTACCGAAGAGCTGGGCACAGCAGAATAGAGTGCATCCTTGTGCGCCTGCTGCCGAGCCGAGCATCGTTGCCGCGATGAGGGTGATTAGCAACATGAGTTGATCTGAAAGGTATAAACGTATGGGACCTTGACTCCTCCCTCTGTTCCGGCTGACAATATATACTCAACATCGTTCGTGCCAAGCGTACGCGGCGAATCGTTTGGAAATTTCGCGACGCAAATCAAGTCAAGTACAGCCTGTGCCTCCCCTATCATCGCGTCTTTATGGTCATATAACCAGAGACACCAGGGCAACCAAGGTACCCTCCTATGTGATGATAGCCTAATACGCCAGGAGCTGTGAACATCTACTTACTATGTTCCCTAGCGTGGTTTCACATCGCAAAAATTGTCGAACGCACAGAAACGTTTTCCTCCGCTCAATTTGATTCAGCAGTCCTGTCTGCTCTTTGGCCATAGTTAAAGGTAGTGACACCTTCGTAAATCGTAATGGTTGAACTCCTCGAATGAACCCGGGAGGAAGGAGGGGAGAGGAAAAAAAGAAAACAAAATACATAGGTCGGACAAGCAGCTTTATCATATCTTACATAATGGAGTCGTTGAAGGCAAGGTGGCCCAACTTGTTCTCATCCAAGACATTGGCAGCATCAGGTTGCTGCTATTATCTTACCCCAGTTGTTCTTCTTGCAGCATACTTCGATATGTGGGGCGGTACTGCACCGATCGAGTCAAATATATCCATCTCCGGGAGAAAGTATCACCTACCAGAGTAGGATGTAATCTGCTGGGGGATTCTCTATCGGAACGCAGTCTACTCCAATGGGGTAGGTTAGCGACGTAACACCAAGACTATTGGCGGTACTTGTGACAGCTGCAGTAGGTCCATAGATGAGCTGGTCACAGCACAACGGAATGGTGGCACATCCTTGTGCACTTGCTGCCAAACCGATCACTGCTGCCACAACGAGGGTGTTTAGCAACATGCCCTGATCAGAAAGGTATCGAACTTGACTCTTCCCTCTGTTCCAGCTGATATATGTAATCGTTATACGGCGGTCCGCAGATTTCACGGCGAAAGCTAAGCGGTGTATTGCATGTGTCTCCCCTCTCGTAGCTTCCTTATGGTCATACATTCTAGGCAACCAAGGTACCATCTAGTGGTACCGTCCGACGTGATGCATAGCCCAGTGTACCTATCAAACCATGAATTCCATTGTGCGGCGGCCGGGCTGTTATTAACATCATTCACCCGACTGCACATACGGTAAGGAACCTATGTATTGATCATTCTTTCAAGCTACCCATGACAGAGTGCTACGCTCGCATGAGTGTTTGGCGGTTTTACAGTGGATATATCAAGCCCTGCCAGTGACAAATTGCTCAAACTCGAGGACGGGCAACCTTGCTTGATCCAATGGGCTGATTAGGGGTCTCATACAACCGACAAAGTATTGAATCACCGTCATGGACCAGATACAACAGTGTTGTACATAGAAGGCGCTATATGTCGGAGTCAACCAGCTATGTGGGGCCCATGTAGTCCATCACAGCGAAGCTCCTCAGAGATGGCACTATTGTCTTGCGTGGGGGAGGTCTTGAATGTTAGGGCAGTCGTTCCTTATTCTCATATTATTGTCGTTCTGTACTGGTCTACAGATCTATAGTATTGTGTATTACCCGTATACCTTGTTTACAAGGTTACTATCGAGGTGTCTATGTACTAGCTATCGATACTACATCTGCCGCATCTTCATTCAATTCCAAAGGGGAGTATGTAACACTTATGTAAACAGACGAAACTTGGGCAGACAAGACAGTGAACGCGGACTGGCGCGTGTATATGAATCGCAAAAGTATCATAGGGTCCATGCGGTAGTACAGTATGCTGTCGCTTCGTGGAGAATTATCATATTTATGTGTTAGTTATCTACGGGGCAAACAGTGCATCAAAAATCAGGTTGTATCTTCTCTTTCTCCGACAAACGATTATGGCCCAGGCAGGCGATTTAGAGTCCCTCCTCCCACTTATTGAGGCAATCGCCATTCTCATTGGTAAATCATGTAAATAACTTGTAGCTGAAGACATGCCGAACTGGAGCAAACCCACGCAGTTGTTTGTGGTCAATGTACCCTTGCATTGAATTCATGCCACCTCCTGGGGCAGCCACTACTGCATACTCTTTCACCTCGATGCTCACTTGCATGCCCCACAAAGTTGTTCTTGTCTGCTCATCAGCGCACACAACTGGCAGCACGATTACCCCATCAATGTTGCAAAGTGGGTTGTAGCACCATTCCCTAGACGCACACCGCACAAACATCAGAGGCTTCAATGGTGTAGGTTTGCGTGAAGCAAGAAGCAAGAGGCAAGGAAGATATAGGTGACTAGCCGGAGTCAAGTAGGATAAATCATGGCCACCCAGTGGCTGTTCGTTGATCCTAACAACCAAGTAGGAACTATGTCTCCAGTAATGTGCAACCAAGAGCAATCTTTCCACCTGCGAACTGTCAGATCATTGACAGCATCAGGTCGCTGCTATTCTCTTACCCCAGTTGCTCTGCTCGCAGCATACAAAATTGTTATGCGGGGGGGAGGTACTGCACCAATCAAGTCAGATATTATGCCCGTCTCGGGGAGAACATTACCTACCAGACTGCCACGAAAGAATTTGATGGCGGAGGAACGCAGTCTAATCCAACGGGGTAGGAGATCGGCGACTTCATGATCCCAAGACTATTGACGGTGCTTATGACAACTGGAGTGGGTTTGTAGATGAGCTGGCTACAGCACAATTGAGTGCATCCTTGTGCGCCTGCTGCCGAGCCGAGCATCGTTGCCGCGATGAGGGTGATTAGCAACATGGGTTGATCTGAAAGGTATAAACGTATGGGACCTTGACTCTACCCTCTGTTCCGGTTGATAGATATATACTCGACATCGTTCGTGCCAAGCGTACACGGTGAATCGTTTGGGAATTTCGCGACACAAATTATTAAAGTCAAGTACAGCCTGTGCCTCCCCTCTCATCGCCTCTTTATGGTCATATAACCAGAGACATTCCAGGACAACCAAGGTACGATTATGATAGCCTAGTGCGCCAAGCTGTGAACATCATGCGACCGGACTCTTCTGGTATCATGCGCCCCACCCCACGTCGGAAGGACCCTATCTTTCCGTAAGGAACCTGCCATTCTTTCAAGCCCACCGTAGAGTACAACCTACATGTCAGGATGGTACACACGCGAGAGCTTTGGCGGTTTTACGGTGGATACATCAAGCCCTGGAGGCTGTTCCATAATATTATGGAACAGCCTCAGGGTATGGACTTACCAAGGAAAACGTTGATGTAACTTGTAAGAAGAGGCCAAGGCAAAGCTCAGTTGCCGCCGCGCTGACTCGATCCATGCGTATCCGCTTTGGCATGCGCTGGTGCATGCTCACTGCATCGGCGACACTATATCTTATCCTTTAAGGTATAGTAATACTAGGTGACAGACTGCAGGGTTTT
>Ga0307518_10001268_pt1 | contig 18967 bp, 24 predicted proteins | sample 25_EM_MG_FD_203889 | JGI IMG/M metagenome (GOLD analysis project Ga0307518, IMG submission 203889) | Populus trichocarpa ectomycorrhiza microbial communities from riparian zone in the Pacific Northwest, United States - 25_EM | ecosystem: Host-associated > Plants > Roots > Unclassified | place...
GTACAGATTTGTGTATGGGCAGGCACAAGTTTGTGTAGAGGTTCATGAGTCTGCCCAGGCTGCACAGATATGTGCACAGGCAGGCAAACTGTGACACCTGTAGCCAAAAAAGGCTGTTTTGCTGATGGAGATCGAGCTGATATCAACATTAAGCTCTTGTGCTAGGTCTTCCAGGGTCTGTGGAGGCTGAAAAATGGCTCGGATAATAATATGAAGGACATATGCAGCAATGTACTGCTCATGAAGCGAAGGGGACGGCATGGTTTCGTGGTTTGTGTGCTGTGAATGAGCTGTTGCAGCTGCAGGTAAGTATTATGTAATATGCCTATATTGCCCCACGCGTTGAAAGTTGGCTGAAGACACTGGCCAATTATCTAATACATTTATGTCCTTATATGGTAGTCACGTGAGACTGCGACTGCGACTGCGACTGCGACTGCGACTACTCTGAGCCTCCCTTATGATACAGCGGACGACTTGGTCTCCTTTCTCGAGTGCCATTGACAGGGGTTGCTTCTCCCTTCATAAGTACTGGAGGTGATGCACGTCGGGGAATATTTTGCAAACATCCTTGTTGACGACAAGGAGTTAGAAGAGTACGAGGTCACCGTGGATGCTGGTGGAACCCAGGCGACATGCTGGGTGGCTTCTGAGGTTGGCAAGGTATATGCACCCTTATTTAGTACCAACGCACCTGAAGTACTGACTTCTTTCAAGAAATTTACTGTGCAGTGGAAGTGTCACTCCCAGGAGCGCCTCATTCAAAACGGTGGCGAAGTGAGACTTGATGGGACGTATTGTGGGGGGAAAATCATGAGTGTGGGTACCTTGGACAGAACGACACCGTTCATATGTCGTCGATATCGCGTGGAACGATTTCGTATTCTCAAACCTTCAGCTGAGTGGTACGCCTGCTTCTTTGCCACGGTTCTCCTCTCTCAACTAGATAACAAGATGACGAGGCACTGTTGGGACACCATGTTTCAAAGCATTTAGGTGAAATATCAGTGAGAATTCTACATGGAGCGGCTGGACGCCTCCAGCTTGACACGGAAGAAATGCCAGGCCTGTTGAGCCACACGGAGAAGAAACACGAGAGAATGGTGAAGAAATTATCCAGTCATTGCGTCGGGTAAGAAGCGCCATCTTATTCATTCCACTCCCTTTTATTGTAGTCCTCATAGCTTCGGACAACAACGCACCATCCAACGTCAATTGAAACGCAACTTCATAGCCAACAACAGTCCACCCATTATATTCATCTTCAAATACAGACCCATTGGTGCATAAGGCTTTGTCTTCTGTTTAATGGGGACATACTCTTAACCTGTTAGTAGCAATCCTACAAGCAAATGGCATCGCACCACGACATGAAGACGTCTCTCAAAAGGAAGCTACGCCTGAGAACGATACAACAACGGTACTAGAAAAGATACATTTATTAGAGGTATGTATGATCTTGTCGATGTCAGTGCAGGATGACAAATTGAAGGAGAATGAACTAAAACGTCTGCGGGATCAAGTACTTGACAATACAACCGAAGGTCCCAAGATCAAACGCATCAAGAAGGAACATGACGTCTCTGAGAAGCGTCCTATCATGCCTGGAGAAATCATTGACCTCACTTAATATTATTAGTCTACTATCATGTGACCACTTGTGCATAATGGACATCCCATGCATAATGATAGGTAGCACTCCACCTCCCCAATTTCTTGACACCGGAATAAGTAAACTAGACTACATACATCATAGTTTCATTGACTGGATACTTGTCTGAAAAGGAACAGTGTTGTGTAGCGTTCCCGGCACCAAAAGTTGTCTGACTATCACCCAAAAATGACCTAGATACATAGATCTAAAGAGATCCTTCCACCCATTCTCCATAGAAGTTTCAGGTGACCTACGACACACTATCCTCCATGATTTGCACATTTTACTTATGATACAAAGGCCGGAAATTTACTTGTTATTCAAGAATCTTTGGGAGGGAGTGACAACGATACTAAAAGAGGAAGTCACTCTCTAGATGTCAGTTGAGTCTCCGCCCATCTATCCTTTAATCTTGCCTGTCATGCCTTGCGTGACATGCTGTGACAAAATTGTGCATTACATGTCGATTTCGCACTTTTTTCGTTCACACGCTGCTGCTGAACGACACACTGCGAATTCATGCACCGGAGTTGTACAGAGTTGTAGATAGGACCTTTGGGCACCTCTGGCTGAAAGCCAGGGTCTTCAAGTTGTTGTGTTGTGGAGTTATTCAATGAATAGTCAAAATTATGCATTAGGCATGCAATGATAGTACTAGTTGCTACTGTTTGTTCCTCGGGTGATGTGTCGTACAGAAAGATGATTGGATTCTATGTACTTATTCCTATTCTCCTGGTAGATGGGTAGCTCCAGGCGGGAGAGGCTCATTGTTGTCGTAAGGGAAGTACATAAGTAGCTATTTCACCTGTAAAGACCCCATCCCAAAGTCACCACCCGTACCTCGATCGAGGTCGTTGAATGGATCTCTCATGCTCCCCGTTTTCGTCCGCCAGAGCTGCGTGTACAAGGACTTTAATTTTTGCAACTCGCCGTCCATTGCAGCAGTCTTTGCTGCAAGAGATACAAAGACAGCGTGCTGGGCCTGTAGCGTGGACGCAATACCTGCAGTGAATGCTTAGTCGAACCACCCGGTAAGATCAACATCGTATGCAAACCTTGTGGTGTACTTTGCTGTTGAGCAACCGTCGAAGACAGCTTTCGCTCGATTTGCTGAGAAGCATGAGTGTCAAGCAAGAAAACAACGAGATGGGCCAATACCTCGATCGTATTCTTACACCATTGAAAACGTTCCTGCATTTCCTTGGTTACACGGATAAAAAACCTGATGCCTGATAAATATTGTGCAGTCAGTCAAACAGACCACTCACTCAAGCGGGAATGAAGCATAGTTTTTCAGATAGGCACCATGCTGTTGTGGGTTCTTGAAACCGTCTATAATGCGTGTTGCGACGATGGTATCTTGGACAGCTTGCTCGGTTTTGGTTTTAAGGTCTCTGATAAATTGGGCATCTGCTTGTATGACCGATGCAACGCTCAGCAGTTCCTGAATAACCACATAATCAGAAGCACGTATAGATTATAATGTGGTCATCTAACTTTGTGCAATTCACGAATGAATTCTTGACCTTTGGTTGCTTCTTGGCCGAGTTTTCGTTGTTTGAGTTCGTTACTGATCTGTATGCGACCCTGGATGTGTGCGCTGTGTAAAGTTGAAAAGTATCCAGCCAAGTTCTACTGGTCTGCTCACTCGAGCGCTTCAAACTTTTTCTTCACATCGTCGGGCAGGTCATTGAACTTTGTAGATCTCGAGAATAGTACAGGCCCAGTGACTTGCACGGGGGAGATGCTGATGGCACCTGTCAATAACGCTTCTCACTGCTCTAACAAGACCTGACCTCATGCTATGCGCGCGTACACAACCAACAAACGATCAATAAATAAACAAACGAGCTAGCGAGAATAACCCACGACTGTTGTACACCCAAGAGTGATGATCCTGTTGGACTAAAAGTGGTACCCAAAGTTGGCTGCGTAGGCTGCGGCTGTAGGGTGCTCCCAAAAAAACTGGTGCCCTGCTGGGCCGGCTGCTGCTGCTGCTGTGTCTGTGCACCGAATAATCCAGTTGTCGGCTGAGTAGGTGCACTAGGTTGTGCCGTGCTACCAAATAACGACGCCCCTGTCGCGCCCTGAGGCTGTTGCTGTGTAGTAGTACCAAACGCAGATGGCCCGGTGGTTCCCTGGGGCTGCTGTTGAGTGGTACCACCAAAAAAAGATGTCCCTGTCGTTCTCTGAGGTTGCTGCTGCGTTGTGCCTCCGAACAAAGACGTTCCAGGTGCGGTCTGTGCTGCGCCACCTGCAGGCTGTCCAAAGGGCGACGTCGCTGACTGCTGCTGACCCCCACCGAAAGCCGTTGGACCCTGAGCTTGCTGCTGAGGTTGCGTTCCAAAGCTAGCAAACGTTGACGTGCCAGATGGTTGGGTGCCGCCAAAGAGCGAGCCTGCTGGCCTTGACCCCGCTGTCTGGCCAAAGATGGACGTGCTTGCGGGTGCTCCTGTGGTCGTCGCACCAAATGCCGTGCTGTCATCGCGTCAGATCGATGCGAGTGTATCAATTAACTGAGTCTGACCTGCCGAAGTTGCCAAAGGACATGTTGGGAGGAAGGGCGGCGAGTCACGTGCAGAACGATATCCAGTTTTGAATTTGAGTTGGTCTGTGACGTGCACAACTCTGTCCAGCGACCTCTCCAACCAATGGTTTGAAAACGATGATATGGAGACGTAGAGAAAATACTCAGTTGTCAGTCACATCCGCTCGCTGAAGGTCACAATTACCCTTTAGGCTGGTTTCAGTAGGTGAGTATGGCTCCATGTGCTACTTAGGGTGTTTAACTTTACGAAAGGGATGCACAAGACTACGACGACACTTGTGTAACATTGTCTAGCACTCTATCGTACCTTCGGTTGAGAATTTATGTCATTTTTAACCCGTTGCACCATCTACCAACCAGACCTCTAGCTTTTTCATAATCATGGGACGTGGTTGATAAAGAAATGTGGCTACACATAATTGTGGATGAGATCGTAGGTCTTGCACAAGTTTCATTGATAGGTTCTGTTTCCCTGGGCATTCCGATTACATCATGTCTCTTACTACTCTTGCGACTTCCTTTCGGTGCAGATTCCAACCATCGCTGATTTGGATGAAACTATCAAATATTCCATTTGGAAGTCCAGCCTGTGCATTTTATCTGCATGATCTTGCATGCTGTCTATCTGACCGGGTTGCCAAACTAGCGACGATCACTAACTTGCACGATGTCAAGTTTGAACAAGCCGGGCTGGACCTCCGTCCTCCGGGGCACCCTGACCATGCTGAGTCTTTGTTTGACAGTTTCATAAATTATCGACAACTGGGAATCAAAGGCTCAATTCCTCGATCGGTGTGCCCCTCTGTCCCTACCACTCGCCCTCAGATCAAACCACTGATTGCAGACGTTTTTGAAGTCCTGAAGGACTATCCTTCTTGCCTGCTGGACACTCATACCGGCGCATTACGTGACCGAGACTCAGAACAAGTTGCCGTTACTAGCCTCAAAACTAGGCACCCTCCCCCAAACCGGTCATATCCACGCAGTAATGTCTGCCTATTTTCCATATGTCGCACTGTCCCACCAACGGGGAAGATTCGAGCCATTATTGCGTGATATACAAGGGTGAGCCATCTATGACTTAGATCCCACAGATGGCCTCTCGGAATCGCAGTCTTTCCTGTCAACATGGGTACTTGTAGGCCTGGAGTGATACGTGCTGCATTGACAAGGCGAGCAGTGCAGAAGGCGACAGGAACCGTGTTTTCATGGTGCTGACGGTCGGCCTTCACTTTGGTCCATCTTGTGGATGTCTCAGACGCTGGTGCGCTGTCCAATAGTGAGTGGTTTAAACGTAGCTGGACCCTCCAGGAGCCGTTTGCGCCCCGTACTACGTTGGTTACGCGAGACTGGTCTCTCTACAAGGACAGTAGTCCTCAAATCACAAGGAGAGCAGCGTCGTCCTCGATGAATTGGAACGAGCGACAGGAATTGTATCAGAACATCCCACTCATTCCCATCCAAGTGTGGATAAATCCACCGCAGCATGATCGGGCTCCAATGGGCATCCACACGTCGTGCTACTGGGTCAGAAGACAGAGCATCCTCGCTTCTAGGAATATTCAGTCTCCACATACCTGTCCTATGTGGAGTTTGCGTCAGGTAATCTCAAAGTCGGACGACACATCGATCCTGGATTGAGTGGGGCAACCGTTGGCGGCTGCCACCATTACCCCATACTAAGCACTTCCTCTCAGCCAATGTCAACAGGTCTCGAACTTCGCACACTAAGCATTTGAAAGATTCTCGTCCCTATATCTGTGCGCAAAATACACCAGGCGCTCTCCAGTTGGCCTCTCACAATTCACCAACTTCAGGCTTATCCTACCATGCATTGTTTATGGTATCAGAGTTATTACTCTCACTCGAGTGGATACCGGCTCACATTCAGGCTAGGCTTACAAGAGTCTATTGAGCTCTGTCGAGAATGCTCGAAATATATCGAGTCAGGCAGTCCTGTATGTCCTGATGCGCCCGTGGCACTCCAATTGACTTGTTCCAAATCTATCGTAACGGACGATGGTTCTGCTCAGAAGTTCGTGTCGTACAGCCGTAGTCATCACATTTCAGCGGCCTGAGCAAGCACTCCAAATATTCCGTCATCGTCAATGAATGTCGCAGGATCAACGCGCACACATCTGATAGGGTTGTTGGAGGATGGGTGGGGCACGGCTCTCATAGGAAAGGAGACCCCCACACATCTAGTCGGGTGAAATCTATCTTCTGCCAAAAATTCCAAGCAAGCATATGGTCGCGTGCCAATACAGTATATGCTGTTTACTGCGCGACGTGCAGTGTATTGTCTGATCGTTTTCAATGCTACAAGTACAGAGCCACATTTACAACCATAGGCACACTAAGTTCCGTTACAAAAACTCCTTGGGTCGATGCGCTGGATCTCCTCCTGCCTCGTCGTACACCAATCCAGCTATGCGGAATGCAAGCTCTGCAGACCACCGTATCAGAGATGTTCAAAGAACCAATGTCAATCTCACCGTCTGCCTGACCCTTCAAAGCTGCCTCGGCATAAACTCTGACAACATCCTCCGTCCCACTAGGCCGCACAAAGGACCGACCCCCATCATACTTCTTGACCACTTTATCGATCTTAGCTTGTAATCCCAGGGGGCTCACCAAACGACGTTCTGCATCTTCAGTCTTGAAAGCGTTCCTGTCCGGCACCACCACCTTGGCCAATCTGTTTGGCAGATCAGCATACAACGAATCCCATTCAGCCCCGCCATAGGACTTGTGAGCAAGTACTGCCTCGACAAGTAACATGTCAGAAAGAGCATCTCCGACGGTTTGATTGATGACGTTGATGATGTTCTGCAGGTGTGTCAATGCTGTTGACTGCGCAGGAGTGGATGGTTTGTGGGAGAAAATCAAGTCCTGTGCTGGCTGGGAGAACAGGACAGTCCCATGACCATTCGCTTCAAAGTATATTCCGATATCATACTGCTCGGCTGCATGGTGCAAATGCTTCACGCCCGTCGGAACGCATTTGACAGGTAGTCTCTACAGGATGGGTGAGTGTTATCGGTCTGTCAGACACGCGCCAGATTCCACGTACGGCGGAAAGGTATTTGGTCGAACTTCCATTGGCGTACGCCGTCTGCACGACACCCACTCTCAGCTCTTCTTCCAGACTGACGGCTCTCACCAGATCCACGATGAAGCTGGCGACAAGGGTAGTAATCTTGTCTCCATCGAGCATGTGGAATTGGCGGCGTTCATCGAGATAGAAATACAAAAGGCGATCTGCGTCACCATCTAAGCTACACGCCCGTTGGCCAGGTTGTAGCACATTTACGAGAGAGGGTGGAAGCTTCTGGTTGACCTTGACGAAATCCGCGCCACACGCGTTATTGAGCGCTCCTGGGGTATCGATCGCAGTGTTCTCCAATTCGATGGGTAAAGAATTTTGAAGGTAACGACTGAGCATTTTCGCTGCAGGTGCACCAACACCGTTCGCGCAGTCAATCACGAGTGGGGAGAGCGGAGGCCTTCCGGCCTGTCAATCACTTGGGTTATGCAATGGCACGCAAAGGAAAACGTTTGCACGTACAATGAGTTTATTGAATGCACTACTGAGCTTGGTGTAATATCCTTCCTCGGTGTCATCCCCGTAAGAATCCTTGGTACCCTTGGTATTGATTGCTCTAACTAGATAATGAAGGAGGGGAGTAGCGATGACCCCGGCGTTCCTGGGTTCTGCACCCATGGCTGTTAAACCATGCTCGAGGGCAGCCACGAGTGCTGGTCCCGAAGGACGCGTATCGCGAGCATATACGACTCTAGCCGGTTTCGATAGGTCGATTTTTGCAGTCTTGATCAGATCGTGAAGTGCAGAGATCAGTTCATCTGTCGATGATGCGTTTGCGAGCACCGTCGCGTGCGATTCCCATGATGATTCTAACATCTCGCCGCGGGGATCAACAAGTTTGACTCCATTATCCTGGTAGTTCGTGAATGTGTGCCTGCGGCGTGCAAAAAGCACTTACAGGCTCGGGGTTGTGAGAGGCAGTGACCATCACACCGATGGTCTTTCCGTCGAGTCTCTTACTCCTCAAGGCCGCTAGAATCCCCACTCTCATGAGCACCGAGTCCAGAATCTTGCCCCTGATAGATGAGATTCAGATCAGTGCTACCCACGGTCGTCATAAGGACGCACGAAGTCCTGAATCCTGCTGTGCCATACTGATATCCTATACCCTCTGGCTTTGGGTGTAGGTCAGATAGCCTGCGAATGTCGTCAACTTGGAGGACAGCCATCATTTGAGTATAGACGGTCGTTTATTTCATGGCCAGCTGGGTTTCCTAAGATGGATCCAGCCTTTTTCCGTGTAGGTGTGTCGCCATCATAGCGCATATACTCAACTCCTCTCTGTCTTACTAATGTATCTCGCATGTACCGTAGGGCTCTCCAGGTGGCTTATTCACGCCAGGCGGCCTGGGTGTAGCGTTATCTGGCTATTTGTGGCTTTCGTCTGAGTCTGAACGAAGCGTAAGCCTGCCCGTAATATCCTGATATTTCATTTTACCTGACCGTATCTATCTGATTCTATTATACCTTATTCTTTGTTTCTTTGTTTCTCTGTCGTCTTGTATGTTTGCCTCTCTTTGTGCCGGCGAGCTTTACTTTTTGCGAGTTCCGTAAAGCAATCGCAGGCAAAGAGTACGTTTTCTGTGCAGGATTGGACGGTCCCGCTTATACGTCCTGCAGATCTCGGAGCCCTTTACTGGCTCGCCACAAGGTCCATTTGATTTTCTGTAGAGGGTTATAGACTCTTCAGCAAATCTACCAAGAACACTTTCCGAGTAAGTTGTGCTTCTTCTCAAGCTGGTGAAGGGGCAATCTAAAATAGATAAGTCAGGAGCAGTTGCCGGCGGACGTGCCCCCTCCGCCATGCTGTGTTTGTGGCGTGTCTGTGCCGGCGGTCGTGCCCGTGTTGGAATGTACATATGTGTCTCGCGCCGTGCTTGCTCAGTTCCATCTTCCCTAACCAACCATTTTCTCTCTGGTCAAGCGTCACCGGTTAGTCATTGTGGTATGGGTTTACGACGAGTTGTCATTGCATATGCTCATGCTGTGTCTTCTTGCAGTTGTGCATCTCTTTGGGATATGAGTTGTGTGCTTTCAATGCTGTCACGTTTCCACTAGTAATATTATGACTTTCTGAGGTCGTTCCATCGTTCTCTTTCACAGTGACTTCCAGCGTTCGTCATGGCCACCTGTTGTATCTTCAAGGGCATCGTTAGCTAGCAAGATACATCGCTTACCTTTTGGATAAGCAACGCTACTGCAAACGTGGGTTATGTACTTACCATCACCGAGGATTTGATTGCCTCCATTTAGGCGGTACATGGCTAGCATGAGTCGTGACTATACTTTCACGCCTTCATACTAGCATGTATCTACATGGAGACAGCACGTTACCGCCGGATGTGTCCGATTCAACGTATATCATTTCTATCCGACCGAAGGTGTTCTTCTATTAGATAAAGACATTCTGGCGTGGTCACGAACGTTGGGTGTGCCTTTGACAATGCCCAAAGGTGAGAGGTGCGATGGTATTGATCTCCTCTTCAAAGTTGGAGTCAACATCCCAACACCTCTCACGATTGCGTAGGTGATCCTAACGTATGTATAGTAATTATGATTACACAGAAAATGACATTCCAAATACTTGTTGGTGAGTAGGGAATGTTGAAAGTGGGGGAAAGCGAAATGAGCACTCCGCGCCTATGGAAATATCACATGTTATCACCAGAATGTCCTTTGGACCGACAGCCCCCGGGCAGAAACTTTCATGTGGTAGTTCCGGCTAAGAGAGTTACCCCGGTGCTTCAATTTGCATCGGTCAAGTACTGCAGCGAGGCCTATTAATCGACAGCCCGTGGCAAGAAATAGTCCTAGACGGTGTGGTGTGCAATGTCCGTGCAATCGAAGCAGACGAAACCGGAGTTGACGCCTTTTGGCGCTGCGCTGGCTGGCGCTCTGGGTGCATGTTTCAGCAATGCGTAAGTTTCCCTCTGCTCATCTTACATTGCATACTCATTCCAACATGCCTATCTTTCTAGTGTTGTATATCCATTGGATGTGTGCGTACCATCTTCCCTCGAGGGTCAGGCGTGCTAAGTACCAAACATGTATTTCGCCGTTCCATTCGTTTTCTCTCCAGAGCAAAAACGCGGATCCAAGCCACGTCTCCGACTTCCAAGGGCAAGCGCAAAGATGATATGACGATGCTCTCCGTTTTGCGGGAGATGCTGCGAGAGGAGGGTATTACCGGGTGGTACAGCGGGTTTGCAGCGACGATGCTGAACACCTTTTCTACACGTACGTCCCTCTCCTTCTCGTTTACTCAGCTGACACGGCCCTTTCGGTCTCGCGTAGAATACGCCTATTTCTTCTTCTACTCCTTTATTCGGACAGCATACACGAAACGCCTCGCCTCGAGGCTTCCCAAGGGTTCGAAACTACCTGCTCTCTCGACAGCTGCGGAGCTTGCCCTCGGGGCCGTCGCAGGCGCGCTTTCCCAGATATTCACGATCCCTGTTTCCGTCATCGCGACACGCCAGCAGATCGGAAAGTCGTTGAGGCAGAGCCGTAAACTTGTCAATGACAAAGATGGTGACTCCGAAGGTTTGGAGTGCAGGATAGAGACAGAGCCAGGATTCCTAGACGAAGAAGCACAGGAGCAACGAGCAGGAAAGGAAGGACCAGAGACGGACGACAACTCATTTATCACCGTGGCTCGCGAGATCATCCGTGAGGATGGTGTTACGGGACTCTGGCGCGGCCTGAAACCGAGCATGGTTCTCACCGTCAACCCAGCCATCACCTACGGAATGTACGAGCGCCTGAAGAGCATACTGTTACTCGCAAGGGCCAAAGCTGGTGCGGGTGAGAAAATGTCACCGTGGATGAGTTTTGCGTTGGGTGCATTCAGCAAGACGTTGGCGACTATCGTGAGTGAAACGCGTTGATTTTTTTTTAAAAAACTTCCATTTCGTGCTCTGGTGTGTTGGCTCGTGTTTCGTCGGCGTTTCAGCCTGATGATGCGAGGACACCGAGGCGATTCAATACTTTACAATCGGAGTTAACGTCGAAGCTATATCGCTAACACCGACGCTAACGCTGTGCATGTTGCATGTGTAGGTCACCTATCCTTATATCATGGCCAAAGTTCGCATTCAAGCTCGCACGTCCGACCCTGACGTGGATGATGCTGCGGACCACGTCGTTGATCGGACGGATGATGCTGAGAAACTTGTCGGAGGTTCAGCACCCCATCCCCGCGGACGTGTCAAGCAAACGGGCGCACTCGGTCTCCTCGTCCGCGTACTTAGGACAGAAGGGATCGGAGGTTGGTACCAGGTCAGTTTCCTTTTCTCTACCTTCCGTTTGTTCCTTCTTCACCGCCACCACGCTACTTTATCCCCCTGTCACAACCGAGACAGTGACGCGCCCGACCGAGTCGTGCTTAAACTGACGTTTCTGACAGGGCATGTCAGCCCAAATTATCAAGGCCGTGCTGTCCCAGGCGCTCTTATTCGTCTCCAAGGAGCAGTTCGAGAGATGGGCCCTTGTGATCTTGATTTTACTATCAAAGTTGCGATCCCGTGCATAGTGCCACAAGACCGATCGTCTTACGTATTCAAATATTCATTTTTTTTGGTCGTCACATGGATTGATGTGCTGTCAGTAGAGCGCCGCCTCCGAGGCTGGAGTCAATACACGTTGGTCGTGCAAAGACTTGACTCATTTTCGGCGGACAGTCGTGCCTCGATCACAGTGACCAGTTATGGCTCTTCCATTGTCATCATGTGAAAACCTCGGTGTACGCTGGGTGCATCTAGGTGCTGCTACGTGTGGGTCCTGTACAAAGATCAAACTCAATGAATCAGTGGCCCATCACATGCACACCCAAGGTCCGCATCCACGTCATACATACATGCTGTTGGCAAGGGTCCGGCAGCCGAGTCATTCTGAGTTAGCAGCACGTGCTGTTGGACAGCATTTCATTCATTTACATTGCAAGGATATGACGAGTGTGGTATACTGAGGGCCCCGTCACTGAGGCGATGAGTGATGAAACAGAACGAATGAATGAACGAATCTCGAAACACTGACAGTGATAAGTATATATTGCATATGGGAAAATCAATAGATGGACAAGAGATGAAACGAGTGAGCGCGTGAGAGGGGGAGACAGCGTGACAATAGATAGGGTCCAGGGTCATCAATATGTGATAGGAGTTGCAAGCAGTGACACTGATACAAGTGCAGAACAGACAAGACACGAGTGAGGTGACTACAACATCCAATCCGACGCATATGTAGGACAGGAAATTGAACAGTGAAAAAGAATAAAAAATTGAGACATATGAAAAAGAACAACGAACCAAGGAATGAAGGAAGGAAGCCGGGTCTCTGCAGGAAGTATATGTTGGGGAGGGGCGAATTCGAAGAGATGGTTGTCGATGAGTGTGTGCGTCAAAGGTTGGTTGTTCCGCGAGATAAATACATGTTGTTCACATCCGTTCCGCCGTCAGGCGTCGTGTCGTGTTACAGACGTGAGACGTCGTGGCGGGTAGAGGTAGGGATTGGTGGGGTGGGGGTGGGGGTGGGAGCAGGAGTTGGGGTGGGTTCGGTGGGGGGGATCGTAATGTCGTAGCGTCAGACGCATCAAGCCCCACACTGCACCATGCCTCCACGTGGAGTATGAGTCACCCGCCAGTAGCGACCAGCTGGGCTGGGTGGGCTAGGGGTGTCATCAGCCATGATGATATCATCATCGTCGTACCCGGCAGCCGAGACGATGCGCTCGAGCTCCCTCATTGCGGTCAAGACGGCGACTGCGGGCCTGGGCCCCATGCGAAGGATCTTCTCGCCCTCGGGGGAGTTTGCCATCCGTTTCTTTATTGCCACGCGATAGAGATCCGGTTCGGGTTTCGAACGCGGAAAGGAGGCGCGTGGTGGTAGAACTTTACGGGTGGGGGCTAATGGAGAAGTCTTGCGCACGCTGGCTTCGTTGGCAGAGGCTGAAGGCGCCGAGGACGAGGGCTGCGGACCGCGCTTCTTGGGCTGCTTGGAGGGGACACGGGGGGATGGCGAAGATCCGATGGTAAATTCAGGCTTAGATTTGCCTCCTAGTGTGCGTCTCTCGCGATGTTCCTTAGGGTAGACCACAGAGCGGGTGGGGGGAGGTGCAGGGAGTGGGGTGGAGGAGAGATGGAGGAATGAGCCGCACTCCTCATCAGAGCAGTCTGAGAGCGATAAAAATGACTCGGTGCGACGGAGAAGCATCCTGGAGGACTTGCGACGCAGGGGTGAATCAGAGAACGAGGAAAGACGTTTGCGAGGGTTGGACATAAGTAGTCAATAAAGGGGGGTGGAAAGGAAAGGAGAGACCCGGCGTGGAAGGGACAAAGGCAAGGAGAGAGGCGGAAACAAAGGCGAGCTGCAACTGGCTTTTGACGGACGAAACAAGATTTCATTTCGATCAGCATCTGCACCGCCACAGCCCCCACAGGCGAAGAACGCAGCCCAGAAGGCGAGCAGTGTCATGGAACTGTCAGACAAAAGGATCGACTACCACTCATGTTGCAGAAACCCATGCAAGTCCGCAACCACAAGCTCAGCGACAGAATCGGCAAGGACTCCATCCAGTCTGCACGACCCCGCGGGCTCCGTCGTCGTCCATGGGCCGAGGAGGTCAGCGTCAACAACTGAGCTCTCGCGTGAGAAGCCAACTTGTGCCAACGGAATGGAAGGCTAGTAGGCCAAACAAAAAGACAATTGTGTAACGAGTCGTCTCTCTTCTTCGCATCCTCGACTGCAATCCAACCGGGAAACAGCATCACATGATTTCCCTTCCAATCAACCTTCTTATCGCACCCGTATTCGATAGCTGAAGCGCTGATCCAAGGCGGGATAGAGCACCACCATGTACATACTCCCAAGGGAACAGGATAAGCTCCTTCTGCACCAGGTAGTTGCACATTTACTCCCCGCCAGACTCAACGTTTCAACTTGTCCATAACACAGGCGGGTTTCCTAGCCCAGAAGCGTCTTGCGCGTGGCCTGCAGCTCAACATCAACGAAGCGACCGCCTTGATCGCTTCGCAACTCCAAGAGCGCATTCGCGATGGAAGGCACACGGTTGCGGAGCTCATGCAGCACGGAAAGACAATCCTGGGTCGGAGACACGTCCTCCCAAGTGTCCCTGCCCGACTCCAGCAAATTCAGGTAGAGGGCACATTTAATGACGGGTGAGTCTAGCCCTGTATATCCCCGATATTGCTCTTATTGTTTCTCCACTCCTTCAGCGTCTTCTTGGTCACCGTACATGACCCCATATGTACAGATGATGGTGACATTTGGGCAGCGCTATACGGCTCATTTCTGCCTATCCCCTCTCCGCATCTCTTCCCTCTCGTAAATACCTCGAACCTCCCGGGCACAATCATCGCGAAGAAGGACCGCATCGTTATCAACCGGGGACGTGAGCGCATCAAACTCAAAGTCACCAACAAGGGCGACCGTCCCATACAAGTTGGCTCGCACTACCACTTCGTCGAGACGAACAAGGCACTTGCCTTCGATCGTGTCAAGGCAATGTACAAGCGACTCGATATCCCTGCAGGCACAGCCGTACGCTTCGAACCCGGCGATACCAAATCAGTCACGTTGTGTTCCATTGGTGGAAGGAAATGTCCGAAAGGCGGAAATTGGTGCACGGCTCTCCTTGAACAAGAATTAGAGAAGAGTGGAACCGGTTCCGTCGATCCGGAGAACCTGAGAGGCTTTGCACATGTGCCCGAACCCAATGCACCATTAGTAACTGAGGATGCTAACTTGGGCAGGGAAGAGTATATCTCGATGTATGGGCCAACAGTTGGTGATCGCGTCCGACTCGGCGATACAAGTCTGTGGATCACGATAGAGCGCGACTCGGTAGGTATCCCCATGCCTCCTTATCTCCGTGAAAGTGACTGTTCCAGGCTGTTTATGGCGACGAGGTCAAGTTTGGCGGAGGTAATTCCAAGTGGTGTGTCCTTCCCTGTCACAGTGTTCATGGTTTCTCCAGGTAAAACTATCCGAGATGGGATGGGCCAGGCGACTGGCTGGAGCTCGAAGGACTCGAAAGACTGCAAAGGAGCCCTCGATCTCGTCATCACCAATGCCGTCATCGTGGACTGGACCGGAATCTATAAGGTGCATATACTCCTATCATTCTTCACACAGCACACACTTGATGACCCACTGCAGGCGGATATTGGCGTTCGGGGCGGTATCATCGTCGGTATCGGAAAAGCTGGTAACCCGGATGACATGGACTGTGTCGATCCCTGCCTGGTCATAGGCTCTTCCACCGAGGTCATCGCCGGCGAAAAGCTAATCATCACCGCAGGTGCCATCGACGCTCATGTCCACTACATTTGTCCACAGCTTGTCCCCGAAGCCCTCGCGGTCGGCACGACGACAATGATCGGGGGAGGGACAGGTCCGAGTACGGGTACCAACGCAACGACGTGCACGTCGAGTCCATTCTATATTCAGCATATGCTGGCTGCCACAGATGGTCTACCGATGAATTTTGCATTTACGGGAAAGGGAAATGACTCGGAAATGGCGGCCATGAAAGAGGTCGTTGAGGCTGGTGCGGCGGGCTTGAAGTTGCATGAGGACTGGGGGAGCACACCAGCTGCGATCTCCAAGTGTTTGGATGTGGCAGATATGTACGATGTACAGGTGGGTGCATTGTGTTGTCGGATCGATCGTGGACTCCAAGTATGTTGACAGGTCAATATCCACACGGATACACTGAACGAGAGTGGGTTCGTAGAGAGTGGGTTGTCGTGCTTTCTACTTCTTTATTGTGTCTCAAGGTCCCATCCATGTAGGTACCATTGAGGCATTCGGAGGGCGTACCATCCATACCTACCACACGGAGGGTGCTGGTGGGTGTACACTTCAATCGCATGGTCGCCATTTTTGAATCTTGTTCTCATCAGGTGGTGGTCACGCGCCCGATATCATCGTGGTTTGTGGCCTCGAGAGGGTGCTCCCATCTTCTACAAATCCCACCCGCCCCTACGCCACCAACACCCTCGACGAACACCACGACGTAAGTCCTGTGCACCCTGCACCAACCCGCCCACATCCTGATTTTCATCCAAAAGATGCTCATGGTCTGCCACCATCTCGACAAAAACATCCCAGAAGACCTCGCATTCGCCGATTCGCGCATCCGCGCCGAGACAATTGCAGCAGAAGATGTGCTCCATGATACAGGCGCGATATCGATGATTAGCTCGGACTCACAGGCGATGGGTCGTGTCGGGGAGGTCGTCGCGCGGACGTGGCGTACCGCGAGTAAGATGAAGACGTGCAGGGGACCGCTAGTGGATCTCGGCGACTCTTCGGAGTGCGATAATGGGAGAGTGAAGAGGTACATTGCCAAGTATACGATTAATCCGTGAGTTATTCATTTACTCGTTTCTTCGTTCCCGGATGCATTAGACTTGACACGTATACCTTAGCGCTATCACGCACGGCATCAGCAAGTACATCGGCTCAGTCGAAGTAGGCAAGCTCGCAGACCTCGTCCTATGGAAACCTGAAAACTTTGGTGCGAAGCCAGAGATGGTGCTGAAATCTGGTGTCATCGTCTGGGCACAGGTATGTTTGTCATGTTTCCGATTTCTTCCTTTGAACCCGCCTGCGCCTTTCCATCGAGAGAGCTGTATTACGGGCGGGCGTGTGAATGTCGATCAGGTGGAGGACATGATGTGCACCGTGCACCGACAATTTCCTGATCCATCCCTACGTGTACTCCTATGTGCACTTAATCGCTCACTTCTTCCTGTCGCAGATGGGTGATGCCAACGCCTCGATCCCGACCGTCCAACCTGCTTACGGCCGTCCAATGTGGGGCTCCTTACCTGGATCGGCCGCAAGCAACTCGTACGCTTTCGTCTCCAAGCACGCGTTCGACAAGAACATTGCCGCGCTGTACGGCCTCTCAAAGAACACGGCACCCGTTACAGGTTGTCGGTCGGTGACGAAGAAGGACATGAAGTGGAATGATGCGCTGCCCGAGATGTCGGTAGATCCTGAGAGCTACGAGGTCTGTGCGGATGGGATACTTGCGGATGTGGAGCCGGCGCGGGAGGTTCCGCTCGCAAGGGAGTATAATTTCTTCTGAAGTGGTGGTTGGGTTCAGAAAGCTGAATACCTTCGTCCCATATCACATGGTCACTTGATGGTCAATGCGCGCTTTTTTCTCCATATCCGCAATTTCGACAACTGCTCACGCTCTGTAAGTCTATTAGACACAGTTGTGCGGCACCGACTGTTTTATCAATGTCACTCAAAGAGTTTTCAACTGCAGTAAATATTACCACGTTTCCAATCGATCTGAGGGAGTCATCGAGCGACTCGGGTGATGTTGGCATCAGCGGTGGGCGCGATATTGGTTCCGGTGTCTGGACATCGGGTCGTGTTCCCAAGCGTCCATCCGACGCATGTACTAGGCTTACAGTTCTCTGGAAGACGTTCGAATGATTTCTACCACTACCACGGGCGTTGATTGGGCGATTCCCTTATCTCTGCAGCGTACCTTTGAATTTTGGCACAGTGAGCGATAAGCGCTCTGATATCAATAAGCCGCCTCATGGCGTCCGTGCGGCATTTCTTCCTTGTGCTCTAACCACGGTCACCGTTTGCCTGGACTCGTTCCACAACTCTTCTGTCGTACAACCCTTCAGTTGGCTATCGCGAGAATGGCTCCTTCTGTCAGCAAGTTTTTGTCAGCTTTGCCATTCAGGAAAAAGAGTGAGTACTCGTTAGACTTACTATTTCAGTGACCGTAAGCCAGTATCGATGATGACATGGTGGCAGACGTCTCCCCAAGCACCGACGAAGAGAGGCTTCATTTGGATCCTGCCGAAGTCAAAAAACACTTCGATCGCATTGGTCACTTCAGAATCCTCGTCATCGGCAGATCTAATGCAGGTAAAACGACACTCTTGCAGCGTGTTTGCAATACTACGGAGCTCCCGGATATTTTCAATCATCAGCAAACCGACCTTTTTTGGGTACAGGGTTCCCAGGATCCCCTGCCATGTCTGGATCTGTACAGACAACACAGATAGGGGTCATATTGCACAGACCTCCCATACAATGTCTGGACCTGTACAGACAACACAGATGAAGGCCATGTTGTACAGAACTTAACAGGTCATGAGGGAAATGTAGACAAACCTTATAACAGTGTACAGAGAACACAGAAATACAAGTTAAATGACATAATGCAAGCATTCCAACAATTTTGTAATTTGTAGCAATTCATACTAATACTACAGCACTAGTATTACCCATACAAGTGTCCACATTCATGTTGTCACTGGTACTACCATGAGCATGATTACCGTCAGCATAGTTATTATCATTGTAATGACCTGTGAAGTGACATTAGCTGGGAAAATTTAAATGCTCAAAGAGTAGTACCAGTGGGCTGAAAACTGATTGTTGCAATGGGATACGAGTAAGCCCAAATGTAATTCCACAATCCCGTGTGTCATGGGTAGGTGACAAATATACTGTCCCCTACCATACAAGATGGCCTATAGTTTGCAGCTTCAAGTATAATAGTTGGGCTGATATTAAATTTACTGTCTAATAGCGATGAGCCCATATCTTGCAATCCCAGGAATGAGGGGTGGGCTGGAATCTGGTTTAAGACCAAGCC
>Ga0307518_10001269_pt1 | contig 18964 bp, 25 predicted proteins | sample 25_EM_MG_FD_203889 | JGI IMG/M metagenome (GOLD analysis project Ga0307518, IMG submission 203889) | Populus trichocarpa ectomycorrhiza microbial communities from riparian zone in the Pacific Northwest, United States - 25_EM | ecosystem: Host-associated > Plants > Roots > Unclassified | place...
CGATGGCTGCTCAAGAGTTGAGGGGTAATCGTGGCATCGTGCGGTCAGTGATATGGATTATATAATCTTCACTGGCACTGTCCGACGACGCGACTTGTGCAAATTCAACCGTGGACTTCTCGCTAACATCACCGGTAGGGGGTCCGGTCAAGTCCGGACGAAAGCGGACGAAGGAGAAGGGCAGAGGGCTGGACTAGGGATTAGTCCGGCCGGAGTTGAGACCGATTGGATTCAACGACAAGGGGGTCGAGCGTTGATCCCTTGTGTAGGTTCCAGTCAAGGCGATGGAGTCGGAGACGGAGGCAGAGACAGACAGAGACTGGAGTAGAGACTAAGTTGATTTCAGACTGAGGTATACAGGACGGAGTACAGGGTACTTATACTATGGAGAACTAGGGACAAGTATTTACGGTGACAAGTAAACATCGTAAAGGGCGGTCAAGGGACGACCGGAGTTGGGACTAGGTCAGGTCCGATGAAAATAAGTAAGGTCCGGAGAAAATACTACAAGGTAGAAGATACAAACGGAGCACAGAGAACTCACGGTACAACAGGGTAGACGGGGAAGTGTGGTAACGACTGGATTGAGTCTAATGCAAAGGGTCGCACTTAGCGGAAGGGTATGTGCGCATCCGGGACCGGAGTAATGCGCAGAGGTCCGGAGTTGAGCTACAGTGCTGCAATGCGACCGGAGTAACCGGATAAGATCCGGAGTTGGACATGGTCATAACACACAACCACAACTGGTGATGACAGCAACACCCCAGCACCAGCACCCTGTTACGCTGAGACAGAGTCTCGGCGTATTCTAACCCAAAGGGTCGTTCGTTCGTCCTTCACGAGGTTGTTCCTCGTGTCGTGCCCACAGTCGGTGCTTGGGACTTAGTTCTAGGGATAGCGGTTCCCTAACCAGTTAGGTTTCACTGGATTTGGTTGAAGGTTCAGAGTATCTCTTGGTAGAGATGTGAGAGCGATCAGAGAGCAAAGACAAGCTAGATTGGGTAGCTCGAGAATGGGGAATACAGGAGCTGTCCCTAGGGTTTATATACAATAGTCCGTATGGCCTCGTGGAGGCAGCGCGGTATACACGAGGCAAGAGAAACTAAGGCTACTGGCCGCCACAGGCTCAGCCGAACACAGGAACGCAGAGATAAGCACAGGTTGGGACAGCCAACGTGGACTGCAGGAAAAGGCGCGTTGTACAGCAAGAAGGCTGTACTGAGAAGGGTCTAGCCCAAGAAAGGAAGAAAGAAAGAAAAGAGTGGGGCGACCGTAACACACCCACCCATGCTGTGGTGCGACCCCCATTATCACTACCAGCACCAACAATGTATAGAAAGGTGGTGGTCTGCACAGGGAAGGTCTAGCCTAAGGAAGGGAGAAGGAGAGCCTGTATGGTAACCTCAGTATGCTGGCAAGCTACTATTATATTAGTATATACCTGTAGGGTAACTACAAGGTATTAGTAGGTAGTAAGTGGTTAGTAGGAATGGTACTCACCCTCAGTATGCTGGCAAGCTACTGAGGGAACTATGGTACTAGGAACTCTACTCTAGTGCGATGCATGCTTATGTAAGTAGGTAAACATACCACAACAGTTCTGTTTATCTCCAACACAATGGCGCTATGTGATTCATTATATTAGATTAGCATACGTAGACTACAATGTAACTATGATTGCAATACAGTGTGATACAGTATGACACAGCGTGATACAGATTGGTGACACGGCGCAACAGTGTGATACAGTAGACATGGTGAACAAATTTATCTACATTAGGTATGGCTCGTACAGTGCGCAAGATTGCGTAATGGTCTGTACAGTGCTGTGACAGTGCCGTGACAGCGCTGTACAACCGGGGACCTATCTGTACCGCTGTAGCAACTGTAGCCAACTGTAGCTGGCGGTACAGCTCGGCACAGTCACTTAGGGTTTTGCTGATGCTCCATACATTGTCCTCTAGCTGCCTATATATATTTTACCTTACTTACATTTGTGGTTGTGTAGCTTTGAGGCATGAATTTTTGATGTTGCAACTCCAGTCAAGTGATAGTTCCGTCAAATAAATTTGAATGTCCGACCGGAAGTCCCCACAACGACTGGGAACGAGACTAAGCATAGCCTCACATAGCAATTCCAAAGTCAGCTTGAGCGCCACTATTGGTTCCGCCGGAGGATATCATTCCCCGACAATATTCCCTTGCTCGAAGAGCAAAGGGTTCTGGGAGGACCTTATATCGTGGGAACGACTGACGACAGAACCTTTTTCCTTCTTTGGATCCATGTGATTCGGTTGCCTTACCTTGCTAAGTACCTATGAACCTTCCAATCCGATGTGCATGCGGAGAGCAAGGGTTCTGCCGACGCAGGCGGCATTTCGAGTACCAGTAACCCTATTTATATAATAAAGATTGGGTCTGAAAGCCCTTTTCCAAATCCCACCAGGGTTTGCGGCGAGTACTTGAGTAGAGGCGGACGATTTGACTCAGTCTTGACGACTTCACGAAGTCAAGGATGTCCGCGACCCCGAGCACCCTTCCTTGGCCGACGCCTGAACGACATGTTATTCCCCTTCGGACCACGCTCGGAATTCGCGATGGAGAGTTGTCGGGCGCTATGCAGCCGGGGAGAGAAGAGGCAACGCTGTGGTGTGCCGCACTGAGGTACCCAGTATCTGCTAGACAACGGAATGAAAGCGATTTGACACTGGTGCTGACCCACGGGATGTCTAGTCGTAAGTCCATCTGACTTGTTCATGCTACCCTCTTCCAAACGTATGACGGCGACCACAGACAAGGAGAGCTATCACCCTGTGATCTCCTGCATGCTGCAGCTGAATGGTGCTAACACTCGCTATGCCGCTGGGATCAGGGAAATATGGTCGATTGACCTGCCTAACCACGGTGAAAGCGCAGTTTTGAACCGCACTTTTCTCGACGACAGGAAGGAAAGGGGAAGGAAGGAGGGGTGGGAAGGCAGATGTAGTGCGTATTCTGACTCTTTGGGCTCGGATGTTCCTGACGCCACTTGTGTATAGCGGCAATGGACCTTTCTGCATACCTGAACGCCTTTCTTTCCATACCGGCGCTGCGGGGTCATCGTGTGGTTGGCGTCGCACATTCTGGGAGTTCCACGTTCTGGTAAGTATTTTTGCATTCGTCGCTCCTTACCTTACTCTACTTTCTATGTGGTCACTTCCTTATCGCCACATTCCTCTCCGTTTTCTATCTCAACCTGAAATTTACCATCCCCGTAAGGATACACGCGTTGACGATCCTCAAAAATGCCCATTCCCACCCTTTTTCCCTTATCTTTATGGAGCCAACCATCATGTTCCCAGGAATGCCGCCTACGGATCCGCGTTCGATTCATGGCGCTGCAAATGTTCGCGGTGCACTGTCCAAACGCGATAGGTGGGCTAACCGCGAGGAAGCGAAACTTTGGTTGCTTGGTATCAAAGGAAGTAGTCTAGGAAAACAAGAGGCGCGTGAGAATGAGGCCAGACACGTCGATGCGAAGAACAGAGGCAATGGTAACAATAGTAACAAAAGAATAGGCATATGGTCGAAATGGGACGACCGTGCGCTTGCTTTATATGTGGTATGTGGCATCATATCTAGGAATGGTGATGCGGCGGCGAGTGTGGCATGCCTGACGTCGGACCTATATAGGAATATGCGCTCCAGGACATCCACGAGTCAGTTGCGTCGAACGCTGAAGCCTCAAAGTCCTACACGACCTCTGCGTTTCGCAATGATGAAGAGTCTTTATTGTACGCGTGCCTCCAGCATACCATTCAGCCATCCCAGCTCGCCCGTTTATGCAGAGACTTAAGTCCTGGCACGAGCAAAGGTTTCGATACCCCAGGAGGTGTACATGTTATATGGGCGGAGATAGAGGAGTTCATGTGCGCATTTCTTTCCCCAGTGGTCTCTCTGAGCCATATTTGATTGAGAGTTTTCCGTGATATTTATTGATCGCTCTATTCTGTCTTCATTGCGAATCACGCAACTTACTCCACCCTATTCTAGATCGAAATCCGCCAGAGCAGAAATCCTCGATGCGGCGGAAAACCGCATCGTGTCCCAAAGGATCGTTGGAGCGGGTCATCTTGTGAGTTGTCAAACCCATCTCCATGTCTTGTTCTGGCACTCAATTCATTCGCTATAGATGCCTCAGGAGAAGCCGGATGACCTCGCTCATGCCCTGTATGACGTCCTAGCAACTCATGTCGCAAGAAAGACTGTGCGAGCTGCCTTGTAACGTGGTAGGACATTATATAGATCTGCGCTTCACTCTATTCGACATCTTCCAATGTGCGAAGCCCCGTGGAGAGTGCCACATTAATTAAGAAATGGGATTCACAAATTTGGGACAAGGAAGGCGTTTCATCTTCACGAAGGTAAATGGGGTCAGGTGATTCAAATCCGGACCCATTGCAGCCCTTGGATTGCATATGTAGAAAGGGTTTCAATAATCCAAAGACAGCTAGTCACATTTTGGAGGTTAGCTTCCCTGGTTCTCTACCTCAGATTGATCCGTGGATTCGAAACAGATGCAAGAGCAATGGACGCATCAGCTGATTGCCTATGTAGGTACGAGGATGACAGTGTAAGTAGTGGCTGACTATTAAAATTTCAGTCACAGGGATTGCAGTATGCCCAAGGGTATAATAGCTTTGGCAAACCGTCGCTATTGTCATCAAATGATATCGATGTACTTGGTTTTAGAAGTCGCCGCTACAACGAATAATTCTGCTCGGATCTAGGGATTTTCCACCACAGCAAGGGGATAAAAACTTAACCATTGCTAACTGAAGTTGCCAACCAGCGCTAAATGAAGCAGTTCGCAGCCTTTCGGCAGCTTTTCAATGCAAATAGTTGCAACTTGCAGTAAGTGCGATTGAATTCTCAGGAGTGTCAGAGTGTCCCAAAGGTATATATTGACCACCGTTTAGTGTCGCAGTTTAGGACCTTCGCGATTCCCAAGATTCCCCCCTTAACTCACATGCCGCCAACTGTCTCCGGGGAAATGAACTACTCCCAATGCACCCACTCCGGTGGGACGACTCGGCAATATTGGCATCCGAGTTCATCCCATCGGGGTCAGTACACACCACCTTTATCGTCACAAATTCAAGTTCATATCAATGTTACACCGCAGCCATCTCCCACTCAAAGCAGGGCCGCTTCGACTATTCCATCATCAGGTTACCCCAGCTCTTCAGTGCCAAACGCTACGCAAGCGGCATTCACACGTGAGCGTATTGAGGACTGGAATTCTGCTATTCGCAGATCTATACCTGTTGAATCATCTCAGCGCTCTCATCGGAACACCTCACCGACTAGAAACTCATGCAAATCCGAATATTCCACTCCCCCTGCCGGTCGCATTGAGAATCCATATCCATCACAGACTGCCTCGCCTTTCTCCAATCACACAGCTCAGACCCCGATGTCGTCTGGTCTCGCGCCTCCACAACACGCCAAAATATCAATATCTTCGGTGAGTGTTCTTCCCTGGAACGGGATGTCTTGGACTGACGACCCTCGCTATCTCAGGTCGGAGAGAACAAGCCACAACTTTCTCGGAGTAACTCCCAGCGACCTTCCCCGTTAACTAACGGAACCAGTTTGCCGACCTTTTCTCAGGAATCTCGAGCACCCTCTGTAGCTATCTTCCTTACTTCCGAGGGGTCTCACCCAGGTTCTATATGCCAAAAGTGCACCACCCCATCCCTTTCACAGGCCTTTGAAGCGCCGTCTCCCATTGCATCAAAAGCTCCGTCCCAGCGTAGTCAGACACGCAGCGATTTAAGGACAGCAGTACTGGAGCGCTCTGTGAACTCTAGTGTTCGCTCTTCTTCCTCCAATTCCCCTCGCCGTCAGGCCTTTGTATCTGGTGCACCAAACTTGCCAGTGATATCACGCAGGGAGCCTTCTGTTGAACGAGAGATAGCCATTACATTGGCTCCGGGATCTGCGAAGCAGGTGTCTCATTCTGTGACACCATCCCTCTTTGGAGATTCCACCGGATCTGCATCCCCCCCAAGGAAGAGAAGTGATGGTGTTGTACCGAATTCGCTGGCGGCTCCTCGTAGCGGCTACAGCGAGCAAGCGAGAACCAACAAGACTTTGGCACAAAGTCAGGTTGGATCTGTGAAGCAAACTCCACTGTCTGAGGAGTTTATATTTCCTGGGAGTTCACTCAGTCTTGGAACCGATTGTACCTCTTCGAGACGATTCGTAGCAACAAGACGGAGCACCCAGGAACTTGTTGGGGTATGTAATGTACGAACGGTAGTACACGAGGTGCATGGTATATCTGAGACTACCTACGAGCGTAGTACCTACTCACCACATTAATGTCCAATCGGACTGCCTAGTGGGCAGTCATCTTACCTAGTTGCACTCGTTTCACTACAGAATTATCGCTGAGAAGGATATGTTCTAGTGCTGACATGAAAGAGGAAGATGGTGTTTTGATCACTGCTCGTTTGTGCTTCGTTTGTGTAGTTGATATGAGCGAGGTCAGTGCTCGAACAGATTGCGGGGTTTCTCTTTCCTTTTGGTTGCGGCTACAGTTTCTAGACTCATTGATGTCTTGCCCTTTATCCTGAAGATTCTCTGTTGTCGCCATGAGGCATAGGTGAATGTCTTTGGTTTGAACCCCTCCGGAAGTTTCGTATGGTGACACAAGCAAATGGGAGTTGATCAACTACGTAAAGAGGTGAGAACACTGGTATTCACAAACTTTTGTGCCCAACGAATCACTACAACCCATATCATAATCAGACCACTATGGCGAGAACGACAAGCGTGGAACGACGCACCTCAGTGTTGATGCACGATGTATGATGAACAACAACTGAGGTGTAAAGCCTAATGATATAAACCATTGTGCGTGGGCACAGACTTCCTAAAATGGAAGTCATTTGCCTAGTGAACTGATTCGTCCGCCTCTTCCTATACTCTTCATCATTCGCCAAAATGTCCACCGCTCACAGACCTACATGGGACCCAGCGCAAGCAAAAGATGTCAAGGGCGGCTCGCGACAGTTTTCTGTGCGGGACATGGCGGCCTACACCAAGCTCAAGTTTCGGTGAGTCCAGTTGAGCTATCTTACGCCTCTCAGCGAAGTTCAGCCTTAGTACAGCCAACCAGGGCAAACGTCTGTCGGGGAGGTTGCGCGGAAAGATCTAAGGGCGGAACTTCTCGCTGCAGAAGAAGAGGCACGGAATCGTAAGCGGAAAGCAGACGGGAAACCACCATTACTGGTCACCGAGGGTCCTGTGAACGGCGCCGAGGACGGAGAAGCTAGCAAGAGACGTAAATTACTGCAAGATGCTCTAGAATTGGACAAAGATGATGATGAGGAGGAGGAGGAGAAAGAGGAGGATAAGCCCGGAAGTAGTGAGCCTGCGACTGGTGTCGCCGATGAGGGGAGGTTCGTGTCATGTCCACTCCAGTAAGACTGTACTAACAACTCTCAGTGATGAAGAAGAGTCTGAAGAAGAGGACGATACGGATGAATTGCTTCGTGAACTCGAAAAAATAAAACGAGAACGTGCAGAGGAGAAGGTCCGACAAGAAAGAGAACAATCAGCCGCACAAGCAGCCGTTCGCGAGATTGAGATAGCTTCGTCGAACCCTTTGCTGAATCTTGCCGCAGCACTGGGGCAAACACCGGGTATCAACACTACGGTTCCTGGAACCTTCTCCGTGAAGCGACGGTGGGACGACGGTAGGGCAACTCTTTATCCCCGATCATTTTGTTCAATAGTCCCGGGGCCGTAGATCTTATTTTCAAGAACCAGGCAATGAACCAGAAAAAGGAGGGATCTGGACACTTCGTCAACGACCTTCTACGCACAGAATTCCACAAGTGTGTCATCATCTCAACGATATGACGTAGTCATTGATGTCCCTCCCCAGAAAATTCATGACTAAGTTCATCAAGGTGTGTTTCTGGTACGCAGTCGTTGAGCTAGAATCTCACAATTGTAATAGTGATGATGGTCCAACACGTCGGGTGTGTTGTGACACTAATACTACTCAATACCCAGCATGTGCTAGCTCGTTTTACTTTTCTGTACTACCTCCCTTATCGCACTCCCATTTCCACCCTTCTGACGCCCACTCAGGCATCTCCGTCTCGAAGCTGCCAAGGCTGGTAGTGTACTTCAATGCGTGTAAGAAGATGTACAATTTCTCGGGGTCCGGGTCCGGGTGAAGTGGTAGATAGCATTCTGGGCAATACAACGTCCCGGTATTGGAATCCACTGCTGGTGTTACTGCTTCCATTTCAGGCAGTCGAGCCAATGCTTCGTCGAGCGATAGCTGTGGGACCACATCGGCGTCAGCTACTTCAGTGGTCGAAGTCATGCCATTAGTGCCTAAAGGAATTGATGGGATATGTCTGAGCCATGTTGTGCGAAGCTTCTCACCTCCTCGTCTACGTCTGTTTTGTGGTGGAAGCGATGGTATCCGATATGACTTGGGAGTGAGTGCACCCTTTGCGCGAAATATGACATCGCGCCATCGACTCCAATCTTCATCTTCGTCCTAGTTATTCATGGTGAAAAGCCTCAGCAAGAAAAATTCAATAAACTCACTTTCATATTCCGCAGGCGAGTAATAACTTGCACTGCCTCAGAGGACAGAGGTACAGGAGAGCTCATACCAATATCATGCCCTGTCTCCCTGGGAAGTAATTTTCTTTCATTATTAAGGGGCCCATCGTCATTCGTGCCTAAACTAAGAGTTTCCGGACTATGTCCGCTTTGTAGGTGTGGTGGAGGCGCTGGCGCAGAACGCTCAGTGCAAGGAACGACATCAATCCCGCCCTTTCCAAGGCTTGATCCCTGGACAATAGTTCAACCTCATATCATGCCGTAGACAAGGCACACTGACCCATATGCAGTCCTCGGAGTAGACAGGGTCATTTGCAATCGGATGGCCGAGGAATTGTAAGTGTACCCTAATCTGATGTGCTTCATACGGATGTTATAGCCCCAGGGCTCCACGACATAAATGGCGAACATACAACGGCCAGTGAATGGTCGGCCTGAATCATGGCAGGGTGAACACAAGACACATCAAGCTAATAGGGAAGCTTACACCTCACGACGCTCGTACGGGTGTTTGTGTCATAGCGTATCCTGTTGAAGACGGTCTTCGCAGGCTGACATGCTAGAATTGGAACCTCTTCATTGGCTTGCTAGATCAACCAACATCCTTACCTTCCCTTTTGGGTGCACGATGTTCAGTCCCATCTGACGATCAACAGTGAGAAGGGGCTCTTCACACTCGATCTCTTCTCTTCGTATGCAGTGTCTATAAATGTAGATACCTGATCAAGTTCGGGATGTCACTTACGCTGGGAATTCTCCCATACATCTTGCTATGTATTCCTTGCGAACAGATCCATTGATGAACTCTGTAGAGAGAGAACGAGCTAGGTCAGCATTCAGTGGGAGGATCATCAGACCGGACGTTAATCTATCCAGCCTATTGATCGCTTGATAGGGGTGAGACCAGAGCCCCGAAAGACATGCGGAAGGGACGAACTGTACACTTTGTCGAATCCAAAATCTTTGTACAAGATCTGCACCAAGCTATGGTGATAGTATCTGCCAGTGGCGTGGACAGGCTTTGAGAAGAAATGAACAATCCTATTGTTGGATTACTTCGTGTGAGGTGAGCTTACGATACTGCCGGGTTTGTTGATAACGAGATACTCCCGTTCCTTGTCGTGATGTATTATCTTGACGGGCGTTGATGTGATCGGAGGTTCGTGCCTGTGAACCACATTTCTAAAATGTTGTGAGCACCTCAGCCAGTCAATGATCCGAGGATGTGCATACTCGATGCGATCTCCGTTTTTGATGATCGAATCAGGTTTCGCGGCTTTACCGTTTATCGAGGTCACCCCAGATTCAAGCGCATACCGCTGCCATAAAGTCCAATTAATACGGACCCCATCACGGCGCGCCTATCTTATACCCACATAATACTCCATCGAACGATCTCTGAATTCAGTGGACACGACTTCTAGGATCTCACGACCAAGCCAACGTTCCTTTGCCATCGTGGTATACGGATGCCAATACGGTGCGAGCCTCCTGATCCCCGGGACAGATCCCTGAACCAGCTGGGGAGTCTGGGGATTACCAGACATAGTGGCGATTATAAATCGTGAAAGGAAATGTTGGAATTGATTGCGAGAAGAGAGTTTCGTGAGCGGTGCACTCTCTCTTCTCTCGCGTCTGTACTGTTCGAGATGGGCCAGAATATCTCCTCGCAGAATTTAAGAGTCAAGTCGTATCTTGTCACAACGACTCCTAGAGAAGCTATGCATGGTAAGTCATCGGTTACGGAGTCAATACTGCAGGTACATTTTGGAAATGGGATCCGGTCAACCAGTGCACGTACATTAGCTGTTGGGCGGTGTGGTAGTAGTTGGTGATTGGGACACAGGGTGGCTGTGTCATATCCCGCTCTTTTCTGCACCCATCATGTGCACGACAGTTCGTCAGCGTGAACGTTTCCGCCAGTGAATGACATGGTTGTTGACATGATTCCAACCTGCCGCCTCGTCTTACGATCGAATAATATTAACCATCATGGATAATGGTGCTATTTCTGGGCAACACTGCACCGTTGGTGAATCCGATACTACTGGAGACGCGGACGGACCAAGCTTGCTAATCACAAGCTAAGCCATTGATGACAAACCACCCATGTTATTCTTCGAAGCGCTCCTTTGGATCGAATCGCAATGTTTCTCTCGCAGGTATGACGGTCAGAAAAACGTTTTCAGATTCTCCCTTGTTGAATCATTCACGTCCAAAGGCATTTCCGGTCACGGCGGCGGCTCCCTTTTGTGAGAATTTATGTCTAAATCGATGCGGTTTTGAGTTGTGCATGATTCTGACCACTGTGCTCCATAGGACCATACAATCACCGAGTCCGGTGTTCCTCGCTTTCAGACACCTTACGTTGGCTAGAAGGTGAGTAAAATTCTGTTGCATGTGGTAAGTATTAGCTCCCTCGTAAGCTGCCTTTTTCATGCCGGCATCACTTTCGTACCAGCCATGTTTATTTTGAGCGTGGACTGCTGAAACAAGTTAAAACTCCCTCTTGGTTCATGGGCAAGACTGGTCCTTGGTGCCTGTCAGGGGGGCTGACCGGAATTACTACCCCCTCTCCTCATATTGCTTCAGACACGGCCGTGTGTTTCAGAACGAAGAACAGCCTTGGATGACAGCTGAATTTGCAAGCATGATCGGGGATCAAATAATGATCCTCTTTCGCCAATGCTATTGTCACTAGGACGCCATTCGTTAGGATGCGCTGCTTTGAATGGCATACGAAGAGCCGAAGCCACGCGTCGTGGCGCATATTGTCCGATCACAGATTGACGATCGGGAAAGGGGGTGCTATCGGTCCTAAAACCCGGCAGGTGATGGCATTGCTCAAGGTACGTATTCTGCAAACGGACGCAGACTATCTCTTGTCATCATGTATATCCACGGAGTCAGCATATGCGCAGCATTTTGGTTTCAAGTTCCTGTACTCGATATCGTTTATTCTACCGGTGGCGTGTGTAGCATGCCGCCGGCCGGTTTATGATCGAAACATTTAAGAGGAGGAGGTAGGGGTAACCCCTAGCCCTTCTTCCTCAGTCACCATAATCATGGGTAACAAGCACTCCTCCCTCACATCACGAGACCGCAAGCTTCGTGTCAAAGAACTCGATGAACCTGTTCCGCCATCGCATGCTACCCTGAAACACCATCGGTCGCAAGCATCCTTGTCACATTCATGGTCGTCGCATGAGACGATCTGTTGTGAGAAGCACAACCATCGTCCCCCGCAAGGTCCACTTTCCACGCGCCCTTCCACGCGCCCCTCGCTAGCATATATATCCCCCTTGCCTCATTCCTTTCAGAACGACGATGTAGCAAGGGCATACGCTGCATTCCTCAAGGAATTCCCTGAGTACCAGAGCACGTGGATACTGGACTCACTGCGTCGGACAGACTTTGGGCGCTTGGATCGATCCGGCGAGACATATGTCGATTATATGGGAGGCGCCCAGCACCCGGAAAGTCTTGTGCGCGTGCACGGCCACTTCCTGTCTGAAAATACTCTTGGGAACACCCATTCCGTCAGCAACAGGTGACAATTACCCGTCCTCTTTATGTACTGGCCATCTTTATCTGATGACCCACTCACAGCTCCATGTTGTCGTCCATATGCGCTGACGAAGCAAGAAACGCTGTACTATCATTTTTTAAGGCGCCGCCCGGATACACTGTCATCTTTACCGCAAATGCTACGGGTGCACTGAAACTAATAGGGGAGGCGTATTCCTTCAAGCGGGAGAGCAGCTATGTCCTCTGTGCTGACTCACATAATAGCGTGCACGGGATCCGTGAGTTCGCCACACGGCGTGGTGCACAGGTGCACTACATTCCCTCCACAAGTACTGGGGGATTCGTCCTCCAGACCGCAAAGGTAACATGACACACGCGTATGTGCACTGGATCATACTGATTATTATACTATTGATCAATGATGTAGCATCTTTTGCGACAACATCGAACAGACTCTGCACCTTCTCTCTTTGCACTGACGGGCCAGTCAAATATTTCCAACACGAAGAGTCCACTCTCCATTTTAGCATATGCGACATCTCTGGGTTATCACACTCTTCTAGATGCAGCTGCGCTTGCACCGACCTCCGCTATCTCGCTCTCAGATACCCCTGTCGATGCGATGGCAGTTAGTTTTTACAAGATGTTCGGGTATCCAACTGGCATTGGTGCACTTGTTGTACGAGAATCATTTTTGGAGCTACTCGAGCGTCCATGGTTCGCTGGTGGCACGGTAGACGTCGTTCAGGTTCCTGGCGTCCTCATGACAAGAGCGGCAAAGCTACACGAACGTTTTGAGGCAAGTGACTTTACCCAGCACGTTAGGTATTCACAACTTGAATTAACGTCAATATATAGGACGGTTCTATCAACTATCTAACATTATCAGCCGTGACGGAAGGACTACGCTTTTTGTCCGCTTACCTCCCTTTCCTCCCACTTCGTCTATCTTGTCTTACACACTACCTTACCTCGTCCTTGTCGCGTCTACGACACGATGCTACTGGAACACCCGTCGTCAAAATTCTGTCGCGACTACCCTCAAAACGAGTGAAATCAATCGGTGAACAGGCGGACGCTGGATCAACGGTTTCTCTTATTTTTCTATCAGTAAGGTGATTTCCTACCACCCAAGGCCTATTACTGACCCGACTGTATTAGCCGTCGGGTGACATGATACCGAATTCCTTCGTCGAGTATGTCGCTGTGACACAAAACATATCCCTGCGCACCGGATGTGTGTGCAACCCAGGTGGGGCCGCAGCACTCCTTGGGATTGAAGACCAGATGGCACTCCTTTATCCGGGCGTCACCCTCAAAGATTTTGAGGGGACAGTTGGCAGAGAATTAGGGGTGGTCAGGATCAGCCTAGGCCTTGCTACGACTTTCCAAGACGTCTGGAAAGTGATCGCTTTGGCATCGATCTTCGCCAACGACAAGGCCCGGCAACCATTTTGGGATTCTTGGCTGGAGGTCCCTGTTGGTCAAGCCGTATGATCCCCGATGTGCAATGTGCTTTCAACCACAGGAAATATATTCTCTGCTATATGTACAAAATTCACATGGGTTCGAGATCTTGGATTAACATATTCTTTATTTAAGTAACTAAATCTAGCTAGCTGATTGACTAACATTGTGCTTGTACGTCGATGCTGTTGTATTGCGCCATCTTGGCAACCGGAATTCAACTTCAAAAACCGGAAAACATCGCGAACTATTCATCATCTTCATCCTCACCATTTTCACCCTCCTCGTCTTCGGATACATCCAGCCCAGCATTTCTCATACGCTCCTTGTCATTCTTCCGCTTCGTACTCATCTCATCTAGCAGAACAAGCAAATCTTCTTGTTCCTTTTCAACATCTCTCCGTTTCTCCTCGGCATCCCGCACATCGGCCTCCAGGACAGCCACCTTGGTTTTAAGTTCATTTACCTGTTAAGTACCACAATGACAATAAGCAAGGGGCATTACGGAGATTCGAATCAAGCTGTGGGCACTGACATCGGCAATCCCCGCCGACAGTTCCTGTAGCTTCGTTTTGAGTGTGCCAATCTCCTCGGCTTGTGCGTGTATTACTTCACGCAGAGAACCAATCAACATCATGGACTCTGCGTTAGGGCCTGAGGAACAGGTACATCAATGACGGGGATAAAAAAAAACAGGCACAGAAATGCTGTTGGCACCAACCTGACGAAGTGGCCAGAGTATCTGGATTTGTTCCAAGCGCTCTCTGCACAGCGTCTGTTTACACAAGTCAACATATAGACGGAGGTGGGAAGAAAGCGGAAATGATCCCATCCATGAAATATGCATGTGGGCCGAGAAAGACATGAAACAATGCACTAGTTCTGGAATGGGAGTAGACGCACAGTGATTCGATTTCCAGAAGTCAATAAATGTCCAGTCGAACCATATTTCGCCCTCTTGTTCTTGGGTCCGTTGGCCGCTTGCGAGCAAACCGGGCGCCGTGGGATAGGACAACACCATCGACTCGGGTCCAACGGACTTGAAACGGTCGTCTTCCCGGACACGCGTCATGTGACCCACCAAAGCATCCACCGTCAACCGAGTTATGATAGGCTGAGTAGTTGAGCTAGAACATGCCACAGGGCCGCTTAGTCAGAACTGAAGTGTGCCGTGTTTATCCCGGTGGGTACCAACCGTGTGATCTCGCCCGGCTCACGATTGAACTCATAGCACACGCCCAAAAGGAAAGCACACAGCCCAGGAATCAAGCTTTCTGATTCCGTCGTCCGGTTGATCGGTTCCACCAACTTGGTGTACGTCAAGAAATGACCACAGCCATACCACCCGATGAGCACACAAAATGAGTCAATGAAGCAGCATGGCCAGGATCCACATGGGGAACTCATCAATGGCGTTCTTTTTGTTTTTAGGAAATAGACGGACTTACCACATTGAGTCCACTTGCATCCAGAAACTCCCTCACAGCGTTCGGATCCTCCCATAGCCACTGTATGAGCAGAGTAAGGTAACTGATGATCAGTCGGTCCCACTCCCGAGCCTCTCTATCATTCGCAGGATCCGCACGAGAACGGGAAATAAAACATAACGAAAGGTTTTCGCTTAGAAGTTGAAGGATGCTTTGCGGGGCGTCTTCATCTTCGGGTTCTGCCTCGAGAACGTCCACTCGTTTCGGTACACCGTCTGCAGGAACGAAGAATTGACCCTGAGATCCTGCTGCGGGGGAACTGGGGAATGTCGGTTTGATCGATCGTGCAAGTGCTTTCGATTGTGGGGAAGTTATAAGGTGTGAAAATAGAAGAGTGGCAAAATGTGTTGCGGTGGTATTTGCGACATCGAGAGATGATGGAGGTAGGCAAAGAGCATACAAGAGAGGAGATATCGGTGGTGCATCAGTCGATTCTGAGACGAGTAAGAATCAGGACTCTGAACCCTTTCTGCATGACTAACCTTGCTGTGGAACCATTCCTTTGACTATTGCCTGCTTGACCTCTTCTTTGCACACGAAGTTCTGTGGCACAATTCGTCAGAGGAGACATCTGGCATAAGGAATATACAACACACATCAAAAACCCTGAGTGCTGCCGCTCTTAACTCCAGACAATCCTTTGACCGTTTGTGACCAAACAGCCCGTTATACTCTCCATGCAGAGCGAGTTCTACAAGAACATCAAGCGCAGATGCTGGTTCTAGTCTGTCCCATTCTTCACCGTTTGTTTCTGGAACAGGCATATAGGGTGTAACAACAACATCGGCGAGGGGGGATACTGAATTACTAGGGAGTAATTGCAAAGCCTGGACGCCATCATGCGAACAATTTAACAGTAAAGAGATGACCACGTACGCACCTGGGTTTTAAGGGAAGTAGGAGCATTGGAGGCTAGCGCGAGTTCGATTAGACACCGAACAAAGACCTGTGTCTCCTGGCTCTGTAAGATGTGAGCCATAACGGTTGAAACAGGGGCATGCTTGTCCACTGACACTGCTGCCCTTGGAGCCAATCAACATGCCCATGATCCCAATTACAAGTGATGCATTGGAGAATTTCTGCTGGTTCCAGAATTGCAAAGCAAATTCCTGCGGTGGTGAACCCTGTAACTGGAGTGTGGGCGGAAACTGCAGGAGAGAACACAAAACGGTAGGCATCGTGGTATCACGGAAATAGCTCTAGGTGCAAGTCGCCATGAGAGCACGCATACCCATCAAATGGAGGAAGCGTACTTGGTTCGAAGAGTTGAAGCGTAGCAAACCGTCTGCACACCGAAGGACGTCGGTGACGATCACATCACCTTCGATTCCTCCCTCCCGAGCGATAATGTCAAAGAGCTTCTCAAAAGCGCCTTCGAAAGCGAGCACCTTCTGGATGTCAGGGCTCTGAGATATCAGAGATTGGATCATTAGAATGCTCTCTGTACAAAGAATTCGTCAGTAACCACCCCCAAAGAAGGAACGACGTTGCTCGCAAAGATATAAGGACCATCCAATTTGCCCGTTGCGATGGACGCTAAATCCTTAACAAGGGGAACTTACCATTTCGGATGATTTCACGTTTATCTCCTAGAACAGATATAATACTCGAGACACCGTTTTGCGCCTTGAGAAAGTGGTTCTGCACCACGGCACGCCGGTTATGCAGAAGTGTAGACAATAGCTGGAGGGTCGTAAAGCGAACATAAAACTGCGAGCTACCAAGTAGTTTGAACAGGGTATGTGATGCTTGCTCGCCGTTAAGGAAGTAATCGGTGTGCTTAAGACTGAGTTCCTTATCGTTCTCTTTTTCCTTGGAGGCATCGTCTACCCCGCAGAGGGAATTCAGCGTCTCGAGTACCGCCTTGCCCATATCTGGGTCGATATCGGCATCGTCCTGTAGGGTCTGAATGAGGCCGGGCAGGGCGCTGGAACCAACCTCTGCCCTGTGGTCACGAACAAGACCTTTGAGAGCAAGGACTGCTGCACGTCGGTCCGCCAGGAGAGTTGAAGGAGATAGCCGATCACTAAGTTTCGCTATGGTCTCCGAAGGCGACTGCTGGGCACCTGTTGGGCCGCGTAGAGCGATATAGGTCTGTGAGAGAAAGTCCATCTGAACTGGCCCGCGTCGCTCAGACACACGCGCGAATGCTGAGGAGCGATGCTCGGCTCAATCAAAGTGGAAGGCCTAGTATGTAGCAGGAGAAAGAGCGTAGTGGAACTGGCCTCGCGCGCGTCAATAATATCATCGGCCACGTGGTCACTTCGAAAGTACGTCGACTCTCGACTCTCTACACTCTCACTACTAGTCTTTGACTCGTTACTTACTTGGACAGGTACTTTCCATTACTCGCGACGGTCTCGAACATCGTGCTCCGTTCGTTTCTACTTTACTGCCTCCCAGCTTTTCACTTCCCATCCTTTATAACCAAAGTCCTTTGATTGAAATAGCATATAACCTGCATGCAAGAGAACCTTGTATCTTCGCATGTCAATCGATGACTTGTAAACGGACGAACTGTTCCCTGCGCGCACTGGAGGCTACACCAGAGGAAGTAACTTGTCGAAACGTTCTGAAGTTTGGACTCGACTTGAAGCCACACTGATGTGACCGAATTCCGATTGGATCAGATTTATTCCCGTCCACGGGCAGACACACCAAATCATTGCCGTGGCCCTCCCCTTCGTTATGTGTACTGCTATAGAACTATGTATTCACATGTGCACAGGATGTTGCTTACATCGTCACTCACTCACTCTCGCTCTCTTTCCCTATTGTTTGCGCCAATGCGCTCCGTGTAACCTCTGCCATCTCCACGCGCTTGTCCATGTTCTCTCGAACAGATCGAGACGGTGTGACACCCCTTACGACATGGTGAGTTTCCAGATACAGTCGATCCTATCTGTGTAAAAATGAACTCCGATGGGGGTACATAAGACCGCTGCATTTGCAACTTTGGACGAGGAGAAGATCTCGACCACATATACCACAGGTTTAGTTCAGTTGAGAAGGAACGATTGTCTCCCATCGAGTCTTTATTCTGCCTAGGGGACCATTCAGCTGGTATCGGGTCTTCACAACGTGGCCTTGCAATGAAATGAACTGTTCGTTATATCCTCTTTTCTCCCATTCCCCCGCATTGTCAGACGCAGACAGTCCCCACTCACGATCACGTCCGGGATGGCAAGTTTTGAATTGGATTGCGATGCAGCAGATCATCGTGAAGTCATTTCTGACGATGTTCCTCTGGAGAGGAAGGGTGCAGTCGCGCATGAATCCATGGGCGACATAGATGGCGTTCATGTGGGACTTGAGTTTCCATCCGAGAAAGACCTTGTCACCCTTCGAAGGGTCTCTGATGATATTCCATGGAGTGCTTTCCGTTGGTTTTTTCATCGGGGCGCAGCTGACTTAATCTGGCAGTGATCGCAACTGTAGAATTGGCCGAACGTTTTTCCGTGAGTGTTCTGTCAACCCGATCGCAGTTGAGCTATTCACTCACTCTCCCTACTTGGTGGCTATGTAGTACTACGGTGCGGGGGTCTTTGACGTCGTACAGAGAGATCTCTAAACTTCAGTGCTTGTTGCCATGCGACAGGTGCTAGCGCGGTCTTTGTACGTCACATCATATCCACAGCCTAGCAAACTTTCATCAACAGGCCAACTTCATACAGCAACCGCTCCCACCCGGCTCAGCGACGGGTGCCGGCAGACACAACGCGGCAGTGAATATTTAGGACTAGGAAAAATGTAATGAAAAATGTGAAGAGAAAACTTTGAGATTTTGATAACATTTTGGGATGGACAGAGTTTGAAGTACTGTCAACAGTCTGCACGTCAGCGAAAAT
>Ga0307518_10001270_pt1 | contig 18942 bp, 7 predicted proteins | sample 25_EM_MG_FD_203889 | JGI IMG/M metagenome (GOLD analysis project Ga0307518, IMG submission 203889) | Populus trichocarpa ectomycorrhiza microbial communities from riparian zone in the Pacific Northwest, United States - 25_EM | ecosystem: Host-associated > Plants > Roots > Unclassified | place...
TCGTCGAACCAAGTCTGAAGCACCTCTGCCCCAAGTCTGCACCAATTTTCACAGTTCAAGATTGTCCACACACAACCTCTCGGCTTTGCCCATATTTTCATCCAGAATGCCATCCACCGATTCTGCGATGCCAGGCTGACATTCCCTTCGTCAACTCCTGCCGAAACCCAAGTTGTGATCAAGTCTCCTTTCGGTTCCAGTTTGTATCCCATAGGTTAAACCAAACTTCAAGTCCCACCCAAAGCTTACAAGATCGATGTCCTCAATCTCATCTGGACACCAACAAAGCTGTAACACCCCAATGTCACAATCTGCCATGCTCCTCTAGAATTCGTATGCAACGTCCCTAAGTCACACACAAGTTGTACTCATTCGTTAGCAATCCCACATGCCAATTCGTCAACCTGCAAGCCTGTTTTTATGAAGTTTAGACGCTTCCTCCAGCATCCAAGGCTTCCATCCCTTTCCTCATGACCAACATCACCATACGAAACCACTTTAAAGCATCATATAAACTCCCATACGAACATACAATCCCTCAGTTGTTCAGTATGCAAAACCTGCAAGAATTAAATGAGACAACACATTCGGTGATCAACAAAGTTTTGCGTCGAAGTTCTTTCGTCAAGTTCCCAACTGAACATGCTCAAGCATACAACACGTATCAACCAGCATCAAAATCCTGTCTGATCTGCTTTCCATAGGCTACTGTCATACCCAAGACACTTCATCAGCCCCACAAAATTTTGTTGACGCAACAGTACCACACTGTTTCAGCCCCTATCACATGTTTCGTCTATCGAAAATCAAAACAATGTTTTTCCAACAACGGCCAAGCAATTTGTCTTCGTCAAGGAGAGCCAAACTTCATCTTCCAAAGCTGTCATTGAATTATTAAAACTTTAGATGTCATTGAGGATTTTACAATCAATGCTACAAGGAATATTTGTAGTAGTACTGATGGTATCTTCACTATGTCCTTAAGTCAAGCTTTAAGTAGAACTCTTATACCTTAAGTTAGCGACTTAAAGCTTGATTTATCTTATAATTGTGACAACAAATAATGGACTTTAGTCACTTATAAAATAGGAAGGAAAAAACATGTATGGATGATAAAGCCAACTATAATAAAAAATCTCGATCGTTAAGAAGGAAATTAATGAGTCGATGCGTCGAAAAATACGATAAAAGTCTATACTAGTTAGAGATGAGGTTTTTTCATCTTGAAGCTTAAGAAAGCTCGTTACACTGAATGATTACATGCCAAGAGAGCTGAGAATGATGAAAAATATCTCCCTACTAAAATTAAGCATAAATTAAGCATAGTTTTAATTTGTGGAAACTAAAATTAAGCATAGTTTTACTGTACAACAGTGTTCAAGTTATTAGCTTTTAAGTAAGAGAAAAATACTTTTAAAAAACTAAGCTAATTTTTGTTGTACTAGAAAACATTTTTTATTAATATTTTTTTTAATAGTAGATAAATATGGAAAACTTTAAAGAGTAATTTCTAGAAAATGAATCCAAGATATATGCATCAAAAGTACTTCCACTTTTTATCTCGTAACACTAAAATAAAGATATAAAAAGATTTTAAAGAAAAACAATATTGGTTGAACATGGAATGTGCCTGATCATTTGATTCTACACAACTCCAGCTTTTCACAACTAGCTGTGTAGAAGATGGCCAAAAAATCTCTCCCTCTCTGTCCCCAGTACATATAAGAGGGCTGCTATTTATATGAATATGTAATTTAAGAAAATCTCTTATTAGACTAACTTCAAAAATTTGATCGAAGAAGAAGAAGAATTTACTATATATATAAAAAAGGGATCAATATGCTCCCATCTCTCCACCCCTGGCTCCATCACATCCAATTTACGAAGAGAAAGAAGGAAAATTGTCTCCCATTCTCATTCTCTCCTTCCTAGGACCTTGACTCCCACAGATAAATTAAAAAAAAAAAACGGTTCTTATCAATTATTGCCATCCATCCCTTAATTATAATATTTAAATTCTAAGTATAGTTTAATTGGTTAGATTTTAGTTTTGTTTTTTAAAAATTATCAGTTTGAATCCCACAAATTTCAGAATTATTAAAAATTTACATAATCATTAATTTTAAATCTTATAGAAAGATAAGTTACTCTGAATATTCCCTTTAATAATAATAATAAAAAAAAAAAATTAAAAGAGCATTAACCACAAAATGGACACTGGACAGTAGCAATTCCTTGAACGTACCTCCATCACAGAAAACTACTACCTACTGCCCCCCGCCGAGATCCAACATATAGAATAGAATCATCACACACGTTCCTAAATGATCTTTAAAAAAATTTAAAAAAAAAAAAAGAAGAAGAAATCTCTCATGTGGGAAATGAAATATGTGGACCCTACAGGGCCACACCAAATCTCTGGCCAGCCAAATCACACCGTACCTGAGCCAATCCAATCCTTGATTTCTCAAGATCAAATTCCATCCACACGTTTTGTTGGTGATGATGACCAATCACATATGCTTCCACACCCAACAAATCAGAGTTCCCAAATGACAAGCAATGCACCGAGTCATTTCCCCTCAATTCACCCGGGACCCGATATAATACCCTATCACCCGATACTGTCATTTCGGCTCCCCGAAACACTAAAGTTACCGTTGGCAACAGTGGTAAAACACGTTGACTTAGCGGGACCAGGTAACATAAATCCATAGCCCCTTGAAATACAAAATCTGGATCCTCTAAAACCCTTAAAACACTGCTGGTTTGGTTCAGAAACGCGCTTCTCAAAGCATTGTAAACAGGTCCGAGTAAGAACGTGAACTGGGTTCCCGAGTCAACCATGGTTTGACCAGCACCTGTATGATCCGGTTCGAAAGTTGATTTCGGTATAGGAAGCAACTTATCTAAAACTTTAATGCCTTCAAGCTGTACCGTGTAGGCAACCCGATCAAAGTAAGGCAATGGGGTTGATATTTGGATTAAGGGGGTGTAGTTTAATGGCACCGACCACGTCAAATTGGACTCGCCGAGAAGTAAAAGACCCGAAAAATCGGTTCCTGAAATGCAATAAGAGAATTTCGGGAAACCCAATTGGGAAACAAAAGAGAGCGACCCACGGTTCATGCCCATTAAACCGGTACTCTTAGAATCCTCATCAGAGTTAGAACTGAAAACCGAATCCATGCACCCAAAGACCAAACCGGAAATATCGGAGCTCCCAATGTGGATAACATCGGACGCGAGATTTCCATCGGAGGACGAAGCGTCAGCATAAGAAAGGGTGGCGTGGCAGAGATTATTGGAGTCACATGAAGCAGGTATAGGGAAGTCCTGGGTCCGATTGGTGCAGGTGGGTGAAGAACAAGGGATGGTTTGGTAAGATGTGGATCGGGTCGGGTCGAATGTAGTTGGGTAGGATAGTGTTTTGTTGCAATGCAGCCAGGAGAGTTCACTTCCGGTGTCAATAACCATGGAGACATTTTGTGGTGGAGTGCCAACCGTGAGAGAGACGATAAGACTCACATTGTGGTGGAAAGGAAGCTTGTTTGGTGATCTGGGTACTGACCCGGAAGGGATAACTTGGGTTTTGAGTGGCAGGATCAGCATTTTTGGTGAAGAAGACAAGCAGTGTTGAGATTCCATAATCAAGAGAAGTGTTAAGACAGTGTGAGAGAGAAGAAAAAGGGATTTGAGATATGGGTTTGTGTAAGAAGTGCAGGGAATGGAAGTGCTTTCCATGATGGAATGAAACATTACAAGTTAGGTTAAGTACTGAGAGTTAAAGATCTTTGTTAGAAACGAGAGACGAGACTGAGCAGAGAAGCGTTTATGTGGACAGAGATCTATTACTAGACACTGTTAGTGAAGAAAATCTGCAACCGTGCTTGGATTACCCAACTCTGACTTAAGAAACTTCTCTTTCTATTTTGGATTTTTTTATTTTTTGGGAGGGTGATGTCTGTAGAGACAAGCTGAGAGGGTGGAGCAGTGTTGCCAAACAGAGAAGATTCTTTGAATGTTATGGTTTCTTGCAAATCCAGTAAATTAGCTTAGCTTATATCAGTTTGTTTCAAGCAGAAGCAAATGCATATGCATTCAGAGTAATCTATTATTATTGATTGATTGAAGGCTGAAGACATCCCTTTTTGGGAGAAATGAAAGGGACCCGGTCCACCTGTGGATTTCTTTGTCGTTCTGAAAGAATTACAGCTTCAAGTCCACATGACTCCTACACAATTAGGTCTTTCATTCACTGATGAAGGTGAACTTAACCAGTAATTAGGCTGCATGGTGAAACCAAGCCCAGTTAATGGAAACGGCGACATTCCCTTCTTGCCCTAAGCTTTTTCTTTTTTCCTCTTCAAAAGACTTGGCTGCATGGTGAGTTGGTAAAAAGTTCTTTTCTACCAATCACAACTTCTCTCGCACTTTCACGTTATTCATGGCTGCCCGCCACTGGACCGCAGCATTCATTGATTATTTCTTCAAATCTTTTCTCCCTTCATCCCATTCATCTCACAGTTTTACCATTTTCCCCTTCATTCTTTACATTTTTTTTAAAAAAAAAAACATTAAATACCCATCATGTTCTGTGGTGAATTAAATACTCTAGTAGCACTTTTTACTTTTTAGTCTTACAGGACCAGTTGATATTGACACTGTACCGGCCACCGAATACCATGAATAGAGAGTTTTGTTTTTTCTCCTCCTCACCATCCTGAATAATTATTGAGAAAAGATAAAACAATGGCACCCTCGTGCTCAAAGCATGGCTCCAATCACTTCTGTAGATAACAACAACAACAACGTACGTTGCTCCCAGATTCGCCAAAATAATGGAATCTCTGTTTGAGGGGAGGGCATGATTTAGATGTTAGGTGTTCAAGGGCATGGAAACAATAATTATTTTCCATGATTTTTATTTCTTTTTAAATCAGTATGAAATATAATTATTGTTGTAAATAATAACTATTAATTTCTATTTCTTAAGATAATAAAGGTTTGATAATTGATAATTAATCATTCTAAGATTATATATATAACAAAAGATGTCGTCCTTAAGAAAGTGATCATTCATGAATATTCTTCAACATTCTTTGACATATATTAAGAAAATTGATGTTCTGAATTACGTTGATTTAAAATGATAATAATAAAAAATTAACTATCAAGTAAAAAATAATGATATTTTTTAATTAATAGATATGGATTTATTGATTAAAATTAGTTGTCAATTAACATAGATTGCTCGAGCACATTTTCACAATTGATTCTTACTTTCTTTTAATTAGATTTTTAGGTGATGGATGTTTATTCTTTTCATTTATCAGAATTAAACATATTCATGATATATATATATTTTTTTAAAAAAGTATGATATTAAATGCCACGTACAAAATATATATTCATATAATTAATATTGATTTATTTTAATTTCATTAAATTAATTTTTATACATTAATTAGAACATTAAACAAAATTAATAAACTTGTCTGCAGGTACGTGGGTTTACTATACTAGCGACTGCATTCACTACCTTGTACGGAACAAGAACCGCTTTCACAGAATGAAACAGGTAGCCTCGTTAAGCACATAAGAGTCAGGTGGGAGCACATGCAAATGCTGAATTGTCTAACAGCAAATTAAACATATAATCGTGCATTTTTGGGTCCATAACTGGGAGGTGATGTTTCCCATTTTGCTGTCGGGGTCTTTTGGTAATGGCCGTACATTTTTTCTCTAAAAATATTTTTAAATCTAAAAATAAATATGTAGACTGTGAGGATGTTGTTATTAAAGTAAACTCGTCAGATGAATTTTAAAAATTCCTAACTTAATTTTTTATCTAGCTTAAAATTTAAATTAAATGTGCACAAGTTGAATTGAGGTGACCTTATCAACTTAAAAGATTAAAAAATAACTCGAATAACTAGTAAAAAACTTGATTTGACTAAAAAAATGTTAAGATGATATTTTTTTTTAAAATTGAAACAATAACATATTAAATTGACGTAGACTTCGTAGCTTAATCCATCAAACTCGTGATTTGGATCATGAATTTCACTAGGTTTAACAACTTTATTTTTTAAAATTATTTTTTACTTAATGATATAATAACAAAAATATACACTCATAAAATCAAGCACCAACCAAATGTTTGAATGTTTGTTTGAGACTGTGATAATTTTATTAAAAACAAACAAAAATCAATTATGAAAAGCAATTTAAAATTAAATAAATATTAAATAAAATAAAAATAAAAGCATAGAATAGTATAGCAACGAAGAGGGAAAGGAAAAAAGAGAACCTGAAAGGTATGACCGCAGGGTAAGGTCTCGAAGCCAGACCGTGGGAAGAACAATGAGAGTTGCCGTGATGGAAAAGATTTGATGAGAGTCCAGATGTATTGCAGCAAAACTCATGTGCGTGTTTGGGAACGATGATGACAAGCTATCACTCATCATGCATGATCACGTACTCCACACACGAAGCATACGGATTGAAGCTATTGTCCATTTAATTCTCGGAAAAAAGATACTGAAACTAATTGTAATAGAGAAGTGAGATGAACATAATACAGCGGGAATTCGTTGCACTTACTGATATTGATATTACTAAGCGCCCAGTAACTCCAAAAGCAATTTGTCCAATATCAGGGTAAGTTTTTAATCCAGGAGAGCTTTCTAAGCAATTTTTTAATAATATCCCAGTGCAGCAGCAGTGAGAGTATTATGAGGCTAAAGTCTCATAGTATGTTTGTCAGTATAATAGCGGTTGTTTTTCAAATAACTTTTTATACCGAAATGCATGTTAATGATATTTTTTTTATTTTTTAAAAATTATTTTTGATATCAGCACATCAAAACGATCCAAAACATACAAATCATATTAAATTTTAACAAAAAAAAATTAATTTTTTTTAGAAACACGGTTTGTACCGCGTTCCCAAACGGTTTCTCAACAACCCTCCTTCTTTGAATGGCATAAGGCCAAAGTACTAAATAACGATTTCAAACTATTTAGGCTAGAAACTTATACATATTTATATTATCTTATATTATTAATTAAAAAAGAAAATAAGAGTGATGAGTTTGAACTCGTGACCATTTGATTATTCAAACTTTAGTACTATATTAAAGAATTATCTTATCCAAAATCTTAAGCTAGGCTATTTTTCTTGTCGACGACACCTTTTCATACCCTTTTTCGTCCATTGGCGCTATGAGACCCCAAAATATGATTTATATTATTCTCTAACATACTCTATCAAGTAAAAGCTTTTTGGGTTTGAAAATTGTACAAGTTTATATTACATTATGCTTATTTTTTATAAAATAAAATAAGGATGGTGAGATTTAAAAATTCATAATCACCTGGTTTATAAAGTTATGATATCATATCAAAGAACAATTTCAACTGAAAAATTTAAGTTGTTAAGTGAGATCTCAAGATATAATTTATATTATTTTTTAAAACGACTAACATTTATTTCTACACAATAAAAATATAAAATAAAGCAAGTTTTAGAGAACAAAAGAATCTAGAAAATAACCATCAGCTAGCATGAGTCCCAGATTGATTTTTTTCTTTTAAAGGAAAAGAAAGAAGCCAAGCTCTGTCATCTCTTGATCGGAACATTATGGTGTCAGTTTCATAATGCCACAACTCTTCTATGGCCTAGTTTTAGACGATTACGAACAAAAATTAAATTGTTAATCCAGTAGTTTATAGAACATTAAAACCTTCAACTGCAAATCAAATCAACCTCCATCATAAAAAAACATGAATTTTTTTTTTATTTTAATATTTTCATGTTATATGGCATGTAGTCCTTGAGGACTTTTCTGGATTGATTGGGAGATATGACCATTTTATAGAAGGCTAATGATTTTGTTTATCACATTAATAATGGAGAAAAAAAAAAGCTTAGAGATGATAAGTTTTTCTACTATTGAGGACTGATTGGGATAAAGAACTTCTTTGATGTGATGATGCCAATTCATTGATAGTTAATTTTGAATGTGAGAATGTAGATGACTTCACAGGTGGTATTGAGCTTGGACCTTCATCGCCGAAACTTTGATCGGAGATGATTGGGATACTTGCTGAAGAATTGACTTCCAAACCTTGACATCTCATCTAAACTGAAGTTAACTGGTTATGCCCGCCATATTGGCCCCTCTCAAGAACCTAACGAAAGGAAGAGTCAAGTCAGGAAGCATGTCTATTGCCTTTCTACACATATTTAAGTGTCAATCTACCTTCTTCTATGATATCTAAGTGTCTTCACACATGTCTCTGTATATATCATCATGTATCTAATCGGTAATCGGTTGATTATATATGGCATTGATTTTATTCATATAAATATTTTTAATATTAATAAAGATTTATTTATCTTTAATATTTATCAAATATTTAATTAATAAATCTAGAGTATACTATATATAAAGTTCTTAAAAGAAAAATACTTTGCAAAGAAAATTATAAGGTTGTTATAATTATGAGATTCTCATTGCATCAAAACATTGTTCTTAACTGTTCTTGGTCAATACTCTATTAAGAATGAATATTAATTAGTTGTTAAACTACTACATATTATATTCTTTCGTGAAGTAGTTGTTCTCATAAGTTAAGGCATGAGAGATACCTAAAACTAATATGTAGGTGTTTGTCACATGATATGTACACTGAACTAACCCGCATGAGAATCTTATATGGAGATATCATATGTGTCCATTTTTTTAAAACCCGGCCCGGCCCGGCGGGTCGACCCGGGACCCGGTCGACCCGGAGCTGGAACCGGGCCGGGTTTAAGAAAAAATAGCCAAGGATTTGGCCCGGCTAAACCCGGTCGACCTGGCGGGTCGACCAGGGACCCGGCTGACCCGGGTAAACCCAGACAAGACCCGGCTGATTTTTTTATATATATAGAAATAAAACGTTAGCGTTTTAGCTTTTAACTGTCGATTTATCAAACCATTTGCAACATAAAAAGAATCAAAGAAAACCTAATCTTTCAATCTTCAAAGCCTGCCTATTTGCCTTTGCTTCCTCATCTTCTCAGCATGCAATGAGGAGAGAGATGCTAACAAGATGCTGCTAGAGTTAAAGGGTGCAGAATCGACAGATCCTAGGTTATGGGTAATACACAAATGACAAAACCATTTGTTGTTACATGTTTCTCTTCAGTTTTCTGTTCTTCATCTTGATTCTTCTGGGTAAAACAATATGATGGTTATTAAATCACCAATGGATCTTTGTTGTGGCTTTTTGGCTTTTTTGGTTTCTGGCTTTTTTGGTAATTAATTTCTTGTTATTTAATTACATGGGTAATTCATGTTTCATGAATTAGTTCTTTACCTGCATCTCCCCAGTTTTGGGCAAATAAGTCTCTGATTCGCCATACCTGTTTCAAGAAGCCATCAAATTGCTTACTTTAATTGTTGGTTTTTGTTTATGTTGCACAAAGGTACGAAAGTAGGAACTCTTCAATGGAATAATCTAAACACAAAACAAGGGGATCTGAACCATTTTATTACAAGGAACTCATCATAATTTAAATTTCCGTCTTCAGCAATAAAAGCCTGCATTTTGCAGAATATATAAGATGTAGTTTAATAATTTGTTATTGTTCAACATGAACATATTGATGAAAGCGTAAAATGACTAAACACTAAGACCAGGAATGCTTGAAGCTGCTGGTAAGGCGTTGCATTGGAATTCTTTTTTTATTTCTAGGTTGACCCGGGTTAACCCATCTGACCCGTGACCCGATTATTATACCGGGTCGATCACCGGGTCGGGTTTAAAAACTATGTATGTGTCTATAAAAATGCTCACGTGATAGTTGTGTAAGTAATTCTTAGACTTGAAATCATTAAGTTATCTTATATAAAGAGTGTTTTGTTTTGATCTTGTTACACGTTGTCCTAATAAAGGGTAACAAATGAAAAAATATTGTGTATAACACGAATTGTATAAAAGTATTTGAGTAATTAAGAGAGGGTTTATCACCCTAGATGAATTAGAAAAAATATTTTATTTGTTTTAAAATAGTATGGATTGTAAATCCTTGCGCAAAGTAGAATAAGATTTGAAACAGTTTTAAATCTTATTCAAATAATTAATGACTATAGTGTTGAGAACAAACATGATTTGATATAGTAGACGCATTACATGTTATAATGTCTAAATGAGGACATTGTTGACGAATAAATAATAATTACACCGAAAAACTGGTCATTGAAAGTATAAGTCAAACCACTTATAACTTTTCTAATATTTGAAGGATCATAACAAGTTGCTAGATAATAAATTAATTTGTTTAATTTATTCAGTCCTATTTTATTTAGAATTATGATCTATATTTGAGCCAACTTATTGGAGAACTTAATGCGTTACATATATAAGAACTATTAGTCAGAAATTAAAATGAAATGATTAATTAAATCTAAGTTGATTATAAATAAGTTTTAGAAATGAATGTTATGCCTCTTATTTTCTATGAGAGGGTGTGATGTGAAGGTGAGTACAATATATAAACACCAAAATATAAAAGAAATGAGTTAACCTTCTAAGGTATAACAATCTCTCTCTTCTAAAAACGTTTAGGAGATTTCTCACTAATGGTTCGTGTGGATTACTGTTATAAACTGGTTAATTGGACAACTAGTGGTTTGCAATAACCAAGTCTTTAAAGTAAATATTCAAAGCCAAAAACAATATATGAAATTCAAGTAATTTTCATATAAAACTTTAAAACAATTAGATTTTATCTAACAGATCATTAAATCTCCTAAAAATTTTTATATTTATTGTTTTCGTTGCATTCATGTATTTCGAGAAACCCAACATTTACTTCCCCATTGGAAAAAATTATTCTCGCTCAAAGTGATATACTGGCTCACCATATATGTTACATGTTCATTGGAAAAAATCAGCTCTACAAGGTTCTTGTAGAACAATATGAACAACAACAACAAACCAGCAGAGCCATTTGAAAACAGGGACAATTAATTGACAGCATCGTTACATGGTTAACTCATTTTATTCTCCCATAATGCTGCCTAATTCTTTTGCTGCTTCAATACAATTGACCAATTGATCCAAGAAAACAGAAGCGACTGCTCTCATTCTTTTGACAGATAAAGCACTCTTACGATCTGTGAGAAGGGAAAATGGACCCCTGTGAAAGGCCAGCAACATCTCATCACCTGTCCTGGCTTACTTCAGGTTCAGGCTTCCAGAGAGGGGTTACATTGTCTCCTTTATGCTATATAGTATTATTCACCCATAAGACCACAGTAACCAAGATGTTATTCATTAAGGGAAAGAAAACCAGACAAAATGGCACCAATAGTTGCAGTGTTTCTCGGCTATATATAAACATCACCCTTCGCATGGGATTAAAAATGAAAGTAGGGAAACTATAGAACGATAAGTTTACAAGACGAGGTTTATTTATCAATTTGGTTGAGCTTGCCAAGGCCATTGCAACGAGGGCAGACAATCTGGGCCTGGTCCTTCCGTGCTGCATTAGCTCTCAAGGTTGCTCCTGACTTCCGAATGAAACCTGCTCCATCGCACTCAGGACACCTACGATAGGCATAAGGTAGTTAAAAATCAGTAAGTGGTGCGAAGACTAACAAAGCCAACAAACCCTATAGACAAATCCAAGGTTTTCTAGTTTAATGCAATTTAGGGGAAAAACATGTTTAGGCTTAACTTCTGTTAACTTTTGAATTTAGCCTTGCAATGACTACTATTACTATTTAATAACATCTAAAATGAACCCAGAGCCTGAATTACAAAAAAGAATTGCACGCAAGTTCAATATTTAGAGAGGAGGGGGGCGGGGATGTAATTACAGGTCCTTGCGAGAGAAGAGTATGGGAAAAGCAGTTCCGAGTAGAGCTACAGCAGCCGCACCGGCAATTAGGTAAGTGGTGCCATCAGCTGATACATCTCCCACCGCTGCAACCACAGTCAATGACCTTTTATTCTTGTTCTTCTTCTGGCTGATATTCCATGACAGAAACTTGGAACCAGCAGGCATCGCAGCTGAAAAGCCTGGGCCTGAAACTGGCCATCTTTGTGGTGAAAATCTTGAAAGAGAAGTCTGAATAGGAGTTAAAGTTGCCATCGTTAAACTTCAGCAGTTAATTTTCCACCGCAGAAGGAAATATTGCTAGCTTTCCTGGCTGGAGATATATGGAAAGGGACCAGTGTTTCTATCGCTGAATGTAAAAATTTGAACGCAAGTGGATTTTGTGTGTGTTTATATCGACCAGTTTGAATGGATTTGGTTATGACTACTTGGATAAGGCTACGTCGGACAGAAATCTAGATTCTTGAGGTTAAATGGATAAGGTTGGCCCAACGACTTAACTTGAGAGGCTACCTGTGTAAGCCGAGTTTATGCCGTCTGATTTTGGAATTTTTTTTAAAAACAAAATAGCATGGTTAAATATAAATTTTGGCAGAATAATATAGTTTATAAAAGTTGTTGTGAAATAGTATAATTTCAGCTTGTTATGTTTTAAAATAGTGATATTTAGTAAATGTTTTTATTCTTAAACGTGATAACTACTATTTCATGTTTTAAAAAAACAACTTAACATGTCATGTTTCAAAAACATAATATTTTGTGAAATTTAAATCCATGCTCAGATTAAAGAACACAAACACATAGGAACCACCTCTTTTTAAAAACAATGCCAACAACCTCTCTTTCTAAAAAAAAAAAAAACAACCCATAAAACACTTGTTTTTTCTCTCTTAAAAACATCTATAACTCGAACACATCATAGTCTCCAAGCCTTACATGATGTTTTTCTCTTCAAAAACCGCCAAAAACCATTGTTGTTGCCGCCACCCTAACACTTTCTAGTTCTACAAGTAAGGTAAACATACTACATTGCTATTAATTATGTAGGTTTTATATTTAATTTGTGTTTGGTTTAGTTGAAATGAAATTATTGTTTAGGGTTTATGTTGAATTTAAAGTTTTTTTGAATTAATGATAAATTAGCTATAGATGCCATCAATTAGGATTGATTTGATGTAGTTGAACATGAAAATAACATCAATTAAGAATTAAGCATTTCCATGAATTATATATTGCAATGAATTTTTGTATAAGTTGCTAAATAAGGAATTTTATGTGAATTGGTTGGAATCAGCTACGAATGCTATCACTTATGCTTGAGGATTTCATGCAATAGAGCATGAATGAGGTAGAATTTTGATGAATTACATGTTCCGTTAACTATGGATAAGTTGTTGAATGTGATAATTTATTTGAATTATTTAAATTTGCTATTAGTTTGGGTTTGATTTAATGCAATTGAGCATGAAAATATCAATTAGGTTTGATATCATGAATTATGTTGAATTTTGGTGAAATATGTGTTGCGTTAAATTTTGAAAATTTGTTTCGATTTGCTATGAATTTTGGCAATCGAGGTTAATTTAATGCAATTTAGTTAAAATTATATCCAATTGACCAAAATCATATTTGTTTCTTTTTTTTATATAGAATGTATTATAATATCTTTATGTTATGTTAATATTGTGATAATATTGTTCCTTATATGAATACTAGCATTACATACAATGACAAGAGCAATATGCTATTAAATAGTAATTTAGGCATGTTATATACAAAAAAAAAAAAAAAAACTGATTGTCATGGATATGAGTAAAATTATAATGATATTAAAATTTATATAACTTAAAGGTGTCATGTAAAAAACACTAGTATTATCCTGTATCAATTATATATGATGACAGTTTTAAGACAATGATGGATTTTTCATTCAAAGTGGATTAAACATGATGGTGGTGTATGTGAGTAGTCGACCAAATCCTGTGTGTTTTAAGTTTTTGGTCAAATAGGTATAAGTGCATCATAATTTATCGATCTTTCAAAGTTAATTAGTAAAGAGAAAAGAAGTTTATTATCGAATGATTTGCTATAAAGGAGTAATGAGCCTAGTGATAATGAAGATAATGAAATGTTAAACCCAAATGTGATAGTAGATATTGATGACGATGTTGATAATGAAATTGAAATAATACCTTTTGTTCTTGAGTTTGGACATGCTTCTGGCTCTACAATTGTTGTTTTTAATGATTGGACACATAGTTACATTTGTTTTTCAGGAAACTCTGATTTAGAGATTGGACAAACATTCAGCTGTAAAAATGATTTAGTTAATATAGTTATATGGTGACACGTTATCAAAAGAAAATAAATCTTTTAATGACTTTATGTTGTAAGTATTGTAAAGAGAGGGCGACAATCATAATCCATTTTTTACCCTTGATTTTCTGTGTTTTCAAAAATTATATTTTTGGTCTAATTTAGTTTTTGATATTTGATTTAATTTTTATCATGATAAAAAGAAAAAAAAAAGTTTAGGTTGTGAAATAAAGTGATTAGGGATTAAAAAAATAATAATTCGAGATTATGCATAATTGAGAGGATCCAACAAAATTAAAAAAATAATAAAAAGATCATACACATTAAATATAGAAAATTAATTAATTGAGAATACATGGTCAAGAAAAAAACAATATAATTAATTAATATTACTTTTCGAGTTTAGTTTTTTTAAGGATCTGGGATAAAAAGAGGGGGGATACACATCAAGACCGAGGAGAAGACATTTTTGCAAAGAAAATCCTAATCAAATAACAAAAAGAGACAAGAAAACACGAGAAAATCCAAAATTTGCAAGCTGCCTAAAAATTCCAGGCGTCGTATCTCTCAGCTTTAGTGAAGGTGACATACACCGCCGGCAGAAACAGGAAGAAGAAGTCTCCTACACCACAGTATAGGCCACGCACCTCCTTGACCAACCAGTAAGCCAGAAAAAGTACTAGAAAGACAACCTGTCGCTGGGCGTGCGAAAGGAGGCGCTGATTCTGCCATTTTTCCAACACCGTTCCTTCGCTAAAGTATGCGAAAGGATAGCAAAAAATGCTGCAAGTTAGTTTGTCTTGGAGTAAAAGTTCTCCAACATAACATACATGACTAGCCTCTTAGCAAAGTGCTATGCGAAGCTCGACTCCCAATCATTTGACCCCCTCAAGGAATTAAACATTTAATGCAGAGTAGAAAAGAGATGGGCTTAACTAAATCAGGTCCCGAATTAGCTGCAATTCTCTAGGTCATTTTCGTACAAAGTCCTGTTTAAAATTACATTTCCCATTTATGTATTCAAATAAATTTTTTTTTATCATGATTGTATATGAACCAAATTCTCGAGAAATAGGACACCATAAGAGAAGAGTAGAGATCTTATGAAAACAGCAGCTGACATAACTGATATGCAAAACATATACAAACAATAATGACAAGTAAGAAGATCATGACAGCTCCAACAGCAGCAATCCAAATTCAAAGGCATATATATCATGAAAGTACTCTCTAAGTTATGTACCTTAATTCATCATCCTAGCAATAAACTTCTAGACACAAGATGGTTAGTGTAAGAAGATCATACTTCTCCTTCCATTGCCAAAATGAGCTTCTAGGGAGCATATTAGAATCTGTCAACTTCTTTTCACTGTATATGATATACCTAACATGTGTAAACCAGTGCTAACCTCTGACATAGACTATAATGTGTTTTATTTGATGTGATGTCGTAACAAGAATCAGTAAAGGAGACAACCAACTCGATATGAACAAAATATAAAGGATGGAACATTCAAGAAATAAACTACGTGCTGAACGACAATTTTAACCCGGTGTTTTTCTTGAGATCTTCAAGCACAAGACAGCACCAATTGTTTTCTTCCTCCGATTCTTTTCAAGCTGACCTCTTGCCATGAACTATCAAGAGCAAATTGAGTTCTGCATATCATGTGGTTTTGAAGGGGGGGGAAATCACCAACATAATTCTTTTTGTGACAATAGAGAATTATTCATGCCAAACAATAAAAGATAAAAACAAATAAATTACTAATGAGCTTGCAGCTTAGTGGTAGTCTTGCAAAAACAAGAGAGGGTTCAAGTCCTACCATTGTCAATCTATCACTAATATCATAAACAAAAATAATGATTAATGAAAACTCGTTCTAAAAGAGGAATACGATTTATGTGGCCAACTAGTTCCACTACCTAGTAATCAGTAATGGACAACCAGGTGACCATGAACAAGATACAAGCACTGTGCACAAGTAAGCAGGCTATAAGCCTTCTGGATCACTATATTCACATCAATCAGAATTTAGTCCTTACATAGCTTGTGTTATTATGATGCAGACCACGATGTTAAATTGATGCCACGGTCCCATACCAACTTAAAGTTTCTGTTGAAGAATGAATCACTGGAAAGAAATTAAAATTCACATAGCCAACCACATGGTCCAAGACACTCGGAAGGGACATAACCAAGCAAAGTAAACCCACTACTATTGACAGTTTGGCATAAGCAACTGAAACAAAATATTGCAAAGACAGTGAGACAGGTACCATGTTATGCACAAAGGAAGAAAAAGAACTCCAAAAATCTTCCATAAAGAAGAGGCTTAACACAGCAAAACTACAATCAATAAATTACATTACCGGAAAAAAAAAGTTATGCATTAAACTATGTAAGAGGATCATTAGTCAAACACTTCTTAAGGCCTAAAATTGACAGAGGAACAGTTGTACGCAAGGATTTGTACCTCAGTAACTTCTACAAAGACCCGCTCCAAATGCACAGCTTTCTTCCTCGTCTTCTTATTCTCCCTCTTCCTTGTGAATGAAAACTGATCTCCAACTCAAAATTCTTCTCTTCAACATAATTTAAACCAACCTCAAGTTTTGTTATTTACAGTAATCTGAATCATCATACAATATATAGATGTTTTCCCTTTCTTAAGAGGAAGGAGGACTGCAACAAACAATTAATGGTTTTGGTAATCAGATAAGTAACCCAAAGACTCCCAAGACACAACATAACAATTCAGTGACTCATTCTACAGCATCCCACCACGCCTCATGGAGAACCTATCCAACACCATACTAGACCTACTTCATGCTCTTTGACCAGAATGGTTACTCGAACGCCTTCCAATCCTCCTGAAAAACGAGAAGAAATTCCGAAAAGCACGCCCCACTCCTCCACTCTCTCTTGATCTCCTCCCATCAGGAGCCCATGAAATACTCCTAGGCAAACCCGCATTATTAAATCCACCATCCATCTCCGTAAACACAAGCGGTAGCTCCCTCTCTGCTGCTCTCCTTCCTCCAGAAAACCTCCCAACTGCAAAACCACGTCCGGGCAATCTCCATATCATTAAACCAACGGTCTCCTCATCTGATTCCGGCGAATTTCTCCCACTCCCACTTCCAGTTTCGGTGGGTAACTCATGACGACAAACCGGACACGAATTACGGATTGATAACCAGGGTAAAATACAATCAGAATGATAAATGTGATTACAAGGCATTTCGCGAGCCTCGGTATTAATTTCAAAAGCTTCTTTGCAAACAGCGCATTGGGATTCCATAGAAACGTGAGAATTCAGTATTTTTATTACTGGCATCGATTCGATGGCTGCTTTAGATGCTTGTGGATGATCGAATCGACCTACGCCGTTGATTTCCATTTGAGTCAACTGATCAAGGAGGCGTTCAAACCCAGAATCCATCAAGAGCTCCGATATGCTAGCGGGCAAAGGCCTGAGACCCGACGCTGCACCGTCGTCGTAGTAAAGCTCGAAGTTCCCGGATGCTAAGTCGGTAGTGGCACCGCGGAGGATGATGACTGGATTGAAGGGAGAGTGGTCTCCGCCGGTACGGAGACGGGTGCGATGGGCGGCGGTGAGTCGGTGGTGGGGACGGGTGATGCCGATTTCTTCGATGAATCCGCCGCCGCAGTCGGGGCAGAGAATTGAATCTTGGGTGGGGAGCCGGATGGATCGGTTGCATCTGTAGCACCAGAATGAGGACTCGATTGATGAAGCCATTGTTAAATGAATTTGATAGAAATGAAAGACTAAAAAACAAGCGATAAGATGGGTTTAAAGATGGAAGTCAGTCCAGTCAACGGCTTCAGCTTCTAACGGATGTAGAAGGAAGATGCCTCATTCTTACATATCCGCTTTCGGACATACTAGCTAGGTCCCACCTCTGTGCTGCCAATGAGATTCCAAGCTATTTTACATCGGGAAAAAAAAACCCGGCGTTATAAATATATTTTTCTTATGTTATAAAAGTTTTTAATTAAAAATATAATATTTGTTTTTACAAAACTAATTAAAAAATATATAGATTAACAAATCAGTTAATATAAATAAAAAAAATTAAGAGAACAAGTTAATCTTCAACGTAGAAAACAAAAAAGATAAATAAAAAAATAAATATTTAATTGTGAATAACTTTTTAAGTTTTTTATTTAATTGTGTCATAAAAAAAGATATTAGTAAGAAAGACAATAATTTGAATTATAAAAAAAATATTTTTTTAGTTATATTTTCTTTTCTTATAATTTAAAAAACATATCTTTTGCAAAATAAAGCAATTAAAATTAAAATTAAAAAAATCAATTAATTTGATATTTTTCATGAAAAATGTCTCTCTAATCAAAACTCTATTTTTTTATTCATATATTTTTTTAAAAACAATATATTTTTTAAAAAATTATTATTATTAAAATTTAAACTTATCAAATATCAAAAAATTAAATTAAATTTCTATGTAAAATATCAAAAAATATAAAATCAGAGAAAAATCATATAAAAAATATTTAATAAGAAATAATTAGATAGATATTTTATTTACGTTAATGTTAAAAAGAAATTTTTTTAAAAAAATTAAGCATTAGGTTCATATATAATTATTAAAAAGTAAGCATCAACAATATTGTCATAAAAAGTTATAATACTATTGAAAATTATGATATAATTGGATAATTCTTTAAATATCATATGAAT
>Ga0307518_10001271_pt1 | contig 18941 bp, 17 predicted proteins | sample 25_EM_MG_FD_203889 | JGI IMG/M metagenome (GOLD analysis project Ga0307518, IMG submission 203889) | Populus trichocarpa ectomycorrhiza microbial communities from riparian zone in the Pacific Northwest, United States - 25_EM | ecosystem: Host-associated > Plants > Roots > Unclassified | place...
CACGCGCTTCAGGACACGCAACACGCGTGATTGGAGGCGTAACTCGCACATACGCCTTCAATCACGCGAGATACGGCTCCAGTCACGCGAGTGTCGTCCCCAGATACACGAAGGCCCCCTCCCCGCGCCCAGCGCGGCGAAGGGGGCCTTCAGGCACAGAGGGTCAGTCGGCCACCGGGGCCAGCTTGCCTGCCTCCCAGGCCGCACGCCGCTCGGCCTGCAGCACCGGGTCCGCGACCGGGGCGGCCGACAGCAGACGACGGGTGTAGTCCTCGCGCGGCGAGTGCAGCACCTGGTCACGCGTGCCGACCTCGACCAGCTTGCCGTACTGCATCACCGCGACGCGGTCGGCCAGCAGGTCGACGACGGCCAGGTCGTGGCTGATGAACAGGCAGGCGAACTGCAGGGAGCGCTGCAGGTCCAGGAACAGGTCCAGCACGCGGGCCTGCACCGACACGTCGAGTGCCGAGGTCGGCTCGTCCGCGATCAGCAGCGCCGGGTCGAGCGAGAGCGCCCGCGCGATGGCGACGCGCTGGCGCTGGCCGCCGGACAGCTCGTGCGGGTACCGGTTGCGGTAGTGGCCGCCGAGCTCGACCTTGTCCAAAAGGGACGCCACGCGCTCGTTCAGGGCCTTGCCCTGCAGGAACTTGTGCAGCACCATCGGCTCGGCGATCGATTCGCCGATGGTCATCTTCGGGTCCAGTGTGGACGCCGGGTCCTGGAACACGATCGAGAAGTAGCGGCGCAGCGGGCGCAGCTCCTTGTTCGACATGTTCGTGATGTCCTTGCCCGCGATCGACACGGTGCCCGCGGTCGGGGTCAGCAGGCGGATCGCGCAGCGGCCGACCGTCGACTTGCCGGAGCCGGATTCGCCGACCAGGCCGACGATCTCGCCCTTGGCGATGCTCAGCGAGACATCGTCCACCGCGCGGTTCTTCGCCTGGCCGCGGCGGCCGGGGTACTCCAGCACGAGGTTCTTGATCTCGAGCGCGGGCGCGTTCTCCTCGATCACCGCGGCGAGCTCGGAGTCCTCCAGCCGGATCTCCTCGGCGATCTTCGAGGCCTCGTCGCTGTCGGCGTCGATACCGGAGTCGTCGAGCAGGCGGCGTCCTTCGGGACGCTGGCCCAGCACGGGGACCGCGGCGAGCAGCTTGCGGGTGTACTCCTCCGACGGCGACGCGAACAGCTCGCGCACCGGCGCCTGCTCGACGATGTTGCCCTGGTACATCACGACCACGCGGTCGGCGAGGTCGGCGACGACGCCCATGTCGTGCGTGATCAGCACGATCGCGGTGTTCAGGGTGTCGCGCAGCTTGCGCAGCAGGCCGAGGATCTCCGCCTGCACGGTGACGTCGAGCGCCGTGGTCGGCTCGTCGGCGATGATGACCTTCGGGTCGCACGAGATCGCCATCGCGATGACGACGCGCTGGCGCAGACCGCCCGAGAGCTGGTGAGGGTACTGCTTGAAGCGCAGCGGCGGGTTCGGGATGCCGACCATCTCCAGCAGCTCGATGGCGCGCTTGTCGGCGGCTTCCTTCGAGATGTCCTGGTGCGAGCGGAGGGCTTCGCGCAGCTGCCAGCCGACGGTGTAGACCGGGTTCAGCGCGGTCATCGGCTCCTGGAAGATCATCGCGACCTGGTTGCCGCGGATCTTCTGGAGCTCCTTCTCCTTCAGATCGGCCAGGTTGCGCTCGCCGAGGCGGAGCTCGCCCGCGATCCGGCTCGTCTTCGGGAGCAGCCCGAGCACCGACATCGAGGTCACCGACTTGCCGGACCCGGACTCGCCGACGACGGCGACGATCTCACCCGGCTTGACGTCGAAACCGATGCCCTTGACGGCGTCGACCACGCCGTCGTCGGTCGGGAACGAGACGCTCAGGTCGGAGATGGACAGAACCGAACCCGACACGCCGCCGAGGTCCGACGATGCTGCTTCAGTGCTCACCAAGATGCCCTTCGTGGGGGTACATATGGTCACGACGCAGTGCCCGTGACTCGCGCGAGGATAACCGAGAGTCGCCCGACTAAGGTCGGTGCTCTCCGGCTTCCGTTCCCGACACCCTATAAAGGAAAGCGCGCCGTGTTCGAATTAGTCTTCAAGCCGTGATCTCCGACCGGCCCAAATTGCTCCTGGTGCACGCCCATCCGGACGACGAAAGCATCACCACCGGTGGCACCATCGCGCGTTACGCGGCCGAAGGCGCCGAAGTGACCGTCGTCACGTGCACTCTCGGTGAGGAAGGCGAGATCATCCCGCCGTCCCTCGACGGCCTCGGTTCGTGGGCTTCCGATCAGCTCGGCGGCTACCGCGCGGGCGAGCTGGCGTCGGCCTGCGCGGCGCTGGGCGTCACCCGGCACCGCTATCTCGGCGGCATCGGCCGCTGGCGCGACTCGGGGATGGCCGGGACGCCGTCCGCGGCCCATCCGCGCGCGTTCTCCGGCGGCGACCTCGACGAGCAGGCCGCTCAGCTCGCCGAGATCCTCGACGAGGTCCGGCCCCAGGTCGTCGTCACCTATGACGCCTTCGGGGGTTATGGGCATCCCGACCACATCCGCGCGCACGAGGTCACCATGGCCGCGGCGCCGAAGGCCGCGTCGGTCGAGCGGGTGTTCCACACCGTTTCTTCCCGCGACGCGGTCACGGCCGGGCTCGCCGCGCTGCGCGGACGGTCGTCGTTCCGCGTTCCCGAAGACGGCGAACTGCCGGTGACGCCGGACGAGACCATCACGACCGTCCTGGACGTCGCCGCGCACATCCCGGCGAAGGCGGCCGCGCTGCGGGCGCACGAGACCCAGGTCAGCGTGCCCGCCCCGCCGCATCTCGCGGACCACTTCGCGCTGAGCAACGACGTCGCGCAGCCGATCACCCCGAACGAGTACTTCGTGCTCGCCCACGGGCCTGCCGAAGGCGCGGCGGCCGATCTGTTCGGGGGACTCGCGAAGTGAGCACGCCGCTCACGTCACGGCAGCGTCTGCTGCTCGCCTTGCTGACCTTCGACGCGTTCCTGCTCGGACTGCTCGAACTGTTCTTCCTGCCGCTCCGCCTCGACGGGATCGTGCTGCCGAAGCTCGGGGACGCGCCCATCCCGATCACCGCGGTGCTCGCGGTGATCACGACCCCGCTTCTGGTGCGGACGACCGCCAAAGTGGTCCGGCCCACCTTTTCGGTGATTCCGCTGCTCGTCTGGGTACTCGTCGTACTCGGGATGGGCGTGGCCGGGCCCGGTGGTGATCTGGTGCTGATACAGGACTGGCGGGCACTGCTGCTGATCGGCGGCGGGGCGCTCCCGGGAGCGCTGGCGCTGGGCGGCGGGCTGGGTAGTGCGGCGAAGGTCGCGAAGGGAGTCAGCAGTGGGTGAAGCGATTTCGGACCGTCAGGTCGTGGCGGTGCTGCGGCCGTTCGTCCGCGCCTGCGGGCCGATGGTCGACGCGCTGCGGGACGCGGATCCGTTCGGGCTCCAGGCCAGGGGGCGCCGCCACGAGGATCTGGACGGTGTCGAACCCGGGCTCAAGGACAAGCTGCTCAACGGGATCACCTCGGTCAAGGTGCCCGGCACCGCGGCGTGGGCCGAGATGTCGAACTACCAGCGGACCGACTGGTGGGTGAACCGGGTCGGCCGGTTCACGGCGCTGATCACCGCGATCCCCGGCCTCGGCGGCGCGCTCGCCGACCGGCTGCCCGTGCAGGACGCGCTCGGCTCGGCGGCGCAGGGGGTGCTGCTGTGCGCGATCGCGGGGGAGTACGGCGTGACCGACGTCGGCGCCCGCGTCCGGCTGATCGCGTGGGTCCTTTTCGAACGCGACATCGATCCGGTGATCGCGGCGGGCAAACACGCCGAACACGACAAGGCCGCCGAAGACGACGAAGCGGCGAAGCTCACCGAAGAACTCGACGACGCGAAGAAGAAGCACGGCAAGATCACCTTGAAGGCCGCCGCCGGCACGTTGTGGCGGCTCGGCCGGGGACTGCTGGGCATCGTCGACGAACTGGAGAAGCGGCCCCGCGGCCGCCTCATCCACCGCGCGCTCGGGAAGCTGCCGGTGGTCGGCATGGCCGGCGACTACCTCGGCGAGCGGTCCGGCCTCAAACGTGTCTGGAAGCGGGCGCACGAATGGTTCACCGAGCACCCGGACGGCGAGCTCACTTCCAGAACATGAACGCGTCCTGGCCGTACATGGCCGCGAGCTTGAACCCGCCGACGGCGTCGAAGATCGCGAAGGACCCTTGCCACAGCAGCCTGCTCGCACCGTCCACGAGGAACAGCACGGCGAACAGCACGATCGGCGCCCACGGCCGGGCCTTCGCGCCGAACTCCCGCGCACCGGGTGAGAGATAGGGCTCGATCGCGCCCCAGCCGTCGAGGCCGGGGATCGGCAGGATGTTCAAGATGAACGTGACGATCTGAAGCAGCGCCAGGAACGAAAGCCCGATCACGAGACCGGACGACATCGGCACGAGCGCGACGACGAGGGTCAGCAGGACGCCGACGCCGAGGTTGCTCAGCGGACCGGCGAGCGAAACCCACGACTGGACCCCGCGCGAGCGCAGGCGCCCGTGTTCGATCCACACCGCGCCACCCGGCAGCGGGATGCCGCCGATGAAGAGGAATACCAACGGCAGGATGATGGACAGTGCCGGATCCGTGTATTTCCGGACGTCCATGGACAGGTAACCCTTGTGGGCGACGCTGTGGTCACCGCCGCGGAACGCCACGATCGCGTGACCGAACTCGTGCAGCGTCAGTGACGCGACCCAGCCGCCCGCGACGAGCAGGACGACGCCGGTGATGATGAGCGGGTCGTACTTCTGGCTGGAAATCGTCGTCGTGTCACCGAAAGCCGCCAGGACACCGCCCAGGACGGTGACCGCGAGGATGCCGAGGAAGATCGGGCTTGGCCGCACTGCTGATCTCTGCACCCCTCCAGTCTTCCGTATGCCCGATGTGAAGTTGTCGGCGTGTCCCCTTGCGCGATGAGGCGTGAGTATCCCCCGAACTCGCTACTCCGCTTGACCTGACCGCACTACACGGGTGTAATCACAGTGATGTCATTCGTCGCTGGAAGGGGGCGGCGGATGGTGTTTCAACACCGCCAGCCTGGGGAGTGCGTGGACAGCGAGGAGGCGGACGTGCGGTTGGAAGCAGATGGAAGGGAATGGGGGCAAGTCGTGGGTTGGGGTGAGGTCCCGGAGCAGCAACTGGGCGATCTCACCGAGCTTTTCGACGACGCCTCCGCGGAAGAGCAGGACTGGCAGGAACGGGCCCTCTGCGCGCAGACGGACCCGGAGGCGTTCTTCCCCGAGAAGGGCGGCTCCACCCGTGAAGCCAAGCGGATCTGCCTCGGTTGCGAGGTCAAGGACGAGTGCCTCGAGTACGCCCTCGCGCATGACGAGCGGTTCGGTATTTGGGGCGGGCTCTCCGAACGTGAGCGTAGGAAACTGAAAAAGCGAGCTGTGTGACGGCGATCTCCGGCGGCCTCGTGCGCCGGAGATCGCTTCCACATAGTGGGGCCACCAACGGGTGACAGGGTCGCGTCGTAGGGTGGCGGCACTCGACTTCGCCGCCACATCTGGAGTGCCCGTTGTCTCGCACTGCCGCGTCATCTGTGCCGCGCACGGCCCCCGTTCTGGCCATTGTGGTCTGTCACAACGGCGAGAACTGGTTGCCACTGGCGCTTTCCGCGCTGCGGCGCAGCGGTGTCCGGCCGCGGCACGTGCTCGCCGTCGACACCGGATCCACCGACGGGACCGCGAAGATCCTCGCCGACGCGGCGGCCGACGGCGATGCGCCGGTCCTGGACGGAATTCTCACACTTTCCGGTGAGGTCGGCTTCGGTGCCGCCGTCGGTGAGGCCGTCGAGCACGCCGTCGAACGCTGGGGAGACCCCGGCGGCTGGCTCTGGCTGCTGCACGACGACTGCGCGCCGGAACCCGGCTGTCTCGAAAACCTGTTGGCAGCGGCCGAAAACGAGCCCGCCGCGACGGTGCTCGGCCCGCTCGCGGTCGACTGGAGCGACCCGCGCCTGATCGTCGAAGCCGGCCTGTCGACCGACGCCATCGGCCATCGGCAGCAGATCTCACCGGACGAGAACGACACCGCGGTGCTCGCCGTGCCGAGCGCGGGATCGCTGGTGCGCCGGGAAGTCTGGCACGAACTCGGTGGCTACGACCCCGGCTTTCCCTTGCTGCGCGAGGATCTCGACTTCGGCTGGCGGGCCAACGCGGCGGGCGGCCGCGTGCTTTCGGTGCCGTCAGCTCGGCTGCGGCACGCCCGCGCGCTCAGCACCGGACAGCGCGAACCGGACGCCCTCGGCCTTTCCCTCGCCACGGCGAACCGCGCGCACGGACTCCGGGTGTTCCTCGTCAATTGCTCGCCACTGTCCTTTTGGTTCGGTCTTTTTCGAATTCCGGTCTTCGCGGTGCTGCGGGCGCTCGCGTTCCTGTTGCTGCGCCGCACCGGCGAGGCCAGTGCGGAACTCGCGGCCACCTGGCACCTGTTGCGCGGTCGCGGCGGACTGCGCGCCGCCCGCGCGGAACGCCGGAAGACCGACCGGCCAGGCAAGGTCCGCGGCCTGTTCACCGGACGGATGACGCGGGTGCGCAACGCCGTGCGCGCCGGTGTCGTCGGCCTCGTCCGGCGTGGCGTGGAACGGGATTTCGCCCTCGGGACGGTGCCGGAGGGCGTGGATCAGGAAGGCGCCTGGATCCCGCCGGAGGCGTTGAAGGCCGGGCAAGATCGTCCGGTCGGCCCCGGCGCGCTGCCCGCGGGCGCGATGCGCGGCGTCGGTTCGCGGGGGACGGGCCTTCGGCGGCCCAGCGCGGTCGTCGCGGTCGCGGTTCCCGAAAAGCCCGTGGCGGAGGGGCCGAAACCGTCGCCGGTGCCGCGTGACGGCGGGCGGCGGCCGGAACCGGAACTCGTCTTCGTCGAGGTCGACCGGAAGCGGGTGCTCGGCGCGACCGTGTTCGCCCCGCCGGTGATCGTGCTCGTCGTGCTGACGGCGCTCGCGTTCGTGGTCAACGGATCCCGGCTCGGGCTCGATCTGGTCGGCGGGAAACTGCTGCCGGTCGGCGGGCTCGGCGAGATCTGGTCGTCGTATCTCGCGCCGTGGCACGCGATCGCCGGCGGGACGGCGAGTCCCGCGCCCGCGACGCTGCCGGTGCTGGGCACGATCGGCGCGATCTTCACCCCGATCGGCGGTCCCGCGGCGCTCGTCGCGATCCTGCTGATCGGCGACATCCCGCTCGCCGCCCTGAGCGCGTACGTAGCCACTCGGCACCTTCGCGTGCGTCGCTGGGTTCGTGCCGTCGCGGCGGCGGCGTACGGCGTGCTTCCCGCGGCCACCGCTTCGGTCGCGCAGGGACGGCTCGACGTCGTCGTCGTACATCTGTTGCTGCCTTTGGTGATCGCGGGCATCGTGGGGCTGCTGGTCCGCGCTGACTCGCGCTGGCTGCACGTTTCCGCGCTGAGCGCGATCGGGCTGGCGCTGATCGGCGCCTTCTCGCCGCTGGCGCACGCGCTGGCGCTGGTCGGGCTGGTGATCGGGTTCGTGGTGCTGCCTTCGCCGACCGGGCTCGCGCGGCGGATCGCGTCGGTCGGCATCGTGGTCTTCCTGCCGCTGGCGTTGCTGCTGCCGTGGCCGAGTGTGCTGCTGAGGCATCCGGAACTGCTGTTGCACGGGCTCGGCGGTGGCGCGACGGCCGCGTCCGGCGCCGACCTCGCCGGGCTGGACCCGGGCGGCCCCGGCGCCTGGCCGATCGGGGTGGCGCTGGTCGCGGCCGCGATCGCCGCGCTGGTGGTGCGGCCGACGAAGGGCGCGGGCGGCGGTGTCGCGGTCGTCGTGCTGGGTGCGCTCGGGCTCGTCGCGGTGCGGTTCGTGGCGGTGACGCCGATGTCGGGCGGCGCGCACGCGACCGGGTACGCCGGGGTGCCGCTGCTGGTGATCGGCGCGGGTCTGTTGTGGACGGTGCTGGCGACCTGGCAGCGGGGCGGATCCGGGGTCGACCCCGCGCCGTGGCTGGCGAAGGTCACGGCCGTGGCCGGGGTGCTCGTCCTGCTGGCGTTGGCGACCGGCGCGGTCGTCGCCGGTCGGGAAGGGCCCTTGCGGGCGGGCGCGCGTCCCTCGCTGGCTCCGGAGATTTCCGCGGAACTGGCTTCGAGCGGGCGTTCGGTACTGGTGATCGGTGACGTCGCCCGGCAGACCGGTGGGAGGTTGCCGACTTTCGGCGACGACGAGTTCGCGCCGACGCCGGGCAGCGCCGACCGGCTCGCGTCGTGGCGACGGGACCTCCTGCAGGGCTCGCCGGACGCGGTGAAGCAGGCCTTCGCGGCGGCTTTGGCGTCGGGAGTCTCGTATGTGGTGCTGCCGAGCGGGGCCGACGGTGGTGTTTTCGCCGGACTCGCGCGTGACCTGGTCGCTCCGGCGGCGCCGACCTCCGACGGGCGGCCGGTGCTGCGGTTGCTGCCCGCCGGTGGGCAGGTGGCGCTGATCTCGCCGGAACTGGCGCAAGCGGCCGTGACCGGGAAGGGCGCGCCGGGAGCGTCGCCCGGGGTGGCGCCGGTTCAGGCCGGGCTGCCGGACGTGCGGGTGCGCGTCTCGGAGGGACCGACCGGGCGGCTGCTCGTGCTGGCCGCGGAGTTCGAGGCGGGCTGGCAGGCGAGTGTGGACGGCAAGGCCGTGCCGATCGTGCGGGCGTGGGGGCATCAGGTGGCGGTCTCGGTGCCGCCGACGCCTTCGGAGGTCGTGGTGGAGCATCAGGGGACGACGCGGAATCTGCTGCTGTTGGCGCAGGTGGCGGCGGTGCTGTTCACGCTGCTGACGGCTGTTCCTACGCGGCGGCGTCCTTCGGCTTCTTGAGCTTTCAGGACACTGCTCGCCCGGCTCTGCTGCGCTTCGCCTGCTGCACGCGCTTCGCCCGCTTCGCCCGCTTCGCCCGCTTCGCCCGCTTCGCGCCTCCGCCGCGCGGGGCGCCCCTCCGGCCACCGGGTGCTGCGGCTCCGGTTCGCTTGCCAGGGGTTCCCAATGTCGCATTTGAGACGCTGAGCGACCCAAATGCGACATTGGGAACCCTCCGAGCCGCCACCCCAGACCCTCATGCCCCGAGTTGTCCACAGCCCCTTCCCCTTGTGGACAACTTCGCCCTCCGGCGCCGTTTCCGCAGGTCCCGTCGGTGCCTGGCGATACACTGGGCTGGGGACGCCCCCCGGGGAAGGGCGGGGGCTGGGCAGGGGGCGAAGAGGGGAGTTAGTCGCCTTCGATGACGTCGGGTTCGACGCCGAGGTAGCCCGCCACCTGTTCCACGAGGACGTCGTGGACGAGTTCCGCGAGTTCGCCGGGGTCCTTCGCGCGTGCTTCGAGGGGGCGGCGGTAGAGGACGATGCGGGCCCGCGTCGGGAGGCCGGCGCGGTCGACGCCGGCGGGCACGAGCCGTGAGAGCGGGACGGCGCCGTCGTGCAGCACGCCGTCGACTCCGGTCGGTGCGCCATCCGAGCGAACTTCGGGGACGTCGTCGACGGCGACGTCGAGCTTCGTCAGTTCGTGCCGCCACCGCGCTTCGATCGGTTCGAGCGCGTCCAAAACCAGCGCGTCGAACCTTTCCGCCCTGCTAGCGGCGGCGGGAAGGGTCGACGGATACAGCGCTCCGCGCAGACCCCGGCCGTGCCGGTCCCGTCGCATCCGCCGTCGCTGTCGGGAATCACGAGCCGTCGCCACGAACCGAAGGGTACGCGCTCGGCGATTCAAAGCGCGTGTCGCCGGTACGCCGGGCTCGCGACGCGCTATCGTTCTCGATCGTGCGGAGCGTACGAAAGTGTTCGCGAACGGGTTGTCTCGAACCCGCTGTCGCCACGCTCACGTATGCCTACAGCGATTCGACAGCCGTCGTGGGCCCACTGGCCACCGCGAGCGAGCCGCACTCCTATGACCTCTGCGAGGCCCACGCCCTCCGGCTGACCGTGCCCAAGGGCTGGGAAGTCGTCCGGCACGAAGGCGCCTTCGCCGCCCCGGACCCCTCCGCCGACGAGCTGACCGCGCTGGCCGAGGCCGTCCGCGAAGCCGGCCGCTCCGACAAGCCCGCGCCCGAGCCCGAACCCGAGGGACCCTCGGGCAGGCGCGGCCACCTGCGCGTCCTGCCCGGCCGCGCCTGACGCGAGGGCTCGCCGGTAGGCTTTCGAGCGCGCCAGAGGGCGTTGTAACGAGACTATTGGCGGGGAGCAGGCGTGCCAGACCTTTCGGGCATCGTGAAGGCCTACGACATTCGCGGCGTGGTCGGTGAGCAGCTGGACGCGGCACTCGTCCGCGACCTCGGATCGGCGTTCGCCCTGTTGATCAAGCCGGAGTCCGACTCCGTGGTGATCGGCCACGACATGCGCGACTCCTCGCCCGAGCTCGCCGCCGCCTTCGCCGACGGCGTGACCTCGCAGGGCCTCGACGTCGTGTCGATCGGCCTCGCCAGCACCGACCAGCTGTACTTCGCGTCCGGCTCGCTCAACCTGCCGGGCGCCATGTTCACCGCCAGCCACAACCCGGCGAAGTACAACGGCATCAAGCTGTGCCGCTCCGGCGCCGCCCCCGTCGGCCAGGACTCCGGCCTCGCGGAGATCCGCGACACCGTCGAGCAGGGCGTACCGGCCTTCGCGGGCCAGCGCGGTTCGGTGACCGAGAAGGACGTCCTCGCGGACTACGCGGCGTACCTGCGCAAGCTCGTCGACCTCTCGGGCAGCCGTCCGCTGAAGGTCGTCGTCGACGCCGGCAACGGCATGGGCGGCTACACCGTCCCCACGGTCTTCGCGGGCCTGCCCCTCGAGGTCGTCCCGATGTACTTCGAACTCGACGGCAACTTCCCGAACCACGAGGCCAACCCGCTCGACCCGAAGAACATCGTCGACCTCCAGGCGAAGGTGCGGGAGGAAGGCGCCGACGCGGGTCTCGCCTTCGACGGCGACGCGGACCGTTGCTTCGTCGTCGACGAGCGCGGCGAGCCGGTCTCGCCGAGCGCCATCACCGCCCTGGTCGCCATCCGTGAGCTGGAGAAGGAGCCGGGCGGCACCATCATCCACAACCTGATCACGTCGAAGGGTGTCCCGGAGATCGTCGCCGAGCACGGCGGCAAGCCGGTGCGCACCCGCGTCGGGCACTCGTTCATCAAGGCCGAGATGGCCAAGACCGGCGCGATCTTCGGCGGCGAGCACTCCGCGCACTACTACTTCCGCGACTTCTGGCGCGCCGACACCGGCATGCTGGCCGCGCTGCACGTCCTCGCCGCCCTCGGCGAGCAGGCGGGCCCGCTGTCCGAGCTGACGGCGGAGTACTCGCGCTACGCGGCCTCCGGTGAGATCAACTCCACCGTCGACGACCAGGTCGCGCGCATGATCGCGGTCAAGGACGCCTTCGGCGCGCGTGACGGCGTCGAGATCGACGAACTGGACGGGCTCACCGTGCAGCTCCCCGGCGGTGGCTGGTTCAACCTGCGCCCGTCCAACACCGAACCGCTGCTCCGCCTGAACGTCGAGGCCGCCGACGCCGAGGCGGTCCGGGCGCTGACCGAAGACGTATTGGCGATAGTCCGTGGGTAACGAATGTGTCGTGAAAACACACATAGAGATGTCCCACAGGTAGGGAGTAACCATGGCCGTCACGTTCGACGCACAGTTGCTGGAGATCCTGGCCTGCCCGTCCCCCGATCACGCGCCGCTGCGGCCGGGGACGACGGCCGATCCGGAGGCCGATGCGCTGACCTGCACGGAATGCGGTCGCGTGTATCCGGTCCGTGATGGAATCCCGGTATTGTTGCTGGACGAAGCCACCGAGCCGACGACCCCGGATGGCGCTCATGCCGACGGTCCCTGACGATTCCCTGCTCGACGATCCCGCGAGGCTGGCCGAGGCCGACACCGCGGGGCTTCTCCGTGCCGCCGCGATGGCGGGCGCCCAGGTCCGGGCGACCGCCGAAGCCGCGGCCGAACTCGAGCTGAGCGATCGCCTGGACGTCGGGCGCCCGCGCTCGCTCGTGCTGATCGACCGGCCGGGGGTCAGCCGGACGCTGACCCGGCTGGTCGCCGCGCTCCTGACCCCGTCGTGCCCGGTGCCGGTGGTCGTCGCCGAGGTGGTGCCGAGCTGGATCGGCGCGCTCGACGTGGTCTTCGCGCACACCGACGACGCCGGTGACCGCGAGCTGGCCGCGTCCCTGGAACGCGCCGCCCGGTACGGGGCGAGGGTCGTGTTGTCCGCTCCCGACGAGGGCCCGGTCGCGGCCGCCGTCGCGGGCAAGGGGCTGCTGCTCGCGCCGAGGATCCCGGTCCCGCCGGAGATGGCCTTCCCGCGCGGGCTCGCCGCGGCCCTGCTCACCGCGAACGCCCTCGGCCTGCTGGTGGCCGACCTCGAGCAGCTCGCGGACCACCTCGACGCGGAAGCCGAGAAGGATTACCTGGCCAGGGATTCGTTCGCGAACCCGGCCAAGGCGATGGCGCTGAAGCTGGCCGAGCGCCAGCCGCTGCTGTGGGGGCTGGACCCGGTCGCGGTCGCCGTCGGCGAGCACGCGGCCCACGCGTTCGCCGCGCACGCCGCCGTCGTCTGTGACGTGGAGGACTATCGCCAGGCACTGGCCAGGCCCGCTTTGCGGCGGGCGGCGTTGTCCGGCGGCGTGGATCGCGATATCTTCGCGGACCCTGAGGAGGGGGCCGACGCGACGCCGAGGGTGCTGCTCCTCTCGATCCGGACCGGGCCCGCCGCGGAGGCGGCCCGCTATCAGGCGGAAGACCTGCTGCCCGGCGGCGACGTGATCGCCCCGGCCGAAGAGATCGAAACGGACGAGATCGTGCGTGCGGCCGTTCTCGCGCTGCGTTTCGAGCTGGCCGCGGTCTACCTGGGGCTGGCCGTCGGCAGCATCGGCGGCGCCGGGAGGTACACGCCCGCAACGGCGTGAGTCCCGAGCGCGACGTAAGTAATGAGGGCCGGCACCACCCGTGCCCGGCGAGGAGTTGAGGTGACAGTGGAGCTGCTGCGCAATGCCGTGCGGCCCTACGCGTGGGGGTCCAGAACGACGATCCCCGAGCTGCTGGGGCGTCCGGTGCCGGCGCCGCATCCGGAGGCGGAACTGTGGATGGGTGCCCACCCCGGCGACCCGTCCCACGTCATCGGCCCGGACGGCACCGAGCGGAGCCTGCTGGAGCTCGTCGAAGCCGATCCCGTCGGCCAGCTCGGCACGACCTGCGCCGGCCGCTGGGGCGGCAGGCTGCCGTTCCTGCTGAAGATCCTCGCCGCCGAAGAGCCGCTGTCGATGCAGGCGCACCCGTCGGCCGCGCAGGCGGCGGAGGGGTACGCGCGCGAGGAGTCCGCTGGGATCCCGCGCGACGCCTCGAACCGCAACTACCCGGACCCGACGGCCAAACCGGAACTGGTCTGCGCGCTGACGGAGTTCCACGCGCTGGCGGGCTTCCGCGAACCGGAACGCACGATCGCGCTGCTGAAGGCGATCGAGACGCCGGGGCTGGCGAAGTACGCGGTGCTGCTGGAGGCCCAGCCGGATCCGGCCGGGTTGCGCGCGCTGTTCACCACGTGGATCACGCTGCCGCAGGCCGCGCTCGACGAACTGCTGCCCGAGGTCCTCGATTCGTGTGTGAAGCACGTCCAGGAACGCGGCGAGTTCGACGTCGAATGCCGGACCATCCTGGAGCTCGGCGAAGCCCATCCGCGCGACGCGGGGGTGCTCGCGGCGCTGCTGCTCAACCGGCTCACGCTCAGCGCGGGCGAGGCGATCTACCTGCCCGCCGGCAACCTGCACCTGTACCTGCACGGCACCGCCGTCGAGATCCTGGCGAACTCGGACAACATCCTGCGCTGCGGGCTGACCCCGAAGCACGTCGACGTGCCGGAGCTGCTGCGCGTCGTCGACTTCGCGTGCGGGGAGATGCCGGTCCAGAGCGGCGAGCGCGAGGAGCGCCTGTCGGTGTACCGCACCGACGCGCCGGAGTTCGAGCTGTCGCGGATCGAATGGGACGCCGGGGACGACGGCGAGGTCGCCGTCCACGACGTCGGGCCGCAGATCCTGCTGTGCACCGCCGGTGGCCTGCTGGTGACGGCCGACGACGGCGAGCAGGTCGAACTCCGCCGCGGCCAGTCGGTCTGGCTCCCGGCCGCCGACCCGGCGGTCCGCGTGCGGCCGCTGTCCGGCGAGCGCACCCAGGTGTTCCGCGCCACCGCCGGCACCTGCTGATCCTCCTCCCGCGTTTCGTGTGGCGGGTTCCGCGACTATCGACCGAAGGGGTGACCCGGCGCTTGGCGTCGGCTCGTCCCGGACATCGATAGCCAAGGAGCGACAGCAGTGACTTCCCATCCCGACGCGGCGAGCGGACGCGCTTTCCGGGTGCCGGTTCCCGTGCGCCCCACCGCGCTGCTCGCCGCGCTCGGATTCGCCGTCGTGACCGCGCTCGTCCCGGTCGTCGACCTGGTCCTCCCGGTGCCGAGCGGCCAGGACCTGGTCGGTTCGGCGCAGGCGATGGCGGGGTTCGCCGGTGATGCGATCGAGTCGGTCAAGGCCGCGGGGAGCGGCCTGCAAGAGCTCGCGGCGGGCGCGGAGAGCAGGCTGAACCTCCCGCTGGTCGTGCTCGTCTCGCTCGGCGCGCAGGTGCTGCTCACCGCCGCGCTGGTGGTGACGGGCACCCAGCCCGTCCGCGTGATGCTGACCGTCGCGGGGTTGATCAACATGTTCGCGGTCTCGCGGCTCGGGGCCGCCTCGCCGCCGGTGTGGGACGCCATGGCGAACGGCGTGCTGGCGATCACGCTGGCCTGGTTCTCCGCCGGAGGGCGGGAACCGCGGGCCGCCGCCCGGTGAGCGCCGATGACTTCCGGGTGGTGCCCGTCTGAGGGGTCGGGCACCACTCGGTCAGGCCGGGGCGGGTTCGGTGAGCGACAACAGCAACCGGACGAGGGTCGAAGCGTTGGCGTCGTGGGGGACTTCCAATCGCTTCGCCTCTTCACCCGCCGCCTCGGCCGCCTCTGTTTCCCCGACGGCCTCGTACGCCCTGCGCAGCACGTGCAGGGTGAGGCCCGTCGCCGGTTTCCCGCCCATGGCGCGGAATTCGTCGAGACATCGGCGCAGCACGGGGATCGCGCGGTCGGCCCGGCCGTCGCCGATCCAGCTCGCCGCGATCGCGCGGGTGCAGGAAAGCTCTCGCGGCCGTTCTTCGAGCGCCCCGGCCAGCCGCCGCGCGTTCTCGTAGGCCTTCACCGCGTCGTCGCGCCGTCCGGCGCCCGCGAGGATCGCGCCCTGGGTGCGCAAAGACTTCGCCAGCGCCGATTTCGCCGTCGTCCGGCGAAGGACACGGACCGATTCCTCGATCGTCGCCAAGGCCTCCTCCTGGCGGCCGTCGAGCATCAGCGACCACGAAAGTCCTTGCAGGGCAACGCCGAGCTGCCGGTCGTCGGCCGATTCCCGCGCCTGGGCGAGGATCCGGCGATCGATCTCCAGCGCTTCGGAGATCTTGCCCAGCCGGTGCAGGGCGGCGGATTCCGCCCGCCGCGCGTGGGTCCCGGAATCCTCCACAGTGGACATTTCGCGGGCCTGGGTGGCGGCGTGCAGCGATTCCCCGGCGCGGCCGAGGCCGACCAGGCAATGCGCCAGATTGGTCTCCACCCACGCCCGGGTGGCGAGGTCGCCCAGCTCCGCCAATTCCTTCGAGCACGCGCGATAGCCCTCGGCCGCGCTTTCGTACTCGCCGCGAACATGCAGCAACACCGCCAGATTCGCGTCCGCGATGACGGCGATCTGCCGGTCTTCCGTCTCGCGGGCGGCGTCGCGCAACGTCTCGTACGCCGTCCGCATGTCGGCGTAATGACTGTGCAGGTACAGGTACGCGCTCAGCCTTTCCAGTATCCGCAACGCTTTCCGTCGCCAGCCCACGGCGCACAACGACGAGACCGCGGAGACCAGGTTCGCCCGCTCCACGGAGAACCAGGCGCCGGGATCACGCAGCAACCGCTCGACCAGCTCGGCATCCAACGGCTGCGCGGGGACGTCGTGATCCGACAACGGCATCGGCACCGTCCTCGGCAGGCGGCGGGCCGCCGTGTCGGCGAGGCACAACGCCGCGTCCGACACCTTCGCGACGGTGGCCACCCGCTCGGCGTGGGTTTCCAGCTCGCGGCCGAGCTCCGTGGCGAACAAGCGGACGAGGTCGTGCACGCGGAACCGCTGCTCACCCGTCGGATCGAGACCGGTGGCTTCGAGGAGACTTGCCTCGACGAGTTCGTCGATGGCCTCGTCCGCGCCTTCGTCATCGATCAGCGTCGTCACCGCCCACGCGGGCAGATCGAGGGTGCGGCAGCGGCCGATCAGCCGGAACGCGCGCCGCGCCGCCGGGCTCAGCGCCTGATAGCTCAACGCGATACTGCCGCGGACCTGGAGATCGCTGACCTGGAGCTCGTCGAGGCGCGAGACCTCGTCCTCCAGCCGTCCGGCGAGCTTCCCGAGCGGCAGGCCCGGCCGCATCGCGAGCCTGCTGCCCGCGATCCGCAACGCCAGGGGGAGATTGCCGCAGGCCTTGGCGATCCGCTCCGCGTCGGCGCGTTCGGCGCCCACCCGATCCGGCCCGGCGAGCCGGGCGAGCAGGGTCATCGCCTCGGCGCCGGACAGCGGCGCGAGCGGGAGACGATCCGCCCCGGCGAGCCCGGAAAGCCGTCGCCTGCTGGTGATCAGGACAGCGGTGCCCGGTGTGCCCGGCAGCAGCGCTCGGACCTGCTCGGGGCTCGCGGCGTCGTCGAGCACCACGAGGACCCGGCGATCGGCGAGACGGCCCCGGTAGACCGCCGCCCTGGCCTCGACGTCGTCCGGGATGGCGGGCCCGGTGACACCCAGCGCGCGCAACAGGTCGCCGAGGACGGCGGAGAGGTCGCGAGGGTCGGAAGCGCCTGCCAGCGGGACGAACAGCTGCCCGTCCGGAAAGGACCGGCGGAGCCTGTGCGCGGTGGTGACCGCGAGTGTCGACTTGCCCGCGCCCGGCTCGCCGGTGATCACCGCGACCGGCACGCCCGTGCCGTCGCCGAGCAGCGCGGAAAGCTTCGCGATCTCGCTCTCGCGGCCGGCGAGATCCGCGATGTCCGGCGGCAGCTGGCAGATCGGGAAGATCGGCGCGGTCTTGGCCGAAGGAACCGGATCCTCTCCGCGCAGCACGGCGGCGTGCACCCGGCGGACCTCGGCGCCGGGCTCCACCCCGAGCTCCTCGACGAGGGTGGCGCGCAGCTCGCGGTGGACGGCCAGTGAATCGGCCTGCCGTCCGGCGCGGTGCAACGCGATCATCAGCTGCGCGGCCAGCCGCTCGCGCAGCGGATGCTCGGTGATCATCGCCTGGAGCTCGCCGGTGAGCTCGCCGTGCCTGCCGTCGGACAGCTCGGCGTCGACACAGTCTTCGAAGGCGGCGAGGCGCTCCGACTCGAGCCGGGCGACGTCGGCGTCGAGCCGGGGGACGTGCAGTCCGGAAAGGACCGGCCCGCGCCATTCCGCCAGCGCCCGGCGGTAATGCCCCGCGGCCGCCGCCGGATCGCCCGCCCGCGCCGCCGCCTTCCCCGCCGCGGCGGCTTCGCGGAAGGACAGCAGATCGAGGTCGGCCGGCTCGACGACCAGCCGGTAGCCGTGCGGATCCCGCTCGATCTCCAGCCCGTCGAACCGGGCCCGAAGCCGGGAGACGTACGTGTGCAGATTCGAGGAGTACGACTTCGGCGGCGTGTCCGGCCAGAGCGTCTCGACCAGGGCGTCGACCGGGACCGACGAGTTCGCGTTCAGCAGCAGGACGGCCAGCAGGGCACGCTGATGATCGCCGCGCGGCGTCGTGCGCCGCCCGGGCGGATCCTCGATCGTCAACGGTCCGAGCACGCCGAATCGCGGCACGGGCACCTCCCCAGGTCATCAGAGGGGCGACCCTAGCGAGGGGGCCCGACAATTCTGTGACCTGTCCCGCCCGGCGCGTACCGGCTCATCTGCACTGCTAGCCTTCGAACCCGGCATATCGGGACACCATTCGGGGAGTTGCACGTGTCTGCAGGTGGCGGAACCAAGGCGATCATCGCCGCGCTCGTGGCGAACGCCGGAATCGCGGCCGCGAAGTTCACCGGCTTCCTCATCACGGGGTCGTCCTCGATGCTGGCCGAGTCCGTGCACTCGCTCGCGGACACCTCGAACCAGGGCCTGCTGCTGCTCGGCCAGAAGACCTCGCAGCGCAAGGCGACCGCCGCCCACCCCTTCGGTTTCGGGCGGGACCGGTACTTCTACTCGTTCATCGTCGCGCTGATGCTCTTCAGCCTCGGCTCCGTGTTCGCGCTGTACGAGGGCATCCACAAGATCTCGCATCCCGAGGACCTGACCTCGCCGCTGGTGGCGGTCGGCATCCTCGTGGTCGCGATCGGGCTGGAGTCGTACTCCTTCTACACCGCGATCCAGGAGTCGAAGAAGATCAAGGGCGACGCGGGCTGGTGGGCGTTCATCCGCCAGGCCAAGACCCCCGAACTGCCGGTGGTGCTGCTCGAAGACGCGGGCGCGCTGCTCGGCCTCGTGTTCGCGCTCGCGGGTGTCGGGCTCTCCGTCATCACCGGGGACCCGGTGTGGGACGGCATCGGCACCGTGACGATCGGCCTGCTGCTCGGCATCATCGCGATCATCCTGATCATCGAGATGAAGAGCCTGCTGATCGGCGAGGGCGCCTCCGACTCCGACCTCGACACGATCGTCGACGAGCTCGCCGCGGGCAAGGTCGAGCGGGTCATCCACATCCGGACGCTGTACATCGGCCCGGACGAGATGCTGGTGGCCGCGAAGCTCGCGCTGGTGCCGGGGCTGGAGACCGCCGACATCGCGCAAGCCATCGACGACGCCGAAGCGCGTGTGCGGGCGAAGGTGCCGACGGCGAAGCTGATCTACCTGGAGCCGGATCTGGACCGCGCGCTGGCCGGGTGAG
>Ga0307518_10001272_pt1 | contig 18936 bp, 16 predicted proteins | sample 25_EM_MG_FD_203889 | JGI IMG/M metagenome (GOLD analysis project Ga0307518, IMG submission 203889) | Populus trichocarpa ectomycorrhiza microbial communities from riparian zone in the Pacific Northwest, United States - 25_EM | ecosystem: Host-associated > Plants > Roots > Unclassified | place...
GAGTGGCAAGGACGGTTAGAACCGTCCTCGCCACTCACGAGACCGGACTCAAGACCAGCGCGCGCTGACGTCCCCGATCGCCTTGTCCAAGGTGCCCAGCCCCTCCGCCAGTTCGTCTTCGGTGGCCGTCAGCGGCGGAGCGATCCGGAAGACCCCGCCCATCCCCGGCAGCTGCACGATGTTCATGTGCAGCCCCAATTCGAGGCAGCGTCGCGTGACCAGCGCGCCCAGTTCGTCGGAACTCCGTTTCGTGGCACGGTCCACGACGAGTTCGACGCCGACCAGCAGGCCCCGCCCGCGGATGTCGCCGACGACGGGATGGCGGGCGGCGATGTCGTCGAGGCCGCGGCGGAGGAAGGCGCCCAGTGCGGTGGCGCGTTCGTCGAGCCGGTCGCGGGTGAGGACGTCGAGCACGGTGTTCCCGACGGCCGCCACCAGCGGGTCGGCGACATGCGTGGTGAAGAACAGGTAGCCGCGGTCGTGCGCCTCCTGCTCGATTTCCGCGCTGGTGATCACCGCCGCCAGCGGGAGACCGGCGCCGAGCGTCTTGGACAGCGTGAGGATGTCGGGGACGACGCCGTCGCGTTCGAAGGCGTACCAGTTTCCCGTGCGGCACAAGCCGGTCTGCGCCTCGTCGAGGATCAGCAGCATCCCGCGTTCGCGGCATTTCTCTCGCAGGGCGGCGAAATAACCCACCGGCGGCTCGATGATCCCACCGGAGCTGAGGATCGGTTCGACGATGCACGCCGCGAGGCTGCCGACGGACTGGGCGTCGATCATCTCGAACCCGAAGTCCAGCTGGCGCTTCCAGTCCAAGTCCCCGTCCGGGCCGAGGAAGTCGGGCCGGTACGAATTCGGCGCGGGAATGGCGAAGTTGCCCGGCGCGGTCGGGCCGTAACCCTTGCGGCCCGCACTGTAGGTCGCGTTCGCCGCCGCTTGCGTCATCCCGTGCCACGACCGGGCGAACGACACGATCTCGTGCTTCCCGGTCACCAGCTTCGCCATCCGGATCGCGGCCTCGTTCGACTCGGCTCCAGTGGTCAGCAGCAGCGCCTTTTCCAGCGGTGACGGCAAGGTCTCGGCCAGCCGTCGCGCGAGGTCGACGACGGGGCGGCTCAGCATCCCGCTGAACAGATGGTCCAGCGAGCCGATCTGCCGCCGCACGGTCTCGACGATCTCCGGATGCGAATGCCCGAGGATCGCGCTCATCTGCCCGGACGTGAAGTCGAGGATCCGCCGCCCGGACTCGGTGAACAGGTAGCTCCCGGCGGCGTGGTCGATGATCTCGCGGGTGAAGTCGCCGGCCCCGGCATAGCGCACGAGGTGCCGGTCGGCGTCGGCCCAGAAACGGTCGGTGGTGGACAGGTCGGTGAGGGGAGCAGCCATGTCTCGACGGTAAAACCCCGCCGAGCGACACGTCCAGCTCACGATTCCGGCTGTGCTGTTCGGCTGATCCGTACAACAATGGGTGCCATGCTCAATCCCTGGAGGCTCAGCCTGTTGAGCAGGCTGGACACGCTCGGCACCGTTCGCGCGGTCGCGAAAGCTGCCAACCTGAGCGCGTCGAGCGTGTCCCAGCAGCTCGCGGTCCTCGAGGCCGAGACCCGCACGAAGCTGCTGGAACGCACCGGCCGCCGCGTCCGGCTGACCCCGGCCGGACGCATGCTGGCGCGCCGCGCGCGAGCGATCCTCGACCATATGGACACCGTCGAGGCCGAGTTGCGCGGTCTCGGCGAGGGGCCCGCGGGGCACGTCCGCCTCGGCGCCTTCCAGAGCGCGATCCACACCATCGCCGTCCCCGCGGTGAACCGGCTCGCCCGTTCGCATCCGAGCCTCCAGATCGAACTGCTCGAACTCGAACCGCACGTCAGCATGCCCGCGCTCCGGGTCGGCGACGCCGACGTCATCATCACGACCACGGATTTCGTCGAGCAGCCGCTGGGGCCCGACATCGATCTGGTGCCGCTCGCGACCGACCCGATCGTGCTCGTCGTCCCGCCCGGCCATCCGGCCGCGGGCCGGGGCCCCGCCGACCTCGCCGCGTACGCGAGCGAGCCCTGGGCGTTCGACATCCCGCAGTCGTACATGGCGAACCTCGCCACCCGGCTCTGCCGCGAAGCCGGTTTCGAGCCGCGCGTGATCGCCCGGTTCAGCAACTACATGATGACCTTGCAGCACGTCGAGGCCGGGCTTTCGATCGCGCTCCTGCCCGGCCTCGCCGTCGACAAGCGGTACCGCGTCGCCACCCGCGAGCTCGCGACGCCGGTCGACCGCTCCATCACCGCGGCGATCAGGCGCGGGTCCGCGCCTCGCGCCGCTGTCGACCTGGTTCTCGAGGCGATCCGGAGTCATCCGGAACTGCCGCTGTGAACCCGTGCCGTCGCGCCACCAGCACCACGGCCAGCGTCGGCACGAGCAGCACCAGCACACTCCACGGGAACGACTCCGCGCCGAATCCGTCGAGGAGGACGCCGCCGGCGATCCCGCCGCCCGCCATCGCCGCGTTCCACAGGGTGACCAGCATGGCCTGCGCGATGTCGGCCGCGCCGCCCTTGTCGCCCGCCCGCGCCGCGGCAGTCTGCAGCAGTGTCGGCACGCCGCCCCAGCCGAGCCCCCACAGGGTCGCGGCGACGTAGACCAAAGCCGGATTCTCGCCCAGTAGAGCCAAAATCGTCGCCCCGAGTGCGACGAGCACGGTGCCCGCGACGGTCAGCGCTCGCAGCCGCCGGTCGATGTGGACGCCGACGAGCCAGATGCTGACCATCGACGCCAGCCCGAACACCAGCAGGATCCGATCGACCGAGCCGCCCATCGACACGTGTTCGAGGAAGGTGGCGATGTAGGTGTAGAGGATGTTGTGCGCCAGCACGAACGTCAGCGTCACGAACAGCACCGCGGCGACGCCGGGCACGGCGAGCGTCTTGCGCACCGGGAGCCTGCCGCTCTTGTCCTGCCCTGGGAAGTCGGGGACGCCCACCGCGATCCAGCCCAGCAGGCCGAGCGCGAGCACCGACATCAGCGAAAACGTCACCTGCCAGCCGAAGACGCCGCCCAGGAACGTGCCGGCGGGGATGCCGAGCGAGAGCGCGAGCGGGATGCCCGTCATCACGACGGCGATCGCCTTGCCCTGCACCGGTTCCGGCGCCAGCCGCCGGGCGTAGCCGGCCAGCAGTGCCCAGACCACGCCCGCCGCGATCCCGGCGACGAACCGCGCGCCGAGGGTCAGGGGATAGTTCGTGGACAACGCCGTGACCGTGTTGGCGACGGCGAACCCGGCCACTCCGGCCAGGAGCAAACGTTTGCGGCGCCAGCCCGCGGTCGCGGCGGAGAGGGGGATCGCGGTCAGTGCGGTGCCGATCGCGTACACCGTCACGAGCTGCCCGGTCGCCGCTTCGCCGACGCCGAGCCCGGCGCTCATCGCGGGCAGCACGCCCGCGGGCAAGGCCTCGGTCAGGACGGTGACGAACGCCGCCGTGGTCAGCGCGAGCAGCGCGCCGAGCGGGAGTTTCGAAGTCATGGTCCGTATGCTCGAACCATCACATAGATGTGAAGGTCAAGTCGGCCGGGGTGAGGTGGCGCACATGCGGATCGGGGAGCTGGCGGAGCGGACGGGGACGTCGCGTCGTCTGCTGCGGTACTACGAGGAGCAGGGTCTCATCATCTCGGAGCGGCTGGCGAACGGCTACCGCGACTACGCCGAGCCGTCGGTCGACAGGGTCATCCAGGTGCGTGGTCTGCTCGACGCCGGGCTGCCCACCAGGATCATCAAGCAGATCCTGCCGTGCCTGGACAAACCCCGGCAGATCTACTTCCCGGACGCGACCCCGGAGATGCTCGAAACCCTGGAGGCCGAACGCGACCGGATGACCCGGCGGGCCGAATGCCTGCTCCGCAACCGGGACGCCATCACCGAGTACCTCGACGCCGTCCGCGCCCGTCGGTGAGCTCGGTCTTGACAGGGTGAGAAAGCGCTTTCAGGATGTGCTCAGGAAAGCGCTTTCAAAGGAGAACGGATGACCACGCGGAAACTCGGCGTCGTGATGAACGGCGTCACCGGGCGGATGGGCTATCGGCAGCACCTGGTGCGCTCGGTCCTGGCGATCAGGGAGGCGGGCGGGGTCGAGCTGGCCGACGGTTCGCGGGTGCAGCTGGAGCCGGTCCTGGTGGGGCGCAACGCGGACAAGCTCGAAGAGATCGCCACCCGGCACGGGCTGACCCGCTGGACCACCGATCTCGACGCCGCGCTCGGCGACGACGACCTCCCGCTGTACTTCGACGCGCAGCTGACCGCGGTCCGCGAGAAGTCGATCATCCGCGCCATCGACGCGGGCAAGCACGTCTACACCGAGAAGCCGGTGGCCGAGTCGGTCGAAGGCGCGCTCGCGCTGGCGCGGCACGCCGAGGCGGCCGGGGTCAAGAACGGCGTCGTCCACGACAAGCTGTACCTGCCCGGCCTGCTCAAGCTGAAGCGCCTGATCGACAGCGGTTTCTTCGGACAGATCCTCTCCGTGCGCGGCGAGTTCGGTTACTGGGTCTTCGAGGGCGACTGGCAGGCCGCGCAGCGTCCCAGCTGGAACTACCGCGCCGAAGACGGCGGCGGCATCGTCGTCGACATGTTCTGCCACTGGAACTATGTGCTGGAGAACCTCTTCGGCGCGGTCAACGCCGTGACCGCGAAGGCCGTCACCCACATCCCGGAGCGCGTCGACGAGAAGGGCGACCGGTACGCGGCCACGGCCGACGACGCCGCGTACGCGATCTTCGAGCTCGAAGGCGGCGTCATCGCGCAGCTCAACTCGTCCTGGTGCGTGCGGGTCCACCGCGACGAACTGGTGGAGTTCCAGGTCGACGGCACCAAGGGCAGCGCGGTCGCCGGTCTGCACAACTGCGTCATCCAGCCGAGGGAGGCCACGCCGAAGCCGGTGTGGAACCCCGATCTCGCGGAGACGCGGTCCTACCGCGCGCAGTGGCAGGAAGTGCCGGACAACGAGGACTTCGGCAACGGTTTCCGCGCCCAGTGGGAGCAGTTCGTCCGGCACGTCGTCGAGGACGCCGCGCACCCCTACGACTTCATGGCGGGGGTGCGCGGCATCAGGCTCGCGGAAGCCGGCCTGGAGTCCTCACACGAGGGCCGCCGGATCTCGCTGGGCTAGCGGCCGAAAACCGCGCTCGGATCCTCGGCGATCAGCACCGAGATCTCCCGGATCTTGCGGTTCGTGTGCTGCGACGCCTCGGTGAGCCAGCGGAAGGCTTCCTCGGCGTTCAGCTCCAGACGTGCCATCACGATTCCCTTCGCGGTGGCGATGGCGTCCCTGGTCTCCAACGCGGCGACCAGGGTCTCCGCCTGTCGTTCGGCGGCGGCCCAGCGGGACGCGGTCAGGATGATCGCCGAGATCGCCGAGGTGAACATCGCGACCAGGGCCGCCTCCACCGGATCGAAGGCGTTCTCCTCGAAGCTCCAGACGTTGAGCGCGCCGGCCAGCGGCTCGGTTTCGCGCCGCCTGAAATGGGACTCGTCCGGGACGAACAACGGGCAGGCCAGCGCGGTCCGCACGCCGAGCAGATCGGCGGTGGCGGCGAAATCCGGCCAGCGGGCGGCCGCGTCGGCGTCCAGCAGCGTCCGGACGATCGTCCCGCTCTCGGCGGCCTTCAGACAGGGGCCCTCGTCGGCGCTGTACTGCGCTTTGTCCAGGGGGAGCAGGGACTCGTCGGTCGCGGCGACGGTGCTCGGCTCGTCGTCCGAGTACAGCGTCACCGTGGCCGCGTCCGCGCCCGGCAGCAGGCCGACCACCTTCTTCGCCACCCGTTCCAGCAACTCGTCGCGGGGCTCGTCGAGCCGCATCGACTCCGTGAGCTCCCGCAACGCCGAAGCGGTGTCGCGAAACTGATCCATCGTGGCCCTTTCCCTCGGACGGCGGATTTCGCCGACCATCAAGAACGTACTCGTTCCGGCTAGCCGGGCATTGGCCGATTCGGGCTAACCCGGGGCCGATGGCCCGCCGGTTCGGTGGCCATCAGGCCTTCGCCGTGCGTGAGCCCGGGCAGCTGCTGTTCGAACCAGGCGACCTGGCCCAGCGGCAGCACACCGGTCAGCTCGGCCCGGTCGCCGCGGACCACCGAACCCGTGACGATCCCGCCGCCTTCGACCAGGCGGGAGAGCGTCGCGGTCACCGCGCCGGCGGGCAGTTCCACCTCGACCCGGCTGACCGGTTCGAGCACCTCGGTCCCCGCCTCCCGCAGCGCTTCTTCCAGCACGAACGGGGTGACCTTGCGGAAGTCGCCCGCCGCGCTGACCGGGCTGAAGTACCCGGTATGGGTGACGGTCACCACGCAGTCGATCACTTCCCTGCCGGACGGGCCTCGCCGCAGTGTCGCGTCGACGGTCTCCTCGATGGCCTTGTGGAAGGCGAGCGGGAGGGAGCCGAGTTCGACGTCGAGGCCGAAGGTCAGGCCGGAGCCGGGGGCGCCGGGGCCGACCCGCAGCCCGAGGGTCGCGAAGTACGGATTCCGCTTCTCCGTGATGAGCCACACCGAATGTCCCGTGCCGGTCGGCCGTTCGACGCAGACCGGCCGGGTGAGGCTGAAGGCGACGTCGAGACCGTGCTGCGTGGCGAGTGTCTCCGCGATGATCTCCTTCTGCACTTCGCCGTAGAGCCGGACCGAGATCCGGCGGGTCTCGTCGTCCTGCCGGACGGTGATCAGCGGATCCTGTTCCGCCAGTTCCTGGAGGGCGGTGAACACCGGCGCCGTCTCGGCGGGGGCGGCCGGGATGACCTCGGTTTCCAAGGCGGGCGGGGGAAACTGCGTGGACACACCGTCGTCTTCGGGGACGCCGAGGAGGTCGCCGATCCGGATCTCCTTGAGCCCGGTGACCTTGGCGATCTGCCCGGCCCGCGCACGGCCCTCGACGGTCTCGTCGCCGAGCTCGAAGACGCGTACCGCGCTCACCTTCGCCTCCGCCGTGACCGTCCCGCCCGGACGATGGAACCGGACGTGGTCCCGCGCGCCGAGCTCGCCGGAGAACACGCGGACATAGGCGATCTTCTCGTGCGCGCGGCCGCGTTCGATCTTGAACACCGCGGCGCGCAAGCGGTCGTCGGGTACGGGTTTTCTCGCTCCCGCAAGGAAATCGCGGATACCCGAAGTCAGCTCGGCGATCCCCTCGCCGCTTCGCGCGGAGCCGGAGAAGACCGGGGAGACGACGCCGAGCCGGGTCTGGCGGACGACCTCGGCCCGGTAGTCCTCGTCCGTCACGCTGTCTTCGAGGTACGCGGTGAGGAAGGCGTCGCTGTGCTCGGCCAGTTGCTCGGCCAGGCCGGGCGACGGCGCGATCGGGCGCGGCCGGACCTTCGCGGCCGCCGTGCCGAGACCGTCGACCGCCGACATCGGCACGCAGGCGACGCCGAGGCGTTCGGCGAGGTCGGCCAGGAGGTCGTCGTGCCGGGCGCCCGCGCGGTCGATCTTGTTGACGAAGATCAGCACGGGGATCCGCAGCCGCTTGAGCGCGCGCATGAGCACCCGGGTCTGCGCCTGCACGCCCTCGACGGCGGACACGACGAGGACGACGCCGTCGAGCACGCGCAGCGCGCGTTCGACCTCGGCGATGAAGTCCGGATGGCCGGGGGTGTCGATCAGGTTGACGCGCAGGTCGCCGACGCGGAAGGCCACGACGGCCGAGCGGATGGTGATACCGCGACGGCGTTCCAGGTCCATCGTGTCGGTGCGGGTGTCCCCGGCGTCGACGCGGCCGAGGGTGCCGATGGCACCGGTGTGATGGAGCAGGCGCTCCGTCAGGCTCGTCTTACCGGCGTCGACATGGGCGAGGATTCCGAGGTTCAGGTACTCCATGGATGAACGGCTCCAGGGCTGTCGAAAGGTCCATACGGCTGGGGGACTCGACAGCTCGGCGCATGCCGTTCTCCTTCTTTCCGGGAAAGACCCTGGTCGGGCCGGACGTTAGCAGCGTGTTTCCGGCCGGTCACGCGATTTAGCACCGGCCGTTGACTTGAGGCGGCCCATGAGCTGTAATTCTCGAACAATTCAGCGCAAGAACATGACAAGAGTCAGGAAGATTCCGCTCAGTCCCCTCCCGGAACAGAGGAATGTCATGAGAACGAGGCGCCTTCTGACGTACGCCGCCCTGTCCCTTCTCCTGGCCCCACCCGCCATAGCCGCGGCCGATCCCCCAACGGCCTCGGCGGCCCCTGCCGCAGCCGCCGAAGCGGCCGACGCGACGTACACCGCCAGCAGCCAGCTGCCCGGTTACGCCGTTTCGAACGTCGGCGACGGGAACCAGGCCACCTACTGGGAAAGCACGAACAACCAGTTCCCGCAATGGATCCAGGCCGACCTCGGCGCGGCCACGAACATCGCCCGGCTCGTGCTCAAGCTGCCGTCCGGCTGGGAAGCCCGCACCCAGACGTTCTCGGTGCAGGGCAGCGGGAACGGTGCGAGCTTCAGTGATCTCGTCCCGTCGGCGGGCCACCGGTTCGACCCGGCGACGGGCAACACCGTCACCCTCGACGTCACAGGGAACACCAGGTTCGTGCGGCTGAACATCACCGCCAACACCGGCTGGCCCGCCGCCCAGCTCTCGGAGTTCGAAGTGCACGGTCCGGCTGGCGGGGACACGCAGCCGCCGTCCGCTCCGGGGAACCTCGCCTACACCGAACCGTCGAGCGGCAAGATCCGGCTCACGTGGTCGGCTTCGACCGACAACACCGGCGTCGCGGGGTACGACGTGTACGCCAACGGGCAGCTTCGCGGAAGTGTCGCGGGTGACGTCCTGACCTACACCGACGACCAGCCGGAAAGCGCGACCGTCGCGTACTCCGTGCGGGCACGCGACGCGGCGGGCAACCAGTCGCCGAGCAGCGGAACGGTGACCAGGACGGGCACGCGTGCCGGGACGAATCTCGCGCTGGGCAAGCCGATCACGGCGTCTTCGGTACAGCATTCCTACGTCGCGGCCAACGCCAACGACGACTCCCTGACCACCTATTGGGAGGGCGCGGCGTACCCGAACCTGCTGACCGTGGCGCTCGGGTCCAACGCCGACCTCGACCGCGTCGTGGTCAAGCTCAACCCGGATCCCGCCTGGGCCCAGCGGACGCAGACGATCGCCGTCGAAGGGCGTGACCAGGGCGCGGCCGCGTTCACCACGCTGGTGCCCGCGCAGACGTACACCTTCACCCCGTCGAGTGGCAACACCGTGACGATCCCGGTCGGCGGTCGCGCCGCCGACATCCGGCTGCGGATCACCGCCAACTCGGGCGCCCCGGGCGGGCAGGCCGCGGAGTTCCAGGTCTTCGGTGTCCCCGCCCCGAATCCCGACCTCACGGTCTCGGGTGTTTCGTGGTCGCCGGAGCGTCCGGTGGAGACCGACGCGATCACGGTGTCGGCGACCGTCCGCAACGCCGGGACCGCGGCGTCGGGCGCGACGAACGTGAACCTCTACCTGGGCACGGCGAAGGTCGGCACGGCGCCGGTCGGCGCACTCGCCGCGGGAGCGTCGGCGACCGTTTCGGCGGACATCGGCACCCGGGAAGCGGGCAGCCACCAGATCACCGCGAAGGTCGACGAGGCCAACACCGTCGTCGAGCAGGACGAGGGCAACAACTCCTACACCGGCGCGACGGCGCTCGTCGTCAGCCCGGTCCAGAGTTCCGACCTCGTCGCGGCCACCGCCTGGTCGCCGAACAACCCGACGCCGGGCGGCACCGTGACCTTCTCCGCGACGGTGCGCAACCAGGGCACGGTCGCCTCGGCGGGTGGCGCCCACGGCGTGACGGTGACGATCACCGATCAGAACGGCACCGTCGTCAAGACGCTCAGCGGCTCGTACTCCGGCGCGATCGCCGCCGGGGCGACCGCTCCGCCGGTGAACGTCGGCACTTGGACCGCCGGGAACGGCCGGTACACGGTCAAGACCGTCGTCGCGAACGACGCCAACGAGTTGCCCGCCAAACAGGGCAACAACACGAGCACGCAAACGTTGTTCGTCGGCCGTGGCGCGAACATGCCCTACGACCTGTACGAGGCCGAAGACGGCGTGGTCGCGGGCGGCGCGTCCGTGATCGGCCCGAACCGGAAGATCGGCGATCTCGCGGGCGAGGCGTCGGGCCGTAAGGCCGTGACGCTGAACTCGACCGGCTCCTCGGTCGAATTCACCACCCGCGCGGCCACGAACACCCTGGTGACCCGGTTCTCGATGCCGGACGCCGCGGGTGGCGGCGGGCAGAACTCGACGCTGAACGTCTACGTCGACGGCACGTTCTTGAAGGCCATCGACCTGACTTCGCGTCACGCGTGGCTCTACGGCCCTGAAGCCTCGCCGCAGAACTCGCCGGGAGCCGGTCCGGCGCGGCACATCTACGACGAGGCCAGCATGCTGCTCGGCACGACCGTGCCCGCCGGGCACAAGATCAAGCTGCAGAAGGACGCCGGCAACGGCTTGAACTACGCGATCGACTTCGTGAACTTCGAACTGGCCACGGCGGCCGCGAACCCCGACCCGGCGCGCTACGCCGTCCCGGCCGGGTTCAGCCAGCAGGATGTGCAGGCCGCGCTGGACAAGGTCCGCCAGGACCCGAACCTCACCGGCGTCTTCCTGCCGCCGGGGCAGTATCCGATGACGAACAAGGTCACCGTGTACGGCAAGCCGATCACGGTGCTCGGCGCCGGGCCGTGGTTCACGAAGTTCACCGCGCCCGCCGGGCAGGAGAACACCGACATCGGGTTCGACGCGCAGGCGAGCGCGAGCGGTTCGACGTTCGGCGGGTTCGCCGTGTTCGGGAACTACACGTCCCGGATCGACGGGCCGGGCAAGGTCTTCAACTTCACGAACGTCACGAACATGACCATCGACGACATCTGGGTGGAGCACCAGATGTGCCTGCTGTGGGCGACCAATGTGGACAACACGACGGTGAAGAACTCGCGGATCCGCGACACGTTCGCCGACGGGGTCAACTTCACCAACGGCAGCACGGGAAACCGGGTCACCAACAACGAGGCCCGCTCGACCGGTGACGACAGTTTCGCGCTGTTCGCCGCCACGGACCTCAACGCGGGCAACCAGTACGACAACGTGTTCGAGAACCTGACCGTGCTGCTTCCTTGGCGTGCGGCGGGGCTGGCGGTGTACGGCGGGTACGGCAACACCTTCCGGAACCTGTACATCGCGGACACGCTGACGTACTCGGGGATCACGATCAGTTCGCTCGACTTCGGCTATCCGTTCCTGGGATTCGGCCCGCAGCCGACGACCGTCCAGAACGTCTCACTGGTCCGCACCGGTGGTCATTTCTGGGGGCAGCAGACGTTCCCCGCGATCTGGATGTTCTCCGCCTCCAAGGAGTTCAGGGGGATCCGGGTGTCCGATGTGGACATCCAGAGCCCGACGTACAGCGGCATCATGTTCCAGACCAAGTACACCGGAAACCGTCCGGAGAACCCGGTCGAGGACACGGTGCTGACGAACGTGTCGATCACCGGAGCGCATCGCAGCGGTGACGAGTTCGACGCGAAGTCGGGGATCGGGATCTGGGTCAACGAGCTGCCGGAACCGGGGCAGGGCCCGGCAGTCGGCTCGGCGACGTTCAATGGGCTCACCCTGAGCGACAACGCCGAAGACATCCGGAACACGACGAGCACGTTCACCATCAACCGCACCTGAGTGCCCCCTCGTGAGTGGCAAGGACGGTTCTAACCGTCCTTGCCACTCACGAGGCCCAGGGCGTTGCTGAAGTGCGGAATCCGTGCTTCACTCCTTGCCATGCCGTACCGACGGACCCCGAAGACGCAGGCAAGACTGGACTCGCAGCGAGGCGAGATCCTGGCCGCGGCCATCGCGCTGCTGGCCGAGACCGGCTACGCGGGCTGCTCCATGGCCGCGGTCGCCACGCGGGCGGGCGTGGGCACCGGCAGCGTGTACCGGCAGTTCCCGTCCAAGGCCGATCTCGTCGTCGAGGTCTTCCGTGAGGTGGTCTCCCGGGAGGTCGACGCCGTCGAGGCCGCCGCTTCCCACGGCGATGTCCGCGAGCGGGTGGTCGCCGTGATCGAGACCTTCGCCGGGCGGGCGTTGAAAGCGCCGAGGCTGGCGTACGCGTTGCTGGCCGAGCCGGTCGACGCCGTGGTGGAGGCCGAGCGGCTGGTCTTCCGCCGCGCGTTCCGCGAGGTCATCGCCAGGAACATCGCCGACGGCGTGAAGCGGGGCCTGCTGCCTTCGCAGGACGCGGAAGCGACCGCCGCGGCACTGGTCGGCGCGGGCGCCGAGATGCTGGTCGGCCCCCTGGCCGGGGACGGCGGCCCGGACACGATCCCGCACCTGGTCACCTTCACCCTTCGCGCGCTGGGAGGCTCCGATGGCGTTTGAGACGCTCACGTACCGCGTCCAAGACCGGAAGGCCTACCTGACCCTGAACCGCCCCGAGCGGCTCAACGCGATCAACGACGTCATGCCCGGCGAGATCCGGCAGGCCGTGGAACGGGCGAACGAGGACGACGCGGTCCGGGTGATCGTGGTGCGTGGCGAAGGCCGGTCGTTCTGCGCCGGATACGACCTCAAACAGTTCGCCGAGGGGGACACCGAAGGCCGCTGGAACCAGGGCCCGGTCTGGGATCCGATCAAGGACTACCGGGGGATGAAGCGCAACACCGACGACTTCTTCAGCCTGTGGCGGTCGCTGAAACCCACCATCTGCCAGGTGCAGGGGCACGCGATCGCCGGCGGCAGCGACATCGCGCTGTCGTGCGACGTGCTGATCATGGCGACCGACGCGCGCCTCGGCTATCCGCCCGCGCGGGTCTGGGGCTGCCCGACGACCGCGATGTGGGTCTACCGCGCCGGAGCCCAGCGCGCGAAGCGGATGCTGCTCACCGGCGACACCATCGACGGCGCCACCGCGGCGGAATGGGGACTCGCGCTCGAGGCGGTGGAACCCGGACGGCTCGAAGCCGCCGTCGAGGAACTGGCCGACCGGATGGCCGGCGTGCCGACGAACCAGCTGGTGATGCAGAAACTGATGATCAACCAGGCCTACGACAACATGGGTCTTTCCGGCACCCAGACCCTCGCGACGCTTTTCGACGGCATCACCCGGCACAGCCCGGAAGGCCGCTGGTTCCGCGAATTCGCCGAACGTGATGGTTTCCACGAGGCGGTGGCCTACCGCGATTCCGGACAGGTCATCCCGGACGGCGGCGGACCGCTGCCGGAGCACACGGATCCGAGGAGGTCGTCATGACCGCGAACACCGAAAGCGAACGGGTCGCCGAGCGTCTGCAACGCTCCTCCGCGCGGCTCTCCTACGACCCGGACGTCGATGTCGACTGGCTGGCACCGCTGGTCGAAGGCGCGTACGGCAAGACACCGGAACGCTGTTCCTTGTACGGCACCGCATTGTGGGAGCGCCTCGACGAGGGGCAGCGCGCCGAACTGAGCCGTCAGGAGGCCGCGGCCGCGGCGGCGTCGGGTATCTGGTTCGAGCTGATCCTCATGCAGGGCCTCGTGCGTCACGTCTACAACAGCGACCCGACGACGCACAACGCGCAGTACGCGCTCACCGAGATCGCCGACGAATGCCGTCACAGCACCATGTTCGCCCGCTCGATAGAGAAGAGCGGCGGTGTCGTCCGGCGCCCCAGCCGCACGGCGCATCGCGCGGGTAAGGTGTTCGGCGCGATCTGCGGCCCGGCGTTGCTGTTCGCCGGCGCCATCTACGTCGAAGAACTCGCCGACGGCATGCAACGCGAGATGATGCGCGACGACAGCCTGCAGCCGATGATCCGGATGATCTCCCGCATCCACGTCATCGAAGAGGCACGCCACATCAGCTTCGCCAAGGACGAACTCGGCCGGGCCTGGGCGCGTCACGGTCGCGTCGGCCGCGAACTGATCCGATGGGCGATCGCCGGGATGGCCTACGTCGCGACGTCGGAGTTGTTGCACCCCAAGGCATACACCTCCGTCGGCCTCGACCCCCGCGAAGCCCGCCAGGTCGCCACCGCGAATCCGCACTGGCGCCGGACCAAGGCGGCGTGGGCGGCCAAGGCCGTCGACCACTTCACCGAGATCGGCCTCATCGGCGGCCCGAGCCGACGGCTCTGGCGCCGCGCCGGCGTCCTCGACTGAACGAAAAGGAAGGCAACCCCATGTCCGCACGCACCGGCAAGCTCCTCGGCCTCGGCATCGCCGCGACCGGGCTCGCCCACTTCGCCGCTCCGGCCGCTTTCGAACCCGTGACGAAGATGGCCTTCGCCGACGACGTCCGCAACTGGACCTACCGCAACGGCGCCACCGAACTCGCCATCGGCCTGGCGATCGCGGCCCGCCCCACGCGGAAGGCCGGTGTCGCCGGGCTGGCCGTCTACGCCGGATGGCTGGGCAAGCGGGTCCTCACCCGGCGCTGACCTGACCCGGCACGCCTCGCCGACCGAGGCGTGCCGGTGCCCGGTGATCAGGAGCCGGTCTGCTGCCTGATCCAGCTCAGGTGCTGGGCGATGCCGGTGTAGAGGGTGCTGGTGGCGCATTCGCCGCCGTTGTCGCCGGGGCCATGCGTCTCCCCGACGAGCGTCCAGCGTCCGGTGGTGCCGACGACCGCCGGTCCACCGGAATCGCCGTGGCAGGCGGAATGCCCGCGGTCACCGGAAATGCAGACGTCGCCGGAGCCGCCACCGCCGGCGTAGCAGGAGCTGCTGGGAAGCACCCGGAGATCGATCTGGCGAAGCGTGGTCGGGGTGCTGCAGCTCGGCCAGCTGGTGCACCCCCAGCCGAGGAGCCGCGCGGTGGTGTTCGGCGCCGGGTTGCTCGTGGCCATCGCGACCGGAGTGGCGCGGACGGCCGTGGACAGGTGCATGAGGGTGAGGTCGGTACCCGGCTTGTTGACGCGGCGGTCGATTCTGCCGACTTCACCGCCGGAGTACTTGTTCGTCGAGCCGATCCGGCCCTGCGACGCGCCGCCGCAGTGGGTGGCCGTCACGATCCATTGGGGCGCGACGAGACTGCCGCCGCAGCCGTTGTTGAGCGAGACCATAAAACTGTAGGTCTCCGTGGCGGTGCCCCCGCCGATGATCGAGGGCTGGACACCCGAGTCCGTTTGGGCTTGTGCGATCCCGGGCGCGGACACCGCGAGTGCCGCAGCCAGGAACCCGAGTGCGATCGAAGCGATTTTTCGCATGGTTGCTCACCTTCGGGCGGCCGAGCCGCCTGGTGGTCGGGGGAGAAACGAGGGCGATGCCGGCCGCCCCAAGATGTCCGACGACGGGAGAGCCGGAATACCTTCCTAGGTAGGAAGACGAAAGTCGCGGATCGTTCCGCCTGAAGCCGGGCGCGCGGAACCCCGGCCTGCCTCCCCATTTCCGCCATGGGAGGGCTTTCGTCGTGGAAAGCCCGGAATGTTCACGGTCCGGATCAGCGAGTTCGGATAGCCATTGATCGATGCTTTGGAATGGTTTCTCCGAATTGTCCGGAAGATCAGGGACATTCTCGAAAGGTGCGCACTCGAAGACTATGTGAGCCCCAGGACGACCTGGGCCAGAAACGCCGAGGTGAAGAAAGAACCGGCGAAAACGAGAAGTGTCACGACGACCGCGCGCCAGCTCAAGGTCCGAAGGATCCTCAGTTGCCGGATGGTCACGCACAGACCGACGCAGCTGAGCACGGCGGTGGCCAGCGTCAGCAGGTCGACGGCGGACAGGACGCGCACCATGGTCGCCGACCACGGCGGTCCCGGAACGGTCAGCGCGGCACCGACGAGCGCCGCCCACAGCACGGTCGGCACGAACCGGCCGGTCCGGTCGCCGAGCATCCGCACCCCGAAGGCGAGGGCCAGCAGCAAGAACATTCCTGGCGCCGCATGCCATCCCGCGGTGACGAGCAGCAGCGCGGTCACGGCCAAGCCGGTCACCAGCCGAGAGGGGACGACAGTCGCCGACGGCTCGACGGTATCCCCGGAGATCAACCGATTCCGCACGGCGGTGGGGGAACGGTACAGCCGCTCCAGCACCGGCAGGACGACGAAAGCGCCCAGCAGCACGGTGGTGACGTAGGTCAGCACGTCACTGGCCGTCGCCAGCGCGACGATGTCGTCCTGGGGCAGGTCGCGGGAACCGTGCGCGAGCGAACCCGCGCAGGAGATCGTCATGCCTCCGCTGCCGACCCCGCAAGCCATCGCCAGCGCCGTGGAACTGAACAGCGGAATGGCCGAGCCGATGCCCGCGAGTGCGGAGAAGAACAAGGATCCGAAAAGCGTGCCGCTGATGTAGGTGGCGAGAACGCCGGAACCTTCCGGGCCGGAGATGCCGTATCGCTCGGTCACCAGGGCGATGCTCGGCTCGCGGCCGATGGAGAAGGTGGCGCCGATACTCGCGCGGCCGAAGCCGAGCAGCAGGGCCGCCGGGAAGGCCAGCAGCACGGTCCCCGCTTTTCCGAGGCTCTGCACGAGGATCGCCGGCCCGGCCTCCACGATCGTCGGAAGTGCCGTTCCCAGCACGACTCCGGCTCGCACCACGAAGACCACGGTCAACAGTTGCAGGAGTTGCCCGGCGCAGGACCAGATCGGTGCGGCCGCCTCCGGACGCCGCCAGGACAGCGACAGGTTGAGGGCGACCGTGATCACGAAGGCGAAGAAAAGCGGAAGCAGGACGAGCGCGAACGTGCCGATCCGTAGTTCCAGTGCGCCCGCGTACTCGGTTCCCAAGGTGACCAGCGCGCACAACGCGGTGACCCCGATGACGACCCCGGCCTTGGCGCGTGATGACATGGCCACCCCCCGGAACCCACCATGCCCGATGATCCTCTTTCGGGACAGGGGCGCGGTCAGTCGTCGGCGGCGGCCGCGTTGATCAAGGCGATCAGCTGACCGCGGAAGTGGTCGTAGTCCTCGACGGCTCCCAGCAGCACGTCTGACTCGCGTTCCTCGCGCCGGGCGGCGGCCAGGACGCGGCGCCCGGCGGCGGTGATCTTGACCGAAACGCGGCGGCGATCGCGCCGGTCCTGGGCACGCACGATATGACCGGCGCGGTCGAGGTGGTCCACCGTCCGGCTCATGGTCTGGTCGGTGACCCGGCACAGGACGGCGAGCTCGCGCTGGGACCGCGGCCCGTCGGCGAGGTGGAGCAAGGAGATCAGGCCCGCGTGGGTGAGCCCGCGGTCGGCGAGGAAATCGTCGAAGCGTTTCTCGACCAGCCGGGCCGCCATGGACAGCAAACGTCCGGTCGGCCAGTTGGCCACATCGGCGCTTACCTGGTCAGGGCGGTGCGCGACCGCCAGCTCGTCTCCCTCGGCCACGCGGGCATCATCCCAGATCAGCCCACGTCGACCCCGGACGGCACGCCCGTCCCCGACGCGAGAGTTCCTCAGCATGCTGATCATATGCATAATGTTCAGCATGCTGAACGACTTGCGTCATCCGGTGCGGTACGTCGTGCTGTTCGGCGTGGTGGGGAGTGCCCTGCTCACCGGCTTGGTCTGGCTGCTCGGCCAGCGGCTCCAGGGAATCGCGCTGCTGCCGGATCAAGGCGCGTCCTGGTACTACTGGAAGCTGCCGGAGCCGACCGTGTGGACCAGGGCGAGCGCCTGGCTGGGGTACGCGCTGCACCAACTCGTCTCGTGGGGGCTGATCTACTACGCCCAGACCCGGGTGCGCCGCTACACAACCGGCCTGCACCCGGTGAACGTGATCGCGCTCGCGGCGAACGGGTTCTTCATCGCGCTCCACACCGTCCAGACGCATCTGTTCTACGACGGGCTCGCGCAGGACGTGTCCATCTTCAGCTCGCAGGGCTCGGTGGTGCTTCTGCTGGTCGTCGTGCTGGTGATGGAGAACAAACGCCGCGGGATGCTGCTGACCTGGTCGGCGCCGATCTCCACCGAGGTCACCAGGATCGCGCGCAAGTACCACGGCTACCTCTTCAGCTGGGCCGCGATCTACACGTTCTGGTACCACCCGATGGAGGCCACGAGCAGCCATCTGATCGGCTTCTTCTACATGTTCCTGCTTCTTTTGCAGAGCAGTCTGATGTTCACGTCGGCGCACACGAACCGATGGTGGACGCTCACGCTGGAACTGCTGGTGGCGGTGCACGGCACGATCGTCGCGGTGATGAACTCCGGCCCGGACGGGATGTGGCCGATGTTCCTGTTCGGTTTCGTCGCCATTTTCGTGCTCACCCAGATGCACGGCCTCGGGCTCGGCAAGGCCGCGCGCTGGTGGATCGCGGCCGTCTTCGCCGTCGCGGTCGTCACGGTCTATTCGTGGCGAGGATTACCGCGGATCGACGAAGTGATCCGGATACCCGCGATCGAGTACCTGCTCGCCGCGATACTGGCGCTGCTCCTCTGGGCGGGAATCCGGGTCGCCGAGCTGATGCGGCGGTGACCTTGCCTGCGGGTTTCCGCTCAGGCGCAAAAGCCTCGCCGGTCGGCGAGGCGGACGGCAAGCTGTTCCCAAGCCCAAGGGGAGGGGAACGATGATCCGGTTCGAAGATCGGCGAAATCCTGGACGTGACGTCTTTCCGGTTCCGCGAGGACGACTGTCGCTGCGCGGAGGGCTCAGCCCAGCAGCGCGGCACCCATCGGCGTGAGATTGTGCAGCACCACGGCTCCGTGGCGTCGGCTGGCGATGAGCCCGGCGTCGCGGAGCACCGTGGTGTGCCGCGAAACCGCGGCCGCCGAAATACCGAGCCGGTCGGCCAGTTCGCCACTGGTGAGGCAGCCCGCGACCGCGTACAGGACGGCCGCGCGGGTCCGGCCGAGCAAGGTGGCCAGGTGTTTCGGCAGCGGAGCGGGCTCGTGCTCGTGGGACACCGGGAAGACGAGGACCGGTGGAAGGTCGTCGTCGGCGAGGGCGACGGGGGTGTCCCAGCAGAAGTAGGACGGGACGAGCCGGAGACCGCGACCGTCGAGGTGGAGGTCGCGGTCGATGGGGTAGCGCA
>Ga0307518_10001273_pt1 | contig 18933 bp, 29 predicted proteins | sample 25_EM_MG_FD_203889 | JGI IMG/M metagenome (GOLD analysis project Ga0307518, IMG submission 203889) | Populus trichocarpa ectomycorrhiza microbial communities from riparian zone in the Pacific Northwest, United States - 25_EM | ecosystem: Host-associated > Plants > Roots > Unclassified | place...
CTTACAATAACCCAGACCCAGATGTGGGTTGCTTAGGCTGCCGGCATAATTCGAGTATGGGTAAGCCTGAAGACCGACTTGTGAGAAGGTGGATGCAATAAGAAGGAAGGAAGCTCACCGAGCCTGGTAGGTCGTAATGTGACGAGGAGTACGGGCCGCCAAACGAGCGGACGCTGCCTGGCGTTGACATGTAGCTTAAGGAAGGTCTGCGGGACCTCGAGTAGTACGGGTCTGCTGAGTACGATGAGTATGCTGTAGAGAAGGCCATGTTTGCGAGGTGGTGCTAAGTGAGAAGAAGCGGAAAAGAACAGAGGAGAACCAAGGTGTTTTTATAGTACCTGAGCGGGAGTGGCACTGTCGAGTTTGCGGCGGATACCTCCAGAGTGCCTCGAGGACGCATTGAGGACCAGTGTGGAATGTGGGAGACAACGTTGTCACTGATCTAGGTAACCCAATTTGCAAAACACCGTATCGCATAAAGAGTAAAGGAATCCCTGGGAGCCCCGTGACGAAGTGGAACGGGAGTACGGAATACCAGCGAAGACCTAGTAGCTGGCCACATTGATTGTCAGATGAAGGTTAAAGGCAATCCGACCCGGTATAAGGGCTCTGATGCGATACGCCAATACAAGCAAGATAGCTACTGAGGGTGGCTGCGGGATCTGATATATCTGATAGGTCGGTGAACCCATGGCCTCGAGGTGGCCGCATGTCATCGAATGTAGTGGGGCAGTGAGCCTCTGACTCTGGAGCGGGGAGCGGCCACGAAACTGCATAGTTACTGAAACCTGTCGTACATTGGGTGCGGTGCTGACAGAACCTAGGTGTTGGGAGCAATTGTGAGGAGCGGGAGTAGAGTTCCGTATATGGTCACGTGCAAAAGTTGTACTCGAGTTCACCGTCAGTATCATTGTACTCCCGTCTCCAAGCTGTGGACACTGCTGAGGACTTGCTGTGTACAAAGCAATTTGCAACACGCATCCATGTTATGGTCATACTGATAAGTCTTTTGATTCAGCGGACCGTACGGTGCATTCCCAATCCCGACATGATTGGGGTTGGCCCGTTGGCCCGTGGCGCACGCGCGCATGACCCTCTTCCAATCTAATCCTTGCAGGTACAAGAGGGGACACACTTCCTTGTTTGGTGGTACTTTCGCGTTGGGCTATTGCGGAATCAAGTTTACCCCGGGCACCTCCATTGGATATTATAACGGTAGGACACCCAAGTTCCTGGGATGAATGCACTCCTTTGGCATGCTAGGTTCCTGCAAGTCATAAAGGAAGGTGTGTACATGCAAGAGGTGAACTTTAAGCCATTACGTAGCCGCCTTAACTGCAACCTGTACGAAGAAATATACAGTCAACAGTCACGCAACCCTGGATACTTTCCTGTTCCAAATCCGGACAGCTCATTCCGTCGGCTCTCCGAACAGGATCAACTTCTGACATGGGAAAGATATCGAGGTAAGTATTGGATATTCACCCTTTTTAAGATCACTACAGTGATGGTTATTTGAACGCTCCATCCATGAAAGCCCGGTTAACGAAAACCCTTCCCGCCAACTTATCCATGTAACAGTCAAGACTCGCCGGGCCAACCTTCAGGCAAGTCTGAATCGATTACTATTTAATTAGCCTACTAGCACTCGATGACGACTCAGTCTGTCTAACCAGAACGATGTAATGTTGTCGGGAACTCTACTCGGAGAAAGTACTGATGAATGATAGCATTATCGTCGAAATATTAATTGAGTATACGAGTACCAACGATGTGTAACAGTATTGGATGCAGCTTCTAGGACGACGAAAAATAAAGCACCGAGGATGCTGGAAGAATCACAGTCACCTGGAGCCATGTAGGTAAGATACTTGCAGGATGTCGAGATTACCCATCCTGCGAGACATCATACGAAGCTCCTAATATCCTAAATATTGCATCCCAGTCAAGAAGATAATTATTGGGTGATGAAGCGAGCGATGGGGGTATTTTAGGTGTGTGAGAACGTAAGATGTCTGCAAATGATTCCGCCGACTGTGGCAATCTGGATTCATCCAGACGAGCTGACGTGTCTATCCGAAGTACTGGTTTCCCAGGACGGCGGCGAGTTCGATGCGGAGCTCTTGGGCCCGCAGGTTTTCGTCTGCTCTGACAAGAGCCGATACTTGATTTCTGGTCTATCGCAGCTGACAAGGTCCTGGATGAAGACGATAACGACAGTGATGGCGAGGGGGGTCTATAGGAACTATCGGATAAATGAGAGTATATAGATAACCCTCGAGGCAAATCGGCCCGCTGGTATGCCCAAGTCCATGAATCCTGATTTTCAACCGTGAAGGTCGATTGTGGAAGCCGAGTACTGCGGGGTCGGGGACCCTGCACGCGTGAAGGTTTCCTGCAGATAAAGCCACCATCGCAAGACGATGCGACATCGTGTGCTTGCATAGTAGGTATAGTGCTTCAAGGAGGTCTTAGCAGCAGGAAGGGAGTGGAAATAAATAGGAACCCTTCTTACAACCAGCCTTTTTTAAGGCTCTAGGCGAAGATGTCGCTACCCTGGACGGTGATAAGAAACACTCGTAGAAGTACTACCAGGTGGAACCTCGCTAACAAAGCGCTCGGAAGGCGGGATACTGACCAATCATCTCCTGATGAAATTAGCATCCTCGCTATAATCTATCAGATGCGAAAATGGACCATACTGAAACGACACCGCATTGTTGATTCGGAAGAGGGGAATTATGACTGAAACTTAATATGACTTCTTTACCGGCAAATTATGCGGTTGACGAATAATGGATGGTGCGAACGCCGTGCTCCAAGTGGTAATGGGCGCGGAAGCCATAAATCCGGGCACAGGTTTGAGAGAATGTCTCCGCTCGAAAAATAGTTAGTCTCCCCAAGGCAGACCAAAGATCTATTCGATGGAAGACAATCGTTCCCTCTAAAAATAATAGGTTGTGCGGGTCTGCTTGTGCGCAGCGATGACCTATGTGAGAGTCAAGAACGACTAGTGTTTCAATATCATGATACACCATCGGGATGAGGCTTAGACGAGGCTTACTGAAGACGCGGATTATTTGAGGTTGGCAATGAACCATCAAGAGACTCAGGGGTACACCAAACCTGGCTCTTGCCAGATTGGCACGACCACTAGTACCTCGTCATGGCTGCCCTTGCAAACTTGAACACAACATCACTGAGCCTCAATCCGTCAATACTTGCCGATGAAATTGCTCTGGATGAAGTCCTTGACATGATCGACCCCCTTCGGCACCTGAGAAATCAGGATGACCTTGACGATCGTGAAGCTAGGCATGTAGTCCCAATCCAGCCGCGCTCTATCCAGAACGAAAGAATCCAGCTGACGTTCCCCAACCGCGCACCGAAGGACTATTGCTCTCCCTCGATACAAATTACTCTCAAAGTGGATGCATCTCCCGGCTGCGGGGGTATCGCATGGCCTGCTGGAGAGGTTCGTGTTCGGGAATCTCTCCCAACTTGGTCACGAAATCTGTAGACTTAGGTCCTCTCAAATTATATCACTCTCCGTGGCAAGCGGTATTGTCAAGGAAGAACGATATTAGAACTGGGGAGTGGGACGGGTCTGGTTGGGCTGGTGGCTGGTGCCCTTGGCGGGCGTGTTTGGATAACAGATCAAACGTTTGTCCCTGCTCCAGATTTGTATTTATGCATGATTGTATTGGGCCATCCCCCAGGCCGCTACTTGGAATCATGCACGAGAATGCGGTCCTGAACAACTTACAATCCCTCGTTACTGTTTCAGAGCTCAACTGGTGCGTTTCCATTACTTTCATCGCGTGGTCCACTCATGGTCTTCAGGGGAGAAAAAGTGCGACCGGAAATACCCCGTCCTGATATAATACTAGCGGCAGACTGCGTGTATTATGAGCCAGCCTTCCCTCTTCTGGTCAGGACGTTATCAGATTTGTCTGGGGAATCGACAGAAGTCTTGTTTTGCTACAAGAAGAGGAGAAAGGTGACGGGCTTACTTCTTTGACAGCATTCCAAGGGACTCAGGGTCCTCCAGGCTGACAAGCGCTTTTTCACGCTCCTTAAAAAGTATTTCAGTTGGAAAGAGGTACCCAGCCATGTGATCTTCTGATGGGATGGCACTGACCTGTGCTTCATTTGAACAGGTTGAAGATGACCCAGGTCGTGAGAGCTACAACCGCGAGGCAATCTCGTTGTTACTCCTGACCAAAAAGACTTAGTTTCCTGTATGGATGGGCAATCCCCGTTTTATGCGGACACCCAAACAGGGATGAGCATCAGATCATACGTGAAGAGAAACTTTACGGCGGCGCAATCTGATGTCTACCAACGCGTAATACGAATCAGAAAGACAGAAGCATGGGGGTAGAATGTGGCGCAAAGGACACTAGCAAGGGGTGCTGTGCAGAGTCCGAACATCTTTATCTTCCTAAGTTCTAATCTCTGTCACGAGTCAATACAACTGGTTGATATTATGATGGTGGTATCGTCTTAATCTTGAAGAAGTGCATGATTCACCGCCACCATGGCTGATCCAGAAGCGACTCACCTGCAGCCCATGTATTCCTCCGATTTCCTGCTTCAACGTTTCGGTGACCAGCTTATGCTGTTTGACAGTTGTCAACCCCTTGAAAGCCTCGCTTGCAATTCTAATCGCAAAGAATGAACCACAACCACCTGTTGGCAAAATTCAACACCTATTTGCCTATCCCACTACACAGACGTACCAGAGACATCTTGCACAGCTAGTTCTGTCGGAGAAAAGCGTTCTCTCAACTTCGAAACAATGGATTTCTCTGTGTTAGTTTCCGAAGTGGATAATGCACGTGTCCATAGTGGTCTTGAAACAACGAATCTTGTCAATGAAAACATGGCTCAGAAAATAGAATCCGGCGTCGTCGGAAACTACTGAGATTCAGCAGGTACATACACCAGTAAGTCACATGATCTTCTTCACCTTCGATTTCACAACTTGAATCTGGTCTTCTAATGCAAGCACATTTGCTGCTGGACGTGTTGTTGCGTCCAACCCTCCGGAATGGCTTTCGAACTACACTGCGACCCTCGATTGTTGGATTACAGGCCTCATCACTTGGCTTACTGAGCTGTCGTGCTAACCTTCCAGTTCGGACCTCCTTACCGCCACGGAGGTCATACTCGGTCATCACACGCCAGGGGTCTGCCAAGCTTCGAGAACTTGGCCCGCGCTTTTTGTCTACCAATTCGTCTCACTCAAGGGATGAGCCGTCTTCGCTACCTGTGCTTGCACCTCCCGTAGTTGGCCGATGGCTGCTGGTCTCCTCTGCATTGGTCTTTGCAGTCATTGTTGTCGGCGGTGTCACACGTCTTACCGAGTCAGGTCTTAGCATCACAGAATGGCGACCCATCACAGGTATCTTGCCACCTCTGACCGCAGAGGATTGGTCCATGGAATTCGAAAAATACAGTGCAACTCCTGAATTTAAGTTGTCAGTTTGCCATGGCTTGAATAAGTGCTATGTTGGAGCTGACAAACACCACCAGGATCAATCACTCCATATCCTTGGACCAATTCAAGCAAATATTCTACATGGAATGGGGACACCGTGTTCTCGGACGTTTGATTGGCATCACATTTGTTGTGCCATTGGCATACTTTGCAATCCGAAAGAAACTTTCCCCGTCAATGCCAGCTAAATTAACAGGGATGGCCCTTTTGATCGGTTTCCAAGGTTTCCTAGGATGGTACATGGTAAAATCAGGACTCGAGGACTCAATTATGGATACACCGGGTGCTGTACCGCGAGTCTCTCAGTACCGTCTGGCTGCCCACCTTGGTGCTGCGCTTGTTTTGTACGCTGGTATGTTGGGGACAGGACTTGCAGCAATTAGGGATTGGAAGTACGCCCATGGAGGCACTTGGAGCGGCTCTACCTCTGTGACGTGGGAAGATGTCCTTTCGAAACCGGCTGTAAAATCGTTTATCAGGAAATCTCGTGCTTTGACAGCGCTGGTAATCCTAACCGCTCTTTCGGGTGGGTTCTATTCCTCGGTCGCTCAATTGCAGCTCATTGTCCTGGGAAGGTGCATTTGTCGCTGGATTGGACGCTGGGTTGCTGTATAATGAATTCCCCCTAATGGGTGGGCGCATCGCGCCGCCTGCGGATGAATTATTCTCTCCCGCATATGCCAAACGAGCTGATAGATCTGACATCTGGTGGAGAAATATTTTTGAGAATCCAACAACAGTTCAATTTGACCACAGGGTCCTGGTAAGTCTCAGTACCTTTCTTTGGATCGGACAATCTTTATACACGGTTTCCTGGCAGGCCATGACAACATACCTCAGTACATGTCTCCTATATTTGCACAGCCGCCGTAAACCTTTTGGTGCCTTTTTACCGCCCGCAGCTCGGGCATCCATGACAGCGGCCTTTGTCATGGCAAATGTGCAAGTATTGCTCGGACTGGCAACTCTTCTCTATCTTGTACCCGTGCCCGTTGCGGCCTCGCATCAAGCGGGTAGTGTGGCACTGTTGACTACAATGATCTCTTTGCTTGTTGCATTGCGCAGGCCCACCAGGGCAGCACAACTCTGGCGTAATGCTAGAGTTCATGCCAGGAAGACCCCCCATTGATCGTAGTAGCACGAGCATTCCATCTAACCCCCTCTTCCGTTGTCCAATAGTTTACTCCATATAATGACTGTATTCTCATACTCGATGCTGTGATTGCTCGAGACATTGACACACAGGATACGTATCATGTTCCAGAGAAGCATATATCTACACATTATCCTGACATTTGTACATCTTCATCTGGGACTGGTGGGGGGACTGCATCTGCAGCCTCCTTCTGATCCATGCCTCCTAAGTAAACTGCCACAGTCTCCCCATCCAAGATGCGGAATTTACCAGGAGGTGAGACAGGCTTTTCATGCACACCGACAGGTCCAATGATGCCAATGGACGTGTTATTTATATTGAGTTCTTTGTCCTGCTGGAGTGTCTCCCTGAGTGCATGGAGGCCATGCTTGATTAGCTCCTCCAGAGAGCCTGTGAAATAAAAGATTAATATACATGATATAGGTCAGCCAAAAGGGCGGACGAACAGTCTGTGAAAGCCTTGTAATGCTTCTCCAGGTAAGTCTTAGCACTCTGGCTGCGAGCACCAATCGACATGGCAAAGTATTCGTATGAATTCCCGGACGGAGAGAACTCAAACAAGTGAGGACCACACTGGTCTTGCCCAATGACGAGGAATCCTACACCGTATGGTCTCCTACCGTATTCTTGGGTGTTGGTTTGCGCCTCTGTTCCTCGTGTGTGATGACCCAGAACAGAAGAAAACTCGGAAAGGGGGACTTACTGTCAGCAATAGCAGACACAAGGCGGTTGACTGGCATTGGTCGGTTGAAGACCATCCGCTCTCCCATAGCTTGTTGTCGCATGAAATTGCTTATACCAGGTCAAGCATCTCGTCCAAATGCGCGACTAGATCATACCTGAGCACGCGAGCGTCCGATGTCAAGCCTGCGATAGCAATGCCAACGTGGTCATCTATTCGAAACATCTTCTGTTGGTATGAGGCCAACTCTCCAGTCGAGCGCTGCGCGGTCCATCAGTAATATGCATATGCAGATTGAAAGAGAATCGGCGACCTTCAGGACTAACAATATGGCATGTGTCTTTGATCGCAGACCAACTGCCGCAGATCCTTGCTTCACGGCCTCGAGAGCATATTCGACTTGATGAAGACGGCCTTGAGGAGAAAAGACGGTATTATCCGAGTCATAGGTGTTTCTAAACTGCCGAAGGCCATCAATTTAGTGGAAAAACGACCTGATCAGCCTGTACACACCATGGTAGCAGACGAGGATGAGCAGGATGGTTTCCTCGACTTGGTGACGCGTACTTCTGAATGATCACGTGATACGGCGTATACAGTGTCTACGAGTCGCGATATGGGCTTGACAGGGCATACAATCAATCGAATAATATAGACTGGTAAATATATGTTGTTCAACGTGTGCCCTTCTTATCCGCCCGCCACTCCTTGAATATGCCGTCCAAGCTCTTGTATATCAAGTGCGAGGGCAAACAGCGGATGATCTCACCCACCCTTTCCTCCGCCTCCGATTTCCCCTTCTCACCATTCACCCTCTGTGCGTAGTCGAGTGCCATGTAGAAAATCGCGAGTACAGCTAGGGAGACATGGGTCTGTTGTGCACCATGACCTGTAGATTGAGTAAGAGCAGTGAGCAGGGGCCCAGAGATGCTTGGAGCAGAGATCGCAGGCGTAGACTGTGAGAAAGGCGTGGCGCGCTCCCCACGAACAAGCCTCAATAGTATCTCGAGCAGGTTGTCGACTTCGGTCATGTGGGTTTTGAGGAAACGTTGTCTCTCCGTTTGCACGCCAACAGGGGAATTTATAGCCCATCCATCCAGGACTGTCCAGATAGTGGGGGCCTGCGATGGACATCAATAACAAGTCGAAGTAGGGAAGACCATTTAGCTCATACCGGATCAGGATCCGTGACCTCGATCTTCTTCTCCCACCCGTCCGCGGCATCTCCAGTAACCCAAAACATGCGCCCAAATATGCTCTTCAGCCACTCTTGTACATCTCCGGACTTGACCCATTTGGGTTCAGATAATGGTCGGTCAGTGTCCAGGTAGACAATCAGGGTTGCTTTCGAAGGCAACGGGTTATTCCAGAAAGGAGGTATGGTTTCATCCATCATGGAAGTGTCGGATACCATGGGTAAAGGAGAATACGACTTCGCTGCCTCTGAAAGGCCTTCGATCTGAGGTAGTATAAGTAGGATCCACGCTACGAAAGATAAGTTTCACGCACAACGACCCCACTTATCTCATCGCCTCCTTCCTTCTCGAGGTTAATACACACCTCTATGCGGCCTTCGGTCCTGTAGACACGAAGGTACTGAACAACTTCGGCGTCAATGACTAACCGCTTGGTACCAGCGGCGTATGATATAGACAGTCGATTCGCAGATGGAACTCGCGCTTTCTTTGGCGTAACAACGGTCGCAGCATGCGTCGAATCGCCATAGGTGGAACTCGAAGAAGTAGAGAGTAGCGTATTGGATGTAGGCGACGCTGGCGGCTCCGGGAGGTGTTCCTGGTCGTTGTCCTGCGCGATGGTCTTGTTGTTCTCCAGAGTAGGCTGGGTGTCCCCACCGGGTTGAGAAGCGGCCTCCTCTTCTTGGGAGAACAGCCCTCCGTCTTGCGCATCATCGAGAATAGTGGATGTGAGTGAAGGGAAAGCTTGCAATGGTCTGAGTTCAGCACGATCGCTGGAAAATTGTGAATCGCCATGCCCTACGTGGTCAGCAGACTGTTCCTTCGCAGAGCGAGGCATATCAGACTGAGCAGCGGGGGTTGCAGAAGCACGACTGGATCCCACGTCAAATGAAGAACTCAAGGAGACACTTGACTGAGAAGCAAGATGGGATGACTCAACAAGAGGGGAGTTAAACAAGTTATCCACTTTCTCGTCAACAGCCCCAGGTTGCGTCGCTTCTGCAATGGTGACATCACTCTCCACTTCAGGTAGAACAAGGTGATCATCCATGTCCGGCTGAGTGTCCACAGCATCGGAGCATGGATCTGGAAGAACGCTTTTGTGAGGTTCTGATAGCTGATGGTCATCGACCCCAGCGTTATCACTGGCCTCATGGAGAATCAAAGATGGGAAAAGACCACCAGTATTAGGGTTGCCTTCAGAGAACAGGTTAGTTGCATGAAGCCTTCCAGCCGTCAGATGGACGCTCCAATAATACCCCAAAGCATCCATCGAAAGCACAAAACGGGGAAGTGGTCGAGAACTCACCATCACCCGCAACACTCGGCTCCGCATCCAAAGTCTTTGCTTCAGTGACAACAGTCTGAGAATCCTCAACCTGGCTCACGCAAAGTTGATCTTCATCATCGCCATGAGCGTCAGCATCAGTAACATCTGCTTCGCCCTCGGCAATCGCGGCCATCAGCCAGTCGCCATCACTCGCAGTCTCGGCGACACTAGGGGCTGCACTAGCCCTTCCCATCCCATCAATCTCATTACTGGCCGTGTCGCTCGTCTGGCTTCCGCGGGGTAGAGGCGGACGCTCGCGTCTCTCCTCGGCATCAACATCATCATCCTCAAGCTTCTTGCGTTTTCCTTTGCGTGAGTCCATAGGCGTAGCACCGGGCGGAAACGACGAATTGTGCGGAATAGGATGTGAGTCATCCGGTGAAACAGGTGTGTGGAAGTAGATGCGAATGCGAGATGGAGGTTGAACGATAACCGCAGTATTCATTACGCTGGAAGACTCAGCTTTGACCCCCACAGCGGCAGAATCTGCACTTTCCACGAGACCACCTTCGCCTTTGGGTGTAGGCTCAGTATTTTCTGCACTCGCGGAAGAATCGGCTTCCAACGAGTCTTGTTTAAATGAACTAATCGGAGGATCAATGAGAGCAGCAGCCACTTCTTTCTCCTCTGCTTTGACAACGACGGGCAGCACTCCCCAAGTCCATCCGAGGTCAGGCATTTCAAGCCCCACAATCTTAAAGTCTGTGAGAGTGCGCCGATTTTCGTCCTTTTTACCACCACTCGGAATGCTTCCCATCGACGCATCACGATTCCCAATATGAGCACCTGGTCCATCCTGTCGCCCACTGCGACCCTGGCCATGACTTCGACCACGGAAATTGGCACCACCCATGTTTCCCTGATGGTGACCCGCATTGAACGACCCACCTCTGCGGCCATGGAAATCCTGTTTCCCGAATCCTCCTCTAGAGCCGTGACCGCGAAGGGAACCCTGTTGACCGCCGCCTCGACCAGCTCCACTACCCATGAACACGTTGCCCCGACCACGCTGGCCACTCATTCCTCCTCGACCTCCCACGGGTCCCTTGCCTCTTCCCCCACCTGCAGGACCACCTCGATTACTCATGCCTCCCCTGCTTCCGCCGAGTGGGATCTGGTTGGCACCTTGTTGGTTTTGACCCTGGCCATACATACCCGTATTCGGGGGCGGGGGCGGGGGTTGGAACTGAGGCTGAGGTGGAGGGCCTGATTGACGCGGTTGGTTTCCACTGGGACCATCGAACCTTTGTCTCTTGGCAGGAGGCAAGTGCTGAGGTGGTGTATGATGTATTCCGTGACTGGGTCGTGGTTGCTGCGGAGGTTGTTGTGGAAAGTAGGGTTGCGGGGGCACCATGGCCTGGTGTGGTTGTTGGTACGTTGGCTGAGACATAACGGGTTGCGGAGTCTGTGGGACGTATGCCTGGAATCCAGCGGATGCATGGTATGGGTTATACTGAGGCTGGGGTTGAGCTTGAGGGGGGGGTGGAGGAGGAGCCATCGGAGGTGCAGATTGATAGGGTTGCTGGTGCTGTTGTCTTTGCTGCCAATGGAGGGTCTGGCCGCCATAACCGTAATTTGCGTATAGCGCGCTCTGTTCGGGAGGCGGTCTTGGTGGCTGCGGTGCTGTCCAGGGTGTACCGTACGCTGTTGTCGACTGTTGGGCTTGGTGTTGCTGTTGTGCTGCCGCTGCTGCTGCCCAGTACGCCGAGTAGTCTGGCTGGGCTGCTGCTGGTGGGCCAGGCGGAAGTGGGGGCTGAGGAGGATTATACGTCGGTTGAGGAACGAATGGATTCTTGTTCATAGTCAAATTTTTGAATCGATGGTGCGATCTGAACTTCGTGCTTGCACGACACCCACGACGTTTCGACGCCGTCAGAGACAGCGAACTTGGCCAAAACCTCTTGGCTTAGTCATCGAAGGATACCCGGTGGCGCACAGAACTGCGATATAAAATACATAAACTACATCTTGTAAAATTTAGATCAACCCGTCGTTCACAACTAGAAGTGAATTGATGAATTCCACGAATGAGCATCACTGGAAGATGTAGCCGCATTCGTTCAACTACTACAGAATCGGTCCTGACGGTCCCCCTTCCGTCAACCTTTGTTTGCGTGCAGTCTATCGTGGGCAGATGAGTATGACCAACAAGAAAAGGGAAATGACATGCATCGTGAGCTTGCATCTCCCGGAACAAATCATCAGCATGGATTCTCAGTCTATCCACCTCCTGGCTCAACCTCTGCGCATTCTGTTCCTTAGCCTAAGCATTTATGTAATTGAAATCGTCGTTGTCCATGAATTTGGGAGAACGAACTTGGAGATCACTTTGAGCGTTATGAAGACTGGAGACAGCCCGGTCATGTGTATCAGTCGCCTTTCGTAGGGCCTGGATAGTGTCGTGTTCCTTGTCCGTCTTCTTTTTCACCGTTTTCGCCGCTTTCCGAGCATCCTTGAAATAAAGAGGGTTGGTCGAATTGAGGGTGATTCATAGGCGAAGATACTAGCTAACCTTCGAAGCCTTGGTCTGTGATTTTTCCGTGTTCCTGAGCTGCTTCAGGGTGTCTTGGTAGCTCCTACCCTCGGCTTGCGTTTCCTCTACGACAGCTTCTTCTCTCGCTGTAGGAAGCATGACAAGTGGCAGGACGATGGCAGCAAAGCGAGCGGACCAACCATTGTTATCACTGAGGAGTGTCTCAGGTAAGTGAAACAGGAACGAGACGTCGAACACGGACCAGCTGATAACTGTATTTGATATTAGGTGAACTTGCATGGAGAACCTTGGACTTCAAGGCTTTCTCTACGTGGAGCGAGGTTCAAGGCGTTTAGGAGTTATTGCACACGATTCGTTGCTACTGTGGAGTTCAGTTTCATACGCTTCTTACGGTGGTCAAGTGGGGCTCACCCTCCCACCCGATTACCCACTGTCCCTGTCCGTACACCCTACTACGTCGTGTCCTGGAGAACACGCATTGCTGAGAGTTTGTCAGAATCGGAAACTGATAGCGCAGAGTGATCATCATCATGAAAGGTCGGCTCCACCGAGAGCCGTCGTTCCCACAAGAATCCGTTTTCACAGCGCACCACGATTCAGACTGCGACTCTGCAGTGTGGACGCCCCTTCGACCACCCAGTGGGTACGTCAAGGTCGCTAGCGCATCTCCCGTTGAATTGTGTTCCCCAGCGGTCTCGCCGCGCCATTCCCGCGAAAAGCTGGTGTCAGACGTTTCGAAACCTGTAATGGCGCACAGACAGAATAGCCAAAGCTCGAGTTCTGAGCAGAATGCTAAGCAGTCTGCAAGCCAAAGACCGACAGTCCATTATCCGGACGATGTCGGTCATGAACCTCATTCCGCCTATGTCAACAGTCCCCCCAGGTTCGACTCACAAGTACCCTCAGCTGCTTCTAGTGACGCAGAAGATGAAGATGAAGACTTTGACTGGAGTGGAGACGAAGATCTAGAAGAGGAAGAGGCCAAGTTTGAGAAACAAGCCGGCATCAAGCTCCAGTCTCGGCGCTCGCTGTGGAGGTTGGTGCTTTTCTCTTGACTGTAGCTGCAGAGCGTTTCTCATCTCCTTCAGACTGATCACTTTCCTCTTCTCCACCCTTATAGGATCAGTCTTTCTCGCTGGGGTCCTGGTGACTCCAGCGTTGATCGTCAATTTCTATTGGTACAAACCTCATCCAACCGACGACCGGCGCTATATTGCTCAGAATGTCAAGGCATGGCTGTTCTGGGCCGCTGCCAACGTCGTTATATCATGGGCACTTGCCATGATTGTGGACGTAATCCCTGTTATCATTCGCATATTGATATCCCTCTCGTGGGGTCATGTGTCTGAAGAAGTCAAAACACGTATCGAACTGTACAATTCCATCAAGGATATCTTTAAACCCGTGTTGTATGCTTCCAGCGCATGGACTAGCTGGGTCATCTTGTTTGAGAACATATTCCACTTGCACAACCCCTCCAGCGACGTTCAAAGTTATGCTGCGTATACTGACCGCGTATGTATGGACAACGTTACATTCGGAGTGTCATAAATGACTGAGGGCATCTCCAGGTTGCTCAAGCTATTGAATTCCTATTCTTCTTTGGTCTTGTTTTCTGCGCACAAAGGATGCTATCTCATGCCATAGGTAGTTCTCCATCATCGAAATTCTTTCTTGTGCTTATGGTTCCCAGCTTTCGCATTCCATCGGACGGCATTCAGAGAACGCCTTGAGGAGCTCGATCTCGGACTCCGTGTTATCGAACAGCTCCGCAATTATAAACCAAAGCATCGACATCAAAAGTCGACCAGCCACACACCTATATTTTCTGCGCGCTCACTTATGATGCCCTTTCCTGAAAAAGATGGTTTCAATTTCCTTGGTAGCCGCCAGCATGCAGAAAACCCAGCACATTCAATCGATGACGGATGCGACGCCGAGACCGAAGATAAGAGTCGAAAAGGGAAAGGCAAGCATAAGTCAAAGGAGTCGAAAGCATTGACGAAGACCGACTCCGCTGTTGTCATGTTGCCGGACAAGGGCCCATCCACGCCCGGTGCGTTCGGATCAGGCACTGACGCATCCCCTGAGGAGTGTAGTACTCCTCACCAATACCCACCGACATCTTCGCGTTGGGCGTCGTCATCAGACCATCATGATGATTACAACCCCGCCCTCCATGCTGCTAGGGTACTGAAGTCTGCTGTCCTCCATGATGCAAGAAACATCAAGGGCAACAACTATGACCTAACCGAGGTCGTCACAAGTGTCACCACTACCTATGATGCCAAGGTACGTCATTTTCATTCCTAATTCGACAAAGCGATCATTGTTGCTACATAGCGTCTGGCTCGGGCTATTTACGCCGCATTCCGAGATCGACACAGGACGTATCTGATTCCCTCAGACTTTTACCCTGCCTTCCATACCCACCGGGAAGCTGAAAGTGCCTTCCGTGTTTTTGACAGAGACAATAATGGCGATATATCCCGCGCTGAAATCAAATCCACTCTGTTGCGAATGTATAAGGAACGGCGCTTTCTATCTCGCAGTATGCGTGACGTTGGCGCAGCTCTCAAGTTACTGAACCACATACTACTCCTTATTTCTCTGGTGATATTGTTCTTTATCTCACTCAGCATATTTGGTGTGAATGTCACACAATCGCTGACTAGCGTATATACGTTGGGTATCGCTGCGAGTTTCGTTTTCAAGAACTCTGCTAGCAGTGCGTTTGATGCGATCATGTTCTTGTTTGTGGCACAGTGAGCACTCAATTAATCCTTCCAACTAACGCTAATGCCCCTTCTGTAGTCCATTTGACACTGGGGACCGCTGTTTCATTAATGGTGAGTTATTGTCACCTAGCCTTCCATTGTGGATTGACCGCTGGATAGACGAGAACCTGGTCGTTAAGAAGATGGGTCTGTTTGCAGTAAGCGTATCTCTGCCCTGTGTCACCGTGATGTTCACTGGAAATCGGTGAAAGACTGTATTTACTCGCTCAGATGGCACCGAAAGCTATTACTTTAATAGCCAACTCTTCACGAAGTTTATGTGGGCTTTATGTTTTCTCCGTTCGGTGATACATACTCACTCTTATGCAGAACAAATGTTCGTCGGAGTGATGTATGTCTCGTCAATCCATTTCTAGAAGCCCCACTGACGAATAGAACTAGAAAATGGCGGAAGTCCTGACGATGCAAGTAGCCTGGCGCACACCATTGGATAAGCTGGACGAACTCGAGAAATGTCTCAATGAATGGCTCTCAACAGAAGAGAATAGGTGGTTCCAACCTACGACAACGATCATGTTGCAAAGTATCAACTTTCAACGCTCTCTCGAAATAACCATTGGCATTCCCCACAATGCGTACGCTTCCAGTATCCCATAAGGGAAGAAATGGTACTGACCTGACGCAGAACTTGGCAGGATTGGGGACTTAAGGTCGCGCGTAAAACGGCTTTCCACGCTGCTGTGCAATATTATTGTCGACAGCTTGGTATAGTCTACTACGAGTCACCAATGCCTATTGCATACGCGGACGCAGACACCCAACTGTATTCTCCGCCTCCGGAGATTAGCGCTGAAGTCGATGGTGTGTCAACAGAGATCGATGCTACGCCGCGGAATCTTATGGGTTTCACACCACCCCATCCAACGGGATCGCACTTAAGGGCGAGGAAGAGTAGAAGTCGGAAAGCGGCTGTGCGCACAGCTGCTGGTGATGGTTAAAAGAACGACTTTTCGTTATTCCGGGACACGGTGCTTGTAGATTCTACATGCATGTAATGCACGGCAAGACGAGGAAGTTGTTCCACCCTCCTCAAGTGAAATTAGTGTTTACACAAGCGCATGATAGCATCGGATCCATAGCTGCATGATGTTCACATGAGGGACGGAACAGGTGAGTATGATGAAGCGAAGTCTGGATCTGTACGTCTGGCCAGTCGTCGCCAAGCACACTCACAAGTTTTTGCTCCCTTAGCACTAAGAAAAGTCGTTACTTCCTCTTCACCATGCGCGTAAAACTTTTACAATGCGTCTGTGCTTTCGACCACGAAATGCCGATGAAAGACCATGAGTCGGGTGGGTTTGAGTTGCTGTTGAGGTAAGTTGTGGGTGGCTTTGTCTTATTGTAGTCGCTGGGGATAAGTAAACGATTGTTGGTCGGGTTCATCGTTGACTTGAGCGTCGACGGAGCTGCTGGAGTGAAAGGATAATGGTAGAGACAAATGATCTTTAATCACAAGCCTATGGTGACTACACTATGATAATCCTCCTTGTACTCCCTTTCCGGCCGAGAGGGTGCTGCACTGCGTCGGATACGTCTTTGAATGATCGCCGTACCGATATCATCAATGAAATCGGGGTATATGTTTGGCATCTCCTATACGGAAACGGACTCGTCAGCTTCTACGACACAACAAGATGAAGGGCACACACCAATCGCAGCGACTCATTCAGTACCCCAGAGAGGACAATTCCTGCCAAAGGCACATCTACCCATTCTAATTTACAAAGTCCATGCAGCGCCTCATACAGTATGGTAACTATACTCCCAGCCTCAGGAAGTGCAGTTACCATCCCTTCATCCTGGCCAGGGTTATAGAACGCAAACCTGACCAACAACATTGGCGTGTCCATATTTCGTCTCGCTTTGAGCCATCGAACTAGGCCATCCAGAAAATCCAGACACCATATTGCTACGTCACGGATTGTCAAGCTTTCCAGATGTGGCCAGTGAACTGCGGTAATTGAACCATTGTTAAGTGAGAATAGCGATTCCGCGGCCCTCGGACGAGACAGATCTATGTGACGGGCAGCAGGGAATGCAAATGGGACAGCTGCACTGGGACCCTCGAATCCTTCTAAAACAAGGCGAGTGACATTTGGGAATTTGGGAGTACCAGTCTCGAGTATATTGTAATCCATCCTTGAGCCATGTTCGAAGTAGGCAAGGTTGGGAGCCACAATGGCCTGTATTAGCACACTGGACTCTGCTGTTTTGGAAACAAAAGTTTCAAGCAATGGCAAATGGATACTGTTTGGCCTTAGCTGCATGCCTCTCTGCCTCTCCCACCGAGAGATGACAAGTGACGTTAACTTCTGCAGAGAAGAGCGCTGGAGAATTGACAGGACGTCCGCACCGAAGAGACTAAGAGAAAGTGATGCGACACCGGGTGGTACATCGAACACAGATGAATGGACGACATGTCCTTCCAGCTCAAGGTGTTCTAGACGAGGGCAGCTTCCAGAATAGAACTGCGACAACATTGATGGAGGATGGTCCCAAATGCTTCTGATCGAAAGGTGTGTGAGAGAGGGATACGTCGCACATTCCATCATCGTCAGCATGTTCTTTAACAAGGCATGATTGACAGAATGGATGACGAGGCTGTGCCAGCGATGTGCACACGGAATAAGGGCATCCAGCACTGTGTTCAGTAAGGGCTCGGCCCATAGTTGAAGCTCGATATCAAGGGGTAATTCAGAGCTCCTAGTCACGTGTGTCTTCAGTTCCAGGAGTGACATTCTCTCGGTGACTCTGATGGTTGTCCAGAGACTGGGGCAATACAGTACCACGTCCCTCCAGCGACGTGATACACCCGCTAACTCTAGCCCGGATTGACAAACGGAAAGTTTGAAGATTTGCATAAGAAGCTCATTGGGGAGGCGATCGATGGGAGCAGGTACTTTCATGGCGAGTTTTGACCTCTGCACTTGAATAGCAGCGCGGACATGGCAAAGTTTCTGTACAAGTTCCTGTTCTTGTTTCTCCAGCTGCGCCAGTTCGACGCGTGTTTCTGCGAGCTCGCTACTAGCATACTGAATGCTATCAGAATACATAATAATGCGACATCGAATGCTTACCACGTTCATCGATGAGAGAACTTCGTGGGTTTCCTGTTCGACCAATTTGATCGAGGCCGGCCTCAGCATTGAACAGGTGGCAGGGAGACTGGATGTAAAAGGAACAAAGCAGACGCGGTTGCGGCTCAGCTGGACGCCTCCACCACTGTGCTTGCTAATCTTTGTACATCGAACCCATATAACCGACTCCTTATCATACCAGAAAATAGCGCCGTCATGGACGGCAGGCACCTTGCCCAGACAACCACACGTAATGAACATTTATAGTACTGCTAGTCTGCTACAGCGTACGGTTGAACTGACTCTCAATATTGTAGGATTGTAGCGGAACAACAAAGGCATATGCAGGATTTATAGACTACCAAACATTATGAGATTTTCCAGTATCACTACGTAGACAAAGCATCTCTCAATATTGTAGGTTTATGGCAGTATCCCGCATTATACCCTTGTTGCCACGGCTGAGTTAATTTCACGCGGACCTTTGGCGCGCATTCAAACCATCATATTCGCGGGTGACGAAAAAAAGGACACGCTTTTCAAGTTGCAGTGACCTTGCAGGGCAAGGTGACGATTTCCTGATCTCCCAACTTGGTTCGCAGTCCCCATGCTTAGCTAGGGGCTAGTGTACATGAACATGCCACTATTAGTATGATATTACAGACCTATCTGTCATGTAATTCGTTGTATGCATCTT